>Ga0208787_1000513_pt1 | contig 18403 bp, 13 predicted proteins | sample Wag4_2014_7_11_FD_187362 | JGI IMG/M metagenome (GOLD analysis project Ga0208787, IMG submission 187362) | Fresh water microbial communities from Ohio, USA - Utica-2 Time Series HT 2014_7_11 (SPAdes) (version 2) | ecosystem: Environmental > Aquatic > Freshwater > Water tank | place: USA: Ohio... | reverse complement strand
AAGCAAAGGAAACCATCGTTGTTTAATGAGTTAGCGCCAACCTGTCCTTGACTGCAATCGACTGAAGCAAACTGCTGAATATCCAAGCAGTACGTTCCATTCAAACCAGTGTAAGAGTCCACCATCAAATAGTAAGTTACACCCACCTCCGCAACAAAGGTAACTGTTGAGCTAAGGTCAGAACCAGAAACGTCATCATTACATGCCTCTGGAACTAGGTTGCCACAATCACCGCTATATAGAGCAAACTGAGTATCGTTGTCAGCAATTGGAGTACCTCCGCAAGCTTTAGATGTAATATTATACGTGTTGCCGTCGCCCACAAAGGTAAACCAGTGTGTATTCTGAAGTGGATCTGCACCAAAGTGACAATCAATTCCTGTAGTTGGGTCACTTGGATCCAGGGTAGCCGTAGTAATATTATACGGTCCAACTGTCGTTACCACGCCAGGTGCATTACCAGTTGCAGCCGTAATATCAACTGCAGTCGCACATCCATCGGCGTTAAATACGATAGCAGGTAGCTGGATATACTCCACATCATCTACATAGTATAGGGTGTTACCGTTGGTACCATAGAAATCAATTCCTCCCAAGTTCTTTGGATAAGACATTTTCTTAACCAAGGTACCGTTGATAGTCAAAGACATCAAGTTATTATCTAAGTCAATTTCGTGTTGCACATCAAACCATTGTCCATACGGATAAGAGAAGCTCGCCAAGGACGCACCTGCTCCAATCTGGATGTTACCCTGTCCTCCAACTCCAAAGAATACATCCAAGTTCCAGTCGCCAGCTCCAATAGGAACTACGTTTTGGATATTGTAGTAGCCTTCTTTGCCGTTTGGAAGGTACATCTTCCAGTTCAATGCATAGCGACCAGAAGTTTTGTTACCCAAGTTGAGGACTACATCCTGTGGGCCACCAGTAGCAGCAGTAGCAACTAATTTAAAGGAGTTTGGAGCGCTAAATGCTTGCTCAGTGCTAACGATACCATCCTCAGCACCACCCTCGGTACCACTCCAAGTAGTCCACCAAGTAGCTTGTGGGCCAAGGCGCTGTGCGGGATTGTAAGTATCGAACTTATCACAGATAATAGCATCTGGATTCAGGTTACAAGGCAATGGACCGCATGAAGAACAGCTATTAAAGCATACCAAAGAGAGGGTAGTTGAAGCTGTTGGCGTATAAAAACGGTTGAAACCACCAAATCCATCAGGCTTTCCACATGCCTGCTGACCAGTTTCCCAGCCGGCTGCACCATTCTTGAACTTGTAAAGAACTTCTTGACCTTCTGTTAATGACTTTGTCAAAGACCATACTCCATTCCCTTCGTCCACCATAGCCTCATCAGAGAAGCCATTGAATGAACCCGCTAGGAACATACCTGCTGGATCAACAGAGATCAAAGAAGCGTCTACACGGAATGTTACATCGTATTGAGGTGCCACATATTCAAACATCTCAATATCATCAAACTTCCAGTGGTATTCATAGTTGCCAATCCAACGGAAAGACAACCAAACCTGTGACTGTCCATCTGCCTCTGGCAAATCAACTTCCACCCAATCGTCAAAAATAGCGTTGGCCGGAACATCCGTTAAAATATTCTTGTATGTGAAATTCGTTCCATCTGTACTTACTCCCAACTGAGCCACTGCAGTCTCCGTGAAGTGAATGTACTGAGTGTAGAAACGAACGCGAACGTCCGACTTTCCAGAGCAATCTGCTGGCACACCAACACCAGTCAGCGTAACATCATGATCAAATTCTCCATTTGCATCTGAATTGAAAATAAAAAAGCCAGTTGTAGCTGTTGGAGACCCAAGCCCAGGGATTGCAGGATCCATAAATCCAGCTAAAGGATCGTTCGTCCAAACCCAGTCCTCCGGACCAGCGTTTGTTCCTCCATTTACCCAGTTGGCAGTAGCCGCAGCTTGATCAGAAAACGTCTCTGACCAAAATGCTTGAGCAAAACTTTGGTTAAAGCCTGCTAACACCAGTAATAGGGCAGCAAAACTTTTTGTCAGTAGTGATCTTAACATAAAAATAAATTAGTTAGACAAGTTAAAGTTAGGCAATAGTTTAAGGGCTCAAATATCTGCATTTGTATCCAATAAGTTCGTTAAGGAAGCCTAAAAAAATACAATTTATCCAAAATAATCCACCCTATTATCCGTCTCCAGTAAAATTTATTCAAAGATCCTGTATTACATCTTTACCAATATCTCGGCGGTAATACATCCCCTCAAAATCAATCTTGCGAATATTCTTATATGATTTTTTTAAAGCAGCAGGTAAATTTGTCCCAAAAGAGGTCACTGCTAGTACCCTGCCTCCACTACTAACAACACGGCCTGACTCCTCTCTCGTGCCTGCATGCAACACAATACTGCCTTTCACTTGCTCCAATCCCTTTATTTCTTTTCCCTTCTCATATACGCCAGGATAGCCCCCACTTACTAACATCACTGTAGCTGCCGCCCTTTTGTCCATTTTGATGACCTTTCGACCCAAACGCCCCGAGGCACACGCAACACACAACTCAACCAAGTCATTTTTTAATCGCATCAATACGACCTCCGTTTCTGGATCTCCCATACGGCAGTTATACTCAATTACATATGGTTCTCCATTCACCGCAATTAAACCAAAAAAAAGAAAACCTTTGTAGTCAATCTGTTCTTTCTGTAACCCAGCAACAGTTGGCGCAATGATTCGATTTTCCACTTTGGCCCACATCTCCTCTCCAACAAACGGAACCGGACTCACCGCACCCATTCCTCCTGTATTTAAGCCTACATCCCCCTCGCCAACTCGTTTATAATCCTTTGCCTCCGGCAATATCTTATAACTCTTACCATCCGTAATCGCAAATACACTAAATTCAATTCCTTTTAAAAAAGATTCCACAACCACTTTGGTAGAAGCCTGACCAAATTTCCCCCCCAGCATTTCCCGAAGCTCCGCCTGTGCTGCAGCTCGCTCCTCACAAATCACCACCCCTTTCCCAGCAGCTAACCCATCCGCCTTAAGCACAATGGGCAACGGATGACTCGCTACATAATTCAATCCCTCCTCCATGGTTGCCGCCGTAAATTCTCGATAGGTCGCCGTTGGAATCCCATGCCTAATCATAAATTCTTTTGCCCACGCCTTGCTCCCCTCTAACATGGCACCTGCTTGAGATGGGCCCACTACCAGTACACCTCGACTGGCCAAGTAGTCTTGAATCCCATTAACAAGTGGTTCCTCCGGGCCTACAACAACCAACGTAACCTGCTTTAATCGAATAAACTCCATAACCGCCTCAAAATCTAATGGATTCAAATCCACGTTCTGACCGCAGGTCGCCGTTCCCGCGTTCCCAGGCGCTATATAAAGCGCTCCGCAATGTTTACTTTTCGATAACCGAATCGCAAAGGTGTGCTCACGCCCACCGGAGCCTAATAATAAAATAATGTGCATGACGCTTTTTTTTCGGCAAAAGTAATCCTTCCATTTCAATCTGCCTCTTCCTTTCGAAGTTTACACCCCCAACCACCCAATCCGCCGCCTCATTCTATTGAATATACCTATCTTAGCGCCTAGAACGTTATTAACAACTATGACTTCAACAATTACTTATCTGGGCCAACTTCGAACAGAAGCCGTACACCTCCAATCAGGGAGCACCCTTATTACAGATGCCCCAACCGATAATCAAGGGAAAGGGGAAGCCTTTTCACCAACTGACCTGTGCGCTACAGCCTTGGCATCCTGTATGCTAACAATAATGGGAATTAGCGCCCGAAACCATGGAATTAATATGGATGGAACTACCGCCACCGTCCATAAAATAATGGCAGCAGCTCCAAGAAGAATTGATGCAATTGAGATAAATATCCATTTCCCCAAAGCTACCTACACCGAACTAGAAAAAAAATTACTGGAGACAGCAGGCAGAACTTGTCCAGTCGCGCTAAGTCTTAGTAGTAATATTGATCAACGTATTAACTTTATCTGGGAATAACAATGCGAAACCTATCACTCTTTGCTTTTTCTGTAAGCGTACTCCTTCTCTTGAGCTGCCAAAACAATAGCAATCAGCTTCCTGTTAGTGATCAAGTGCTGACCAATGGTGCTATTCCGGAGGACTTCCACTCTTTTTACGAAAAATTCCACTCGGATAGCCAATTCCAACTAACTCACATTAGTTGGCCCCTTTCTGGCAAAACCGGTATTCAAAAAGATAGCAACAGTACCGATACCGTAGATAAAATTTGGGAGAAAGAAAATTGGAGGATGCACAAACTAGATGCTTTTGACCCCAAAGACTATAAAAGAGAATGGGAGGCCGTAGGCGATATACTCGTCATAGAGCGAATAACTGCCCGCGCTGTCCCTTTTGGAATCGAACGTAGATTTGCAAAACGACCAGATAAAGAGTGGGAACTTATTTTCTACTCAGACACACACGAATTCAAATAGCCATTAACCGTCATCTTATGCACTTTATAGACTGGATTGTCCTCGGCTCTACGCTCGCCTTTATTGTCTTATATGGTCTTTGGGTCAGTAGGAAACAAACCCAAGAAAGCCACGACTTTCTTGCTGGTCAACGGACGTTAAAGTGGTGGACAATCGGCCTGAGTATTATGGCCACCCAAGCTAGTGCAATTACCTTTTTAAGTACCCCCGGTCAGGGCTTTGTTGACGGACTACAATTTGCGCAGTTCTACTTTGGAATGCCGATCGCCGTACTTATTCTAGCCTACTTTATTCTCCCCGTCTACTACAAGCTAAAAATAACAACAGCCTACGAATTCCTTGAAGAGCGCTTTGATCTGAGAATGAGAAGCCTAACCGCATCGCTCTTTTTGATTCAAAGGGGCATCGCAGCCTCCATTAGTATTTATGCTCCAAGTATTATTTTCTGTGCCGTATTTGGTTGGAACCTAGCCCTTACAAACTTGTTCATGGCTGCTTTTGTGGTGCTCTACACCACTTCCGGAGGAAGCAATGCCGTCAGTAAAACCCAGCAAATGCAAATGAGCATCATGCTCTCTGGTCTTGTCATTGCCTTCCTGGTTATCCTCTTTAACTTACCAGATAACATAGGCCTCTCAGAAGCCTGGGACATTGCCAGCGCAACTGGAAAAACCCAAGTAATTGACTGGAGCTTTAGCTGGACCGACCGATACAATATATGGTCAGGGCTTATTGGTGCTACTTTTTTGTTCCTTTCCTATTTTGGCACAGATCAAAGCCAAGTGGGGCGATACCTGTCCGGCAAATCCTTGAAAGAAAGCAGAATTGGTCTCTTATTTAACGGATTTGTAAAAATACCAATGCAGCTACTCGTACTCTCTGTAGGGGTTATGATGTTCGTTTTCTATCAATTCAATGATCAACCCCTGCACTACAATGCAGTCAATGTAGCTAGTGTAAAAGGATCCCCTTATGAAGCTTCCTTTCAACAACTTGAGCACAAGGCAGATAGTCTTTTCAAAATAAAGCAAGTGCTCTTAACTCAGTTCGATAACGCACCAGAACAACAAAAAAGCCTTCAATTATTAGAAAAAAGCCGAACTGAACTTCGAACACAAGCAGACTCACTTATTCTATTAGCAAGCCCCAAGGCAGATGTGAAAGATAAGGATTATATTTTTATCAATTTTGTACTCGCACATATACCAAAGGGCTTAGTTGGCTTACTACTTGCCATGATCTTTTGTGCATCTTGGAGTACCACCGCGTCTGAACTCAATGCTTTAACCTCCACCAGCGTATCCGATATTTATAAACGCTCCATAGCGCCCAATCGCAGCGAACAACACTACCTAAGTATTTCCAAAAAAACGACAATTCTCTGGGGTGCCTTTATCACCGTTTTCGCTAGTAATGCAGCACTTTTTGACAACCTCATTCAGGCGGTAAACATGGTAGGATCAATCTTTTATGGCACTATTTTGGGTATCTTTCTTACTGCCTTCTTCATCAAAAATGTAAAAGGAAGAGCTGTTTTTATAGCTGCTATGGTCGCTCAGGCAGTTGTTTCGTACCTTTTCTTTTATGTTAATAAAGATGTCTATCTATGGTATAATCCTCTTGGCTGCGGATTAGTCATGGGGCTGGCTACAATTATACAGTTTTCATTCCCCAACTTGGGCAACCATAAGAATTCATAATTCGTCACTCCATTACAATTCAAGCCAATAGGGACGGAGAATGGCAAACTATTTTTACACTCGCTCCTTTCAATCAGCCTGAATGCAACAACCACGAATATTTATTCTGAATAGATGCCCTTTATATACCAATCAGCAAAATACCAAAAACATATCCCTCGTTTTCCCGCTTTACCGGCAGCAGGAAAAACGCCCCTTCTCTTACTCATTTCTCGTTCAGGAAAGCTCTTTATACAGACTCTCACTTATTTGTCCATCATGCGCTTGAATTTATTTTTATTTTGCCTAGTACTCTTTGCCTCAATCGCGGATACCAATGCCCAAAATACAGAACTTGACTTTCCTGAGCTGACCATAGGGGAGTGGAGAGAGCACCTTCCGTGGCAACGAGCACGCTCGGTAACCTCTAGTGCCACACATGTGTATTTCGGAACAGAGTGGGCGGTCGTCGAAATAGATAAAACAGATCGATCTACGCGCTTCCTAAGCAAAATAGAGGGCCTCAGTGAAGTGGGAATACAAAAAATCCGCTATAACCATAGCGCCAAAGCTCTCTTTATAGCCTACTCTAATAGTAACATCGACTTATTCTACCCCGCATCCAATAAAACGGTTAACCTCCCCTTCATTCTAAAAAACACCGTGCTATCTGGTGACAAAACCGTTAAGGACCTCTTTTTTGAAAATGAGTTCGCTTACATCTCAACTGCTTTTGGAGTCGTTAAACTCGATATGATCAAAGGTGAAGTGGTATTCACAGTCTTTACTGGAGTACCCGTCCGCTCTTTCGCACTGTATAAAAATAATTATTATATGGGTACGGAAGATGGTCTATTCAGACTATCAATCACAGATAATAATCCCGCAGACTTTAGTCGGTGGCAACTCCTCGGAGCGGCACAAGGGCTAATTGCAGGGCTTCAGGTTAATGCTTTAGCCGTTTTTAATGATTATCTCTATGCAGGAATCGCAGGAATTGACCTGATTAGATACGATGGAGGAAGTACTGTTGTCCAATTGGACCAACAGACTGACCTAGATATTGCTTTTATGACAAGAGAAGGGCAAGGCCTTGTAATTGCATGGAAAAATGGAGAAACGGGGAAAGCAACCTACCTAAACAGCAGTGAAACGCCCATAGATATTCATGTTCCTTGCGAACTTTATCGCCCTCTTGACATCGTTGAAGATGGAAACCAAACCTTCTGGATGGCAGATGCTTGGGACAAATTTCGCTACTATAACCATGCTACAGGATCTTGTGACTTTTTTACGTTTAACTCTCCCTACGACCATCAATCCACAGAAATTGCACTCAGAGGCAATAAAGTCTTTGTTGCCACTCTAGGAGCAGATCAAAACCTAAATCCAATTCCCGGCAGATTGGGACTATATGTATTAGATGATGATGGACAATGGAAACGTTATAATGGAGATTCTAATCCGGAGCTAACCACTGATAACTGCCACGAAGGTTGGTGGCGAGTTACTCCACACCCAACAGAAGAAAAAGTGTATATAGGGAGTTTTACGAGTGGTCTCATCGAACTTAGTGACGATGCTACCGAAACCAAATGCTTCAATAAAAACAACTCTACATTGGGAGATGCCGGAGCTGCCGGAGCTAATAGAACAGCGATCGGAGGGATGGCGTTTGATCTGGACGGCAATTTATGGATCTGTAACTACGGAGCAGACAAACCGATTGCAGTTCTAAAGCCTGATGGAACACTATCCAATTTCAGTGTCCCTGGCGGAGGAAACTTCCTGAAAGTGGTAATAGATAACAATGGCTACAAGTGGTTCGTCTCTGCTTTCACAGGGGGATTGAGTGTTTACGATTCTGGTGCAGATATAGATGACCCTTCTGATGACCAATATAAAATAATTAACACTGCCAACTCTGTGTTAGCGACCAACGAAGTCACTTCAGTAGCCGTTGATCTTAATGGATATGCCTGGGTAGGAACCAAAGAGGGCTTATATAGTTTTCAGTGCACAGGAGCCATATTTGGGAGTAACAATTGTACACGGGGAATTAGACAAATTGTTACTGTGGATGGATTTAATGGATACTTACTACAGGATGAATTTATCAAGACTATCGCCGTAGATGGTGCCAATAGAAAGTGGGTGGGAACCACTAACGGTATATTTGTACAGTCACCCGACGGCAAGACAACACTGCAACGATTTGATATAACCAATAGTCCATTGCCCTCCAATACGATAGAGACGCTGGCCATTCATCCATCCACTGGTGAGGTCTGGATCGGAACTACCAAGGGAATTGTTTCTTACCGTTCAGATGCAACTGCTGGAGGAAAAATTAACAGTGGTGCTGCCTTTGCCTATCCCAACCCCGTTCTACCTGAATATGATGGTCCTATCGCTGTTTATGGACTTGCAAGAGATGCAAATGTCAAAATTACCGATGCATCGGGAAATCTGGTCTACGAGGGCAAAGCAAATGGCGGACAGGCTGTTTGGAACGGTCGGGATTACCTAGGCAAGCGAGTCGCCTCAGGCGTTTACCTTATTTATGCCACAAGCAGTTCCTCTTTCGAAGATCCTGATGCTATAATAACGAAAGTGGTGATAATAAACTAAATATTACTGGTAAACTCTCTCTTCCTTCTCATTTTTAAAAGAGGCCTGCAAAAGCAAACTATGCTCTCACAGGCCTCTTAAATAAGACCTTCTTAATGGCAACAAGAAGAAGCCTCTTACAGTTTTATTTTAGGCATTAGGCTTTTCTTTGATGTAGGCTTGCAACCAAGCAGTTGTCACCGATTTTGGACGCTCCAGAGGAAGCCCTAAGGCTCTTGACCAACACTGCGCTGCCAATACACCCAATGCGCGACTCACACCAAAAATGACAGTGTAATAGTTATATTCGTTCATCCCATAGTGCAGTAACAAAGCACCGCTATGCGCATCTACATTAGGCCATGGGTTTTTTACTTTACCCAAACTAGACAGAATTGGAGGAACAACATCAAAAATTTTCCAAACAATATTTACCAAGTCATTATCAGATGCATTTGAAACAGCAAAAGTACGCTGCGCAGTAAATCGAGGATCCGGCTTACGTAGTACGGCATGCCCATAACCAGGGATTACACGACCACTTGCTAGTGTATCCTTCACATATTCTGCAATTTGCTCATGGGTTGGCTTCGAAGTACCTAGGGTATCTACCATTTTTTGAATCCAACGAATGACTTCCTGATTGGCAAGCCCATGTAGAGGGCCAGCAAGAGCATTCATAGCAGCGCTCAGTGACAAATAAGGGTCACTAAGTGTTGACCCTACCAAGTGACAAGTGTGGGCCGACGCATTTCCACCCTCATGATCCGCATGAATAGTCAAAAACAAACGCATATACTCCTTAAACCCTTCGCCTTTAAAACCAAGCATATGCGCAAAGTTACCACCCCAGTCCAATGAAATATCAGGTAAAGTCTGCTCCCCATTTCTATAAATTCTATTGTAAATGTAAGCAGCAACCCTTGGAAGTCGGGCAATAAGGTTCATTGTATCCTCATACGTAGCATCCCAATAGTCTGATTTATTAAAGCCTGATGCATACCGCTCCGCAAAGACACTTGTATTCTGCATCGAGAGAATACCTACTGACAACTGCGTCATTGGGTGGGTCTCGACTGGCAATGCCTCAATTGCCCGGAATACACTGTCCGGAACATCTGACCGCTTAACCCAGGCCTCCGTAAGCCACTTAACCTCTTCACGTGTTGGAATATTTCCTGTTAACATTAACCAGAATAAGCCCTCTGGAAGGGGTTCTTGTCCATTGGGGGCAGTAGGAAGCTTCTCTTTCAATTCTGGAATAGAATATCCTCGAAAACGAATTCCCTCCTCCGCATCCAACAAGGAAGGCTCCCATAGCATGGATGTAATGTCACGCATCCCTCCTACTATCTGATCCACTGTTACATCATCTACCTGCAAAGTACCATGCTCCTTGAGCAGCGCCTTCACCTCCTTGGCATGAGCCTGCGCCTTTTCGAAAAATAGTTGTTTAAGCGTATCCATATTTGACTAGGTCACGAATAATATGTGTATATATAAAATGTGGTGTAATTAATGCGAAAGCGAAGCGACCATCGGAGGCCACTTCGCTTTCGTTTTACTGTTATTTGAAAAAACTTCGCCCCTATCAAATCAACAACAACCTACATAAAAAGTTCTAAATTGAGTGTTCTTATGAATAGACTATACGTACAACTTACGCAGTCTCGGAGCGTAGATCAATACCAAAGTGAAAGCCTAACGTAATGGCCTGAAATGTCCCGTTAATAAAAGTTACCAAGAAACATCGTCATCATCAGACTTCGGCTTATTCACCGGACGATCATCTAATTCCTCATCAAACGAATCATTTCCAGAATCATCCATGTCAACAGCGTCTCCATCTTCAAAGTCATCCCCCTCTAGGCGATTCTGTGCCTCCCACTCTGCCTGACGACGATCGAACTCCTCATAATCAAAGTCGGGCATCAACTCGGTCTTCACATGATCTACTACTTCATTTAAGGAAGTAACAAATCGATTGAAATCTTCTTTATAAAGGAAAATTTTATGGCGCTTATAGCCAAAGCCATCCTCACGTCGTGTGCTCTCCGTTATTGTAATGAAAAAATCTTCTCCCCGTGTTTTTCTCACATCAAGGAAATAAGTGCGACGCTTCCCAGCTCGAACCTTTTTGGAAAATACGCTTTCTTCTGTATCCCCCCCACGATCACTGCGATCACGGTCAAAACCACCGCGCTCACCGTAACGAGGACGATCGCCTCCACGATCACTTCCAAAACGTCGGCCTCCACCGCTGCGGTCATTACGATCACCATAACGAGGGCGATCACTGTAACGTGAACGGTCCCCACCACGATCGCTGTAACGCGGGCGATCGCCACCGCGGTCATTGTTTTCTCCGCGATCATTGTTTAGATCATCACGGTCTCCCCGTCTAAATTTCCCGAATTCCACTGTTGCTGAATTTTAGTGAAAAAATAATTGAATCATTAATTGGGACAAAGGTATATTTTTCAGTAACAGTGTGCGCTATCTTTGAAAAAAACCTTTGCAAATTTTGAAAAAAATATAAAAAAACATCTGAAGAGCTATCTCCTTACCCTTAGACACAACTCCAATGCACTGTTTTTTATTTTTTATCCGCAAAATAGATCACTCTTGTCAGCCATTTCGACGTATCAGATTCGGTCTGCGGCCCAACTACATACTCCTCTATTGCGGGTGGCACGATAGTTAATCCATTCTCTAAACAGTAAATATCCATCGCAGCGTGAGCAGTTCCAACCCGCTCATAGGCCCCTTTATATTCGATCATATACGCTTTTCTACCGCCAAGCTTATACGTCGCCAATCCCGAAGAAGAAATCATTGTGTCAACAGGAAAAGCCGCCATAAAGTCCGACTTTCCTCCTTCCCAACTCCAATAAAGAGCCGTTGCAGCACCTACTGGAGTAACCCCTCCTTTGGCTAATAATCCGAGGGTTTTTTGTATACCTATAGAATAGGCCTTCCCAATTTGAGCTGTATCAACTGTCTGACGAAATCCAACATAGGTCTTTTCCTTCCACATGGCTTCTTCCAGCACCTCGAAACCTAAGTACTTCCGGTGAGCACGTCCCTCCAAAATTCGCTCTAAATTCTCTAAGCCCATCACAAAATCCTTGCCCAACGCCGCATCAATATCCGAAAGCATCATTAGGCCATTAAGTGGAAACGGAGCCTTCCAATCATACACCCAAGAGACCTTTGTCAACCCTTCTTCTACTGAAAAATCAAATCTGGTCTCAGAGGTGCTTTCAAATGGACGAATAAAATCCGTTTTCAAGATAATCTGGTCTTCTTTTATCTGAATAATCGTCTGACTCCCTTCACCAGCTTTATCATTACCACTCCATCGGTAGGAGGCGCCCACCTCACCGTCTGTTCCGTTAATAGTAATCTGCATTGTAGGATCCAAGGCAGTCCAAGGCGACCACTCCTTGAAATTTTCCAAGTGCCTAACATAATCAAACACCATCGATGATGGCGCATCTATGGATATACTACGAACAATTCGATAATCTTTTTTGCCAAAAAGACCAAGTGCAATCACCACAACCAAAATGGTTAATGCCGTATACAAGAGAAATTTTAAAAATTTTACCATGAGTTATTGGTTTAATCCGCTGCAAATTTTCAAAACAAAATCCTAAACTAACTACCTTCGCCCTGTTTTTTAAATTATAAAAATGCAGACAGATACTTTTGTCGTTACTGGCGGACGTCCGCTATCGGGTGAACTGCACCCACAAGGTGCTAAGAATGAAGCCCTTCAGATCATTTCGGCCGTACTATTGACGGACGAACCCGTCACTATCTCGAATATACCGGACATCATTGATGTAAATAAATTGATCGACCTATTGCGAGGCTTAGGTGTGACAGTCGAACGGCTAGCAGTCGATACCTACCGTTTTTGCGCCGCAACCATCGATGTCGCATATATGCGCTCAGATGCCTTTATGCGAGATGCACAAAAGTTAAGAGGATCGGTGATGTTGATAGGCCCTATGCTTGCACGTTATGGAAAGGCAGCCCTTCCCAAACCAGGCGGAGACAAAATCGGACGTAGACGCCTGGATACTCACTTTCTGGGCTTCCAAAAGCTCAATGCCGAGTTTAAATACGACGAAGCAAAAGACATATATTTCGTTGAACAGCCTGCATCTGGCCTCTCTGGATCCTTTATTCACCTAGATGAGATCTCTGTCACAGGTACTGCCAATGTCCTGATGGCCGCTGTACTCGCAAAAGGAACTACCACCATCTACAATGCAGCCTGTGAGCCTTACCTACAGCAACTCTGTAAAATGCTGGTGCGAATGGGTGCAAAAATAGAGGGAATCGGATCCAACCTGCTTCATATCCATGGTGTTAATCATTTAGGAGGCACCGAACACCGCTGCCTGCCCGATATGATTGAGATAGGCTCGTTCATCGGCCTGGCAGCAATGACACAAGGAAATATTACCATAAAAAACGCTGCAGTTGACCAACTAGGTATCATTCCTTACACCTTCGAAAGACTAGGTATCCAGCTCCAAATTAATGGGGATGATATCCATATTCCTTCACAAGAACACTATGAAATCCAAACATTTATAGATGGGTCTATCATGACTATCTATGACGCCCCCTGGCCAGGATTTACTCCCGACCTCATGTCAATTATTTTAGTTACGGCCACACAGGCTCGCGGTAGCGTACTTATCCACCAAAAAATGTTCGAAAGCCGATTATTTTTTGTCGACAAACTAATTGATATGGGCGCACAAATCATTTTATGTGACCCCCACAGAGCTACCGTCATCGGCCTAGACAGAAAGTACGCCTTGCGCGGAATAGAAATGACCTCTCCAGATATTCGCGCTGGGCAAGCGCTTCTCATCGCTGCTTTATCGGCAAAAGGAGAGAGTCGCATCCATAATATCCACCAAATTGACCGCGGCTACCAACACATCGACACCCGATTGAATGCAATTGGTGCTAAAATTGAACGCCTTTAACCCATGAAGGAGAGAGCAATTTCCGCGATATTCTTTACACTCATAATGTTTGCCGGCGTTTTTGGTGGCGCCTGGTCCTTTTACCTCTTATTTCTTTTAATTGCAGGAGGAAGCGCTTGGGAGTTGATAAAATTGCTATCTGATCAAGATACAAACTACCTATTTAACCGCAAGTTAATTGGCACCCTCTTGGGAATATGGCCACTCCTGCTGTATCTAGTGCCGACAGGAGGCACCCTCTACTCCTTAGACAATCTGCTTTTCCCAGTCCTCCTTCTTTTTCCAATAGTTGTCCTACTTCTTACGGAACTCTTATTGCAATCAACGAATCCCTTCCGAAATATAGGCAACTACCTATTAACCCTTATCTACGTCGGATTTCCATTTGCCTTACTTGCCGATATTGCATTTGAGGCTCAATACTATGATGGGTGGAAGGTGTTCGGACTGCTGCTCTTAAACTGGATGAATGATACATTTGCTTACCTTACAGGATACTTTATCGGTAAAACGCCCTTCCTCCCTAGAATTTCACCTAAAAAAACGTGGGAAGGTACTATCGGCGGTATTCTCTTCACCTTTCTTTTCGCTTGGGTAGTCTCTAATTGGATGAGTTGTTACTCCACCCCTCAATGGCTTACAATCGCTACCATTGTAGCCATATTTGGAACCTTGGGAGACTTAGTTGAGTCAATGCTAAAAAGAAGTGTAGGAGTAAAAGACTCGGGTGCAATATTACCAGGTCACGGCGGCTTTTTAGATCGATTTGACTCTTTTATTGTCTTAATACCCTTTGTTTGGATTGCTCTCAAGTTGCTAAACTTTTTGAATGTTTAAAAAAAGGAAAAAATTTGCCCTAATATTTGGCAATACAAAAACCTTGTCCGTATATTTGCACCCGCTAAAGAAAAGCAAGAGGGCGCATAGCTCAGCTGGTTCAGAGCATCTGCCTTACAAGCAGAGGGTCGGAGGTTCGAATCCTTCTGCGCCCACCCTTAAAAGGACTCTTATATTAAGAGTCCTTTTTTTCTGAAAAAAATAGGGGGGCCTCTATCTTTCTTTAGTCGTTGCACCATAATCGCAAGGTGCATTACTGTCGTCTACAAATTATGTTTTCTTTATTTGTAGTGCTTATTTAAAAGGGCGCATAGCTCAGCTGGTTCAGAGCATCTGCCTTACAAGCAGAGGGTCGGAGGTTCGAATCCTTCTGCGCCCACCCAAAGCCACCTTCTATAAGGTGGCTTTTTTTGTCCCTTTCAGATAGTTTAGCACACAGAGACAGCCGAAAAGTCAAAGAAAAAAACGGTTGCATCTTAAAGAAGATAGCAAACCCCAAACTCTGCGGTAACAAAAAAACGAGAAAAACGCTACCTTTGCTAGCCATTTAGCGATACTATGGATAAAACGATTAACGGCTTTTCTAAACTAACAAAAGCCCAAAAAATACAGTGGATTTCTGAGCAATTTGCCTCACAACCAGAAGAACTAGCAACGGCCTTATCCTCTTGGCAACACCCTGACGAAAGCCAACAAAAAATTTTGGATGGATTCACCGAAAACGCTATCTCCAACTATCCGCTGCCATTTAGTATCGCACCAAATGTACTAGTCAACGGACGTGTCTATGCCGTCCCAATGGTCATTGAAGAAAGCAGTGTCGTTGCTGCAGCCTCAAGTGCGGCGAAATTTTGGCTCGATAAGGGTGGTTTTCACACAGAAATCTTAGGAACACTAAAATTAGGTCAGGTCCACTTTCGATGGATGGGTGGTAGCGAAAAAATAAACGCACTCTTCCCCGAAATCAAGCAAGCATTACTCGATTCTTGTGAAGACCTAACCATCAACATGCGAAATAGGGGGGGAGGGGTAGTTGACCTTGAATTAATAGACTTCTCCCATCTAGAACCTGATTACTATCAAATTCGCGCCTCCTTTGAAACCTGCGATAGCATGGGGGCCAACTTTATCAACTCCGTTCTCGAACGTTTTGGCGACACCCTAGAATACTACTTTGACACTAAAACCGACCTTCCAGATACAGAAAGGGACGTTGAGGTAATCATGTGTATTCTATCCAACTTCACCCCTAACTGCTTAGTGCGGGCCTGGGTCGAGTGTCCTGTTTCTGAATTAGAGGACTTAGCCCGGCATGCAGGGCTCCCTGGCCCAGAAGCAGTGGATAGGCTTTGCACCGCTGTACGAATTGCTGAGCTAGACCCTTATAGAGCAACTACTCACAACAAGGGTATTTTCAATGGCATTGACGCGGTAGTCCTCGCCACCGGTAATGATTTTCGAGCGGTTGAGGCATGCGGTCACACGTACGCCTCTAGAGATGGACGATACAGAAGTCTTAGCAAGGCTTGGGTGGAGAATGGCGTCTTTAAAATGGAGCTAAAACTACCTCTTGCCCTAGGTACCGTAGGCGGCTTAACTGCCCTTCACCCAATCGCCAAACGTTCTCTCGAAATCCTGGGCAATCCCTCCGCTCAAGATCTAATGCAAATCGTTGCAGCAGTAGGATTGGCACAGAATTTTGCAGCTGTTCGTTCCCTCGTCACCACTGGAATTCAAAGTGGGCATATGAAAATGCACCTTACAAATATCCTGAATCACCTAGGTGCTACAAATGAGGAAGCCGCCGCCGCACAGTCCCATTTTGCCAATCATACTGTTAGCTTTAGTGCCGTACGTGGGTTCCTCCAGCAATTTAAGGCCTGAGTAGTTGAATAACCTGCTCAACAGTCACCGTCACCTGCTCGCCACTACCTTGGTTCTTCAACGTAAGAACCCCTTGATTCATTTCCGTATCACCTACTATCGCAACATATGGAATACTTCGTTTGGCCGAATACTCAAACTGCTTCTTAAGCTTCCCCGCCTCGGGATAAACCTCTGTGGAAATGCCGGCCCTACGTAGTGCTGTCGCGCACTCAAATGCATAGTACTGACTTGCCTCGTCAAAAGAAGCAAACATGATCTCAACGGAAGAACGTAATGCATCAGGAAATACTTTCAACTGCTCCATTACATCATAAATACGGTCTGCACCGAAAGAAATACCTACCCCTGATAAACCAGGAACACCAAAGACACCTGTTAAGTCAGCGTAGCGGCCACCACCACCAATACTACCCATAAGTACCCCTTCTGCAGCTACCTCAAAAATACAGCCTGTATAATAAGAGAGTCCTCGTGCTAAGGTGGCATCAAATTGTAGCTTGTTCGCAAGTGGGGTAGTGCGTAGAAACCGAAACACTTGGTTTAACTCTGCGAGCCCGTTCTTTCCTGTATCAGTAACCAAAAATGATTCTAGCCCTTCAATTGTAGGGCATGCCAGCATTGCTTCTAAGCGCTCAATGGAATCCTCTGCTATTCCTTTTTCCAAAAGCTCCTTACGAACGCCTTCGATCCCAACCTTATCAAGTTTATCAATTGCCACCGTCATATCTATAAATCGATCGGCAATTCCAGCAGCCTCCGCCATGCCAAATAACACTTTCCGGTTGTTTATCTTAATGACAACAGGAATGCCCAAGTTTGAAAAGGCACTGTCGTAAATCTGAACCAATTCAGCCTCAAACAGTAGGCTATCTGATCCTATAACATCCGCATCGCACTGAAAAAACTCCCGATAACGACCCCTCTGGGGACGATCTGCTCTCCACACTGGCTGAATTTGGTACCGCTTAAATGGAAAAGTAAGCTGTCCGCGGTTCATCACGACATACCGAGCAAACGGAACCGTTAAATCATAACGCAACCCGCGTTTTGCAATTTTGGGTAAAACCTGTGCTGATCCTTTTGTGTTTAGCAGCTCTTGATCCACCTCTTTCAAAAAATCGCCATTATTCAGAATTTTAAACAATAGTTTGTCCCCCTCTTCTCCGTATTTTCCAGTAAGGGTGGAGAGGTTTTCCATAGCTGGAGTTTCTAACGGCTGGAAACCAAATTGAGTGAATACATTTCGAATCGTATCAAAAATAAAGGTACGTTTGCGAACCTCTTCCGGCCCAAAATCTCTCGTCCCTTCTGGAATGCTTGGCTTTTGCATTGTCTCTTATTTTTTAATAATCAATATAATCAAAAAGGCCCTCTATAGCGCGTTAACGCACTAATGTGATGTTCCCTTTATACTCTAAATCTTTGCCGTCCACAAAACGAACCAATGCATACCAAGTGTAAACTCCTACGCCACAATCCTTACCGTCAACTTTACCATTCCACCCGGCACTTGGCTCATTTAGTGGGATATTTGTTGCTTCAAAAACAAGCCCCCCCCATCGATCAAAAATTCTTAACAACCCAATTTCCACTGCAGCCGGACCCGCATACCCTGTAAAATAGTCATTGGGGAAAATCCCCTTTTCAGGATCAAAAATTGTAGGAAAATAAACTGGTCGTACCTGGTTAATCCGAACTTTAACCACTGCTGTGTCCACACAGCCATCTTGGTCGGTGATCCTGACAGTATAGTCCTGGTCGGAAATAGCCAAAACCGTTGGCTCTGGGCAGCCTGTACAACTCAACCCAATATCAGGCCCCCATTGATACGATACAGCCCGGCCAGAAGGTCCCACCACCGTACTAATTTGGACAGGATAACCTAGCTCGACCAAGGTATCACCGGGT
>Ga0208787_1000512_pt1 | contig 18438 bp, 15 predicted proteins | sample Wag4_2014_7_11_FD_187362 | JGI IMG/M metagenome (GOLD analysis project Ga0208787, IMG submission 187362) | Fresh water microbial communities from Ohio, USA - Utica-2 Time Series HT 2014_7_11 (SPAdes) (version 2) | ecosystem: Environmental > Aquatic > Freshwater > Water tank | place: USA: Ohio... | reverse complement strand
CTCGCAAGCGCACCGAGCCCCCATCCACTCCGCCCCCAGAACCCACCGAGACCCCGGACTACAACGAAGAACGCGCCTGGCACGAACGCGAAAAACGCCTGATTGCCGAGCTGGAGCGCCGCCAGAAAGCCGGCGAGCTGGTTTACAAGGCCGACGTTGAGCAGGCGCAGATGGCCATCGCCCTGACCTTGAAGAATCAGCTGGAGGCGCTGCCGAAACAGATCAAGCAGCAGCTGCCGCACCTTTCCATCGGCGATGAGGAGATGATCGAACGACTGGTGGCCAAGGTGCTCACCGCCGTGGCGGATTGGCGGATGGATCAGGAGGAAGAGGAATGATCACCCGAGACGTACCAGCACTGGCGGCAGGGATTGCTGAGTGTTTCCGCCCTCGGCCGCTGCTCAGCGGCGTGGAGTATGCCGACACCTACGGCCACGTGACAGGCAACGCGGCGAGCAAGGGCCCATGGATCACCCGGCCTTACCAGTCGTATTGGTTCTATGCCTTCGCCTCACGGCGGGTGCCGATTTTCGTGTGCATGAAGTCCGCCCGTGTCGGCTGGTCGGAGTCGGTGAAAATCGGCGCGGTGCAGTACTACGCCCACTGGAAGCCATCGAAGGTGATGGTGGTGCAGCCGATCGAAAAGGACGCGGAGGAGTACAGCAAGGAAGACATCAGCGACCTGTTCGCTGATACGCCCTGCCTGGATGGCCTGCTGTCGGAGTCGAAGTCCCGCGGCACAGCGACCAACACCATCCTGCTGAAGAAGCTCACGAATGGTGCGCTGATCGACATCGTAAATGCCAAGAGCGGCAAGTCGTTCCGGCGCAAGGAACGGCCGGTGGTGATCTTCGAGGAACCGTCTGCCTATGACCGGATCAACGAGGGCTGCCAGATCAAGCTGGGTATTCGACGTACTGAGACCTCCTGGAACCCAAAGGTGATCATCGGCGGCACGCCGATCTTCCCGAACGACAAGACCCATCAGTGGTTCCTGCGTGGCGATCAGCAGTACCGCTACCTGCCATGTCCGCACTGCAGCCACTACCAGCCGCTGCGGTGGGAGGCGATGGCCAAGGAAGGGCCGGATGCTGGCACCTTCGAGTGCGAGAACTGCAAGGAGCCAATCCGCTACACCTCGCTGCGCGAGATGGATGCACACGGCGGATGGGCCTGCCCGATGGGGCTGGATCGCTCACAGCAAGCGCTGACGGCCGAGGGTGAGCCGGCAGTTGAGAGCCAGTACATCTGGGCGGCATACAGCTACCACGCCGGCGCGGTGTGGTCGAAGTTGATCAGCGAGTACCAGGAAGCGTTGGAGGCAATGCGCCGGGGAGATACCGACCCGATGCAGACCTACCACAACACCGTGCTGGGGATTCCGTGGGAAGACAGCATCGCCGGCAAGCTGACATGCGACGGGCTGGCGGAGCGGCGGAAGAATATTGAGGGCGGCAACGGCTATCCGGCCGGCACTGTGCCCAATGGCGTGCTGCTGATTACCGCAGGGGTGGACGTGCAGGGCGGCGGCGGCTCAGTGGGCGAGCGGGTGGTGGTGACGGTGTGGGGATGGGGCCGCGGCGAGGAGGGCTGGCACCTGGGCCACTGGGAGATCGACGGCGACCCGCAGCAGAAGGAGACCTTGGAGCAGCTGGAGCGGATCGCGGCAACGAAGTGGCGCCGGGAGGATGAAGCTGAAGTGCCGCTGGCGATGGGTGCGATTGACGAGGGCGGCCATTCAACACAGGAGATCAGGGACTGGTGCCGGAAACAGGGGGGATTGTGGGTGCCGGTGCGTGGTGATGGTGCCAAGGGCAAGCCGCTGGTGGGCCGCGGCTCGCCGGTGGACATCAACAGGAAGAATCAGGCGGTGCAGAAAAAGGGCCTACTGCTGTACCGGGTGGGCTATGAAATCAGCGTGTCGCACCTGCAGGGCCGGCTTAGGAATGAGATCCCAGGGCCCGGGTATCTGCACCTCGGCGAAGCGTCTACGGATCAGTTTCTGGCGGAGCTGTTTCCGTGGAAGCGGATGCCGAAGAAGGGCAGCCACGGCCGCGAATATCACTGGGACTGCCCGACCGGAATGCGGGATGAGGCGGGCGACTGCACGCGCTACGCCTACGCTGCTTTGCAGTTGGTGAGCCGCCGCTATAACCGCGCCACAATGTGGGACCAGTTGGAGGCGCAGCTGGCGGCGTCCGTAGGCTCTAAGCAGGAAACGGCGCGGCCAGTGGTGCGCCGCCGGAACTTCAGCCTGAGGTATTGACGATCGCATGAACCCAGCCGATCTCTACACAGGCGACCGGGTGAAATGGCTGGAGACCAGCGCACCGGCTGAGGCCACTGCTCTCAAGGTCTGGCTACGCAGCACCACCGCAGGTGCCGGCCTTGAGCTCAATGGCACGGCTGCCGATGGCGGGTGGGAGGTGGTGATCAGCCAGCAGTCCACCGCAACCATGACCGCTGGCGCCTGGCAGCTGCAGGTGGTCGCCACCGTCGACGGTGCTCCGCTGACGGTGCGCCGGGGCGGCCTGACAGTGCGCCGCGGGCTGGCGTTCACTGGTACGCCTGGAACGTTTGATGACCGGAGCCAGGCTGAGCGGGACTTGGCAGATGTGGAGGCCGCAATCCGCGCCCTCGCCACCGGCGCGCAAGAGTATCAGATCGGTTCCCTGGGCAACGGCGGCCGGAAGGTGGTGAGGGCCGATTTGGTGGAGCTGATCAACCTCAGGGACCGACTCGCCGCGCAGGTGGCCCAAGATAAGCGAGCCCAGGCGCTGGCCAGTGGCACGGCCACCAGCCGCAAAATCCGCGTCGCCTTCCGATGAGCATGTTAAGCCGCGCTCGGCGATTGATGAACCGGATCTGGCAAACCGGCCCGGGCCCTCGCGCCAGGCGGCTGCGGGCGCACGGGCTATCCCAGCACCTGGGCGGCAGGTTGCTGGGCGACATGCCAGCGGTCTACCTCGATCCCCAGGCGATGCTGCGCGGCGGGCTGAAGGAGATCCGGGCAAAGTCTCGTTACCAGGCGCTGCTGAACCCGTACGCCAGGCGGGCCATTCGGAGCCTGCAGATCAACATCGTTGGCGCCCGCGGCGTGCAGATGCGCGGGCAGATCCCTTTGGGCGGCCGAAGCAACCCTGCTGCCGGCAGGGCTCGCGCAGAGTCTGCCCAGCAGATTGCGGCGCTGCTCGCCCGTGGCCGCACCGGCGGCGAACTCGACGCGGCGCTCGACCGGCTGATCCTGGCGCAGACCGCAATCGAGCGGGACGAAGAACGAAACCAGATCCTGGAGGCGAAGTGGCGGCAGTTCTGCAAACCTGACAACTTCGACCTGTCCGGGCGCTACTCGTTCCACCAGTACGAGCTGATGATCGCCGGTGCCTTCGGCTCCCATGGCGGAGCGATGGTGCGGATCATCCGCGAATCGGCCACAGGCAACCCGAACGCTGAGCAGCTGTGCTTCGAGCTGCTGAGCACTGACCAGCTGGATGAGGACTACAGCGGAGGGTCCGACCGGCCTGGCCACTTCTGGCGGATGGGCGTTGAAACCAACGACCGCCGGGGAGGCCGGGTGACGCGCTATGCGGTGCTGCGCCGGCATCCTGGAAACATGGATCCGGGCGATCCGCGAAGCATGGAGCCGAAGCACATCTTCGTGGATGCGCGGGACCTGCTCCACATCTTCATCCCGGAGGAAATCGGCCAGCTGCGTGAGATCCCCCACCTGGCGCCGGTACTGACCACGATCCACAACCTGAACGAATACGAGAAAAGCCACTGGACCCGCAAGAGAATTGCGAACAACATCCTGGGATTCATCGAGAAGAAGCAGCCCGATGATGCGCCCCCCAACTCATCCCTGGTTGACGAAAAATCCCAGGCAACCGGCGAGGTGCTGTCGAACTCATCGCCTGGCGAGTGGATTGAGCTGTTCCCCGATGAGCACCCCGTACCACCCCAGCTGGGCCCGGACGACAACCAGTACGAGACGGTGCTCAAGACCATGCTGCGCCGGTTCTCGACGGGATTCACCGCCAGCTACTCAGCGATCAGCGGTGATCACTCCGACGCCAACTACAGCTCGATGAGGGAAGAGAAGCTGGAGATCCGCGACTGGTACAGGGTTGTGCAGTCGATCTTCATCCAGCAGTTCCATCAGCGAGTGTTCGAGGAATGGGTTGACGCTGCCACGTTGGCGGGCGTGCTGCCGGTGGAGCTGTTCGCCAACTACTGGAACGAGCCGGAGCTCTACACGGCGCCGCGGTGGCAGGCCAGAACCTGGAGCTGGGTGGACCCGGCCAAGGAAATGAAGGCCTACAAGGATGCCCAAGAGATGGGCCTGCAGAGCACCTCCGATCAGATGGCAGAGCTCTACGGCACCGACTTGGAGCACACCTGGGCCCAGATCGCGTACGAGGTCGCATTGCGCCGGAGACTGGGGTTGTCGCAGCCCGCGGCGCCACAGTCGGCCCTGGCACCACAACCAGAGGCCACCCCTGAGGGTCCATAGCCTGAGGCTAGAAACTGCTCAGGTTGTATGTCTGGCGTGACGATCAAGGCTGCGGCTGAGGGCGCACCCCTGGAGCTGGCCCTGATCGGGGAGGTCGGCTGGGAAATCAACGCCTCGGTGCTGCAACGGGCACTGGTGGGGAGAACCGAGGATCTGACGATCAACCTGTTCAGCTATGGCGGCGATGCAATCGAAGGCCTGGCCATCTATTCGATGCTGGCGAGGTATCCCGGCAAGAAGCGGATGGTTATAGATGGCGTGGCCGCATCGGCCGCGTCGGTGATTGCGATGGCGGGCGACGAGATCGTGATGCCCGAGTCGTCGTTCCTGATGATCCACGAAGCGTGGGGCCTTGCAATAGGTGGCTCTGTTGATCTGCGCCAGCAGGCTGATCTGATCGACCGCATCAGCACCGCCTACCGCCAGGCCTACTCCGCCAGGTCTGGAATGAGCGATGAGGACGTGGCGTCGCTGATGGCCGCCGAGTCATGGCTGACTGCCGCGGAAGCCGTGGAGTTCGGGTTTGCCACCGAGGCAGCGCCAGCCCGCGAGATCCGCAGCGCTGCCGTTCCCCGTGGACGGTTCGCCAAGGTGCCGCAGGCTCTGGCCGAGCTGGTGGAGTTCGTGGAACCCAGCCGCCCGAAAGCCCAGGCCGCCACCGTGCCAGTCAAACCCGCTCCTGCTCCCGAGCCCGAACAGCCTGAGCCCGTCGCTGCTGCGACCGAAGGGAGTGGGGAACCGGAAGTGCTCCATAGCCTGAGCTCAGGTACGCAAACTGCACCTGTCCCCATGACCATTCAAAACACCGAAGCGGCGGACCGGGAGGCAGCCGCTATTCAAGCGGAGCGCGACCGGGCCCGCACCATCCGCAACATGTGCGAGCAGTCCGGCGCTGGCCACGAAAAGGCCGAGGAGTACATCAACTCCGGCGCCGAAATCGGCAAGGTCCGCGAGGAGCTGTTCGCCCTTGTCACCGGCAAGGAGAAGCGCAGCATCTCCAGCCGCCTGCAGGATTCGGGTGATGGCCTGCTCGGGATGAGCGATCAGGAGATCAAGAGCTACAACATCCTGAACGCTATCCGCCACTTCTCCGACCCGACCGATGTGCGCCTCCGCGAGGCCGCCGGCCTGGAACTGGAGGCCTCTGCCGCTGCGGTGAAACAGTCGGGTCGCGAGCTGCAGGGCTCGTTCCGCATCCCCGCTGATGTGATGGTCGCGCAAATCCCCGGCATGGGCGCCGGTCGCAAGGGCATCCGGGCCGATCAGACCGCTGGCGGGTTCACCACCGGTGGCGCTCTGATCGATACCGATCTGCTGGTCGGTTCGATGATCGAGCTGATCTACAACCGCCTGAGCATCACCGCTGCTGGCGCCACCGTGCTGAGCGGCCTGGTGGGCGACATCGACATCCCGAAGGAAACCAGTGGCCCCACCCATTACTGGGTTGGCGAAGGTCAAGCTCCTGATGCCTCCGAGATCCTGGCTGGCCAGGTCAGCCTGACGCCCAAGACCGTGGGCGCCAAGACCGTGCTGACTCGCCGGTTCATCGGCCAGACCGCCTTCTCTGCTGAGGCGTGGGTGCGCAGCCACCTGAGCCGCAAGGTTGCCATTGGTATCGACAAGGACTTCCTGTACTCCCAAGGCGGATCCAAGCGCCCCCTGGGCCTGCGGTACACCGATGGCGTGCGGACTGAAACCCTGGCCAGCGGTCAGGCCAAGACCATCAACAGCGTGAGCTACAACTTCGGCACCTTCCTCAACCTGGTTGAGATGGAGACGAAGGTGAGCCTGGCCAATCTGGATGTGCCCAGCATGGCCTACATGATGAACGCTCACGCCAGGGGCGTCTACAAGACCACGCTGGAGAACGCCCAGAGCGACTTCTACATCCTGCGGAACAACGAGATCAACGGCTACCCGGCCCTGATGTCGAACCAACTGGAAGTGAACAACGTTCTGTTCGGCGACTTCTCGCAAGTTCTGCTGGCGTTCTGGAGTGGCCAGGACATCGGCGTGAACCCCTACAAGTACCAGGATTCGGGCAGCGTTGAGATCAGCATCCTGCAGGATTGCGATTTCGGTGTTCGCTATCCCGAGGCCTTTGTGTGGGGTATCTAAGGATGCAAGTCGAGATGCTCGAATCAATGGTGATCAATCGCCAGGATCGAGAGATCGGCGAAGTGGTCACTGTTGACAACGACCTGGGCCTTCACATGATCCGCAGTGGCTGGGCGGCTGAGCACATTGCTCCCGCTCCAGCTGCTGAAGCCGAAGGCGAATCGCCCCGCCGTGGCGGAAAACGGCGCACCACCTACCACAACCCCGAGCTCAGCACGATCACCCAGCCCCCCACGGAGGACTCCTGACCATGGCTATCAGACAACGCAACCTGGAGGCGCTGCACAGCGTCACCATCCTGGCCCCGACCACAGTGTCGGCCGCCAATGACACCACCGCCATCGACTGCTCTGCGTTCGACGGCGACGTGTGTCTGATCCTCACCGCCCCGGCCAGTGCGTCCGGTAGCGCCATGAAGGTCAAAGTGCAGGCCGGCAGCGCAGCCGACGGCAGCGACGCCGTGGATGTGACCGGCGGGGCTTTCCCTGACCTGGCCACTGTCGCTTATCACCAGCGGCTGGCACTGTCCAAGGATGATCTCCCGGCCTATTTGCGACTGCGGTTCTTTGATGAAACCGGCACCTACAGCGCTGCTGTGAGCTGTGTGGCGGTTGGAATCAAGAAATATCGCCCCTGACCATGCTCCAGGAAATCCCCGATGATTTCCTGTTGGCTGACTTCGGCTCCAGCGTCACTGCTGGGGCCGTTGTTGGTTTGGGGATTATGGACCGCGCCAGTCAGATCGTGATGAACGATCAGGTGGTGACGGTGGACTATGCGCTGACCGTCAGGACCGATCAATTCGGCGCCCTGCAGTATGGCGACCAGGTGCAGCATGAGGGGCAGTCGTATCGACTGCAGCATGAACCGCTGAAGCTGGCCGATGGTCGCTTCTGCGTGATGGTGTTGGAGCTGCTGAGCCCGCAGCCGACGCCGATTCAGACATTGAGTCAGCAGCCGATCGTTACTCTGTAAGCATGACCCAGCCCACGACGATTTCAGGCCTGCCCGACGCGACGGGGCCGCTTACAGGCGCTGAGCGGGTACCGATTGATGATGTAGCAGCGGGTGTCACCAAGGATTGCAGCACGCTGCAGATTGCGCAGACGCTGCCTGATGCGACAACTAGCAATCGCGGGGCGATGACGGCTGCGCAGGCGCTGAAGCTGGCGGGGATTGCCGCGGGTGCCACCGCCAACGCCACTGATGCACAGCTGCGCGACCGAGCAACGCATACCGGTGAGCAGGCCATTAGCACGATCACGGGCCTTGCGACTGCGTTGTCGGGCAAGGAGAATGTCGGCGTTGCTGCTGCTGCTGTAGCGCAACTGGTGACGCAACTGCGCAACAGCAGGAAGATTTACGTTTCGCTGGAGGGCAGCGACCTCAACAACGGCACCAGTGAAGCTGAGCCACTGCGCACGCTGCGTGCTGCGTCATTGGCTGCGCTGCCGGGTGATGTGGTGTTCGTTGCACCGGGCACGTATGTGGAGTCGATTCTGCCGATTCGTTGGAAGTATGACGTAACGATTTTCGGCTCAGGGTTGCGCAGCACGATTGTGCAGGGTGCAGCCGGGCAGGAGTTTAACGATATTTTCAAGGTTGATTCTGGTTTCTGGTGCTGGGGCGTGTCATTTGCCGGGCACCAGGCAGATGAAACGCGGCAGGCATGGGCGATTGATTTTGATGAGTTGGCGGACAATACTGCGCGTGGTGCTGTCGGACTTGGCGCGTTCATTCTGAAGTCACCTTACATCCAGAATTGCACCAGTATCACGGCTGAGGATGATGCTGGTCTAGCTGGTTCACAGAGCACGGGGAACACAGGCGGCGGCATCCGTGTGGATGGTGGCAAGTGTGCGTTGAACAGTCCCATCAGGTCGATGGTGGTGGACAGTTATACGCAGGTGAATCTGGGCGGCCCTGGCTGCCTGGTGGTGAATGATGGTTATGCGCAGTTGGTGAGCTTCTTCGGGACGTTCTGCACGTATCACGTTCGGACCGAGAGTGGCGGTCAGGTCAATTTGAGTGGTGGCGGCACTACTGACTTTGGCGTGTATGGCCTGATGGCAGATGGCTACAGCAGCAGGCCTCTGTTCACCGGTGAGTCTCGGGTGGCGGCCTATGGGGCCGTGAGAGCAGAGAAGGCCGTCACGATTGACGTGGCGACCAATGTATTCGGCTGCGTCGCGCACGGGCTGTCAGCGGGCGATCAGGTGGTGTTCAGTGCCACGCAAGGCACGCTGCCTACGGGTCTGACGGCCAACACGATTTACTTTGTGATCAGCAGCGGCCTAACGGCTGATGCGTTCCAGGTGAGCACCACGTCGGGTGGTGGTGCTTTGGATGTGACGGGCACTGCCAGCGGCACCTATGAGTTTGTGCGGCAGGGCGCTACGCAGCTCGATGTGATCGGCTTCGGTGCCAACCGCTTGGGGCGTCAGATCAAGTATCCGAGCGCCGGCAGTCTGGGCAGCGCGGGCAATGCGGTGCAGGTAACAGCACGGGGCGGCAGCACGCCTGGCAGCACGTTCACGGTGACGCTGGCCACCAGCACCATCGGCCATGAGTACGTGGGCGGCGGCACGGTGACGGTGGGCGGGACTGGTTACCCGATCACCAGTGCGGTGTATACGAAGTCCACGGGTGTAACGGTGTTGACGGCGACGGGGTATGCACCAACGATCGGCGCAAGCGTGACGCTGGCGGGGCTTTCGTTTATCTGTGATTCATCGTCACGCCCGAATGCTGGGCAGTTGATGTTCCCGCAGTTGGTGTTCCCGCGAAATGCTACGACGGAGCTGGCTGAGGCTAAGACGTTTGCTTATACCAGGGTCAGCAATTATGTGCTGACTTATACCGAAGCAGCGGCAGCATCTGGCCCTGATCACGAATACGTGAGCGGTGGCACGGCGACGATCGGCGGCACTGATTACGGCGTGGCTGGCGCGGTCTACAACAAGACCACGGGCGTGGTGACGCTGACGGTGAAGACGATCCTGCCTGCCGGCAATGGCAACGTGACGGTGAATGGGCTGCGATTCATCTGCCCAACGAGCGCCTACATCGTCACCAGCAGCGTGCCGATCAATGCCAGCGGCGTTGCGGTGGCGAACACTGATCCGACCAGGGCGGGTTATCGGGTGGTGTTCTACTCGGGGTTGAATGGTGGGTTGAAGGATGCGGTGACAGCGGGCCAGGTGCTGGACTTCCGCAACCGGTCGCAGATTAGCGCACCTTCACATACGTTCGAGTTTGTGGGTGCGGGCACAAATTATGACGCACTGCCGTGGAATGGTGGTGTACCAGTACCGGCTAATGCGATTGTTGAGACGAACAATGGCAAGGTGTATAGCAGCAACACCAACGAGAAGGGCGACTTCAAGGTTGGCAGCCAGTTCGAGGTAGACGGCACCACCGGCAGCGTCACGATCAACACGGATCAGTTCAACCTGAGCGGTCTGAACTTCATCGGGCCATTTTCGCGGAACGGCGGGATCAGCACCGTTGGCGAGCAGCTCAGGGAGATCAGCAACAACACCTCACTGATCGCCTCAACCGGCGCCCCTGACGGGAACACTGCACCGACGCAGTTTGCGGTGAAGACCTATGCCGATAACAAGTTCCTGCAGAACGTAACGGTGACAGCGGGCCTGCCGCTGACGATCACCGACACCAGCACGCAGGACGGGCAGGGGTACTGGACGCGGACCAGGCGGCTGGAGCTGTCGGTAAACACCGCCAACGGCCTGGCCAGGCTGGACAGCTCGGGCCTGATCCCATCGTCGCTGCTGCCGAGCTATGTGGATGATGTGCTGGAGTTCGCCAACCTGGCGGGATTCCCGGCCACGGGCGAAACCGGCAAAATCTACGTCGCGCTGGACAGCAACAAGACCTACCGCTGGAGCGGATCAGTGTACGTCGAGATCAGCGCCAGCCCTGGTAGCACGGATGCGGTGAGCGAGGGTTCGGTCAACCTGTATTTCACGCAGGCACGGGCGCGGCAGTCGATCAGCGTGAGTGGTTCGCTGTCGTATAACGCCAATACGGGTGTGATTTCGTACACGGAGCCTCCTGCTGGCCCTGATGGCACGGTGACCAGCGTTGCACTGAATCTGCCTAGCAGTGTGTTTTCAGTTTCCGGCAGCCCGGTGACGAGCTCTGGCACGCTGACCGGTGCATTCCAGACGCAGGCGGCCGGTTTGGTGTTTGCTGGCCCGGTCAGTGGCGCTGCGGTAGCACCGACGTTCCGAGCGTTGACGGCTGGTGATGTAAGCCTCGGCACCAGTAGCACGCCGCAGTTTGCAGGGTTGGGCCTGGGTACGGCTGCCGTGACGGGATGGGAGCTGACGGTAGCCGGTGCGACCTGCCAGGTGCGGAATACGGTGACGGCGGTGAGCAATGTTTACACGTTGGATGTGCAGGCTGCTAATGAGTTTGTCACTGCTGCAGCGATTGCAGCGGCAACTACGATTAACCTGTCGAATCTTAATACGATTCCGAGCGGGTATTTGTGGCGGGGCGTGCTGAGTTTTCAGTACACATCAGGTACGATTTCATGGTTTACGGGAAACAGTGGTTACACGGTGAAGTGGGATGGTGGAACGGCAATGACACCTACCGCAAATGATATTGAGAAGGTTGTTATTGAAGTTGTTGGTGGTGGCACGACTATTGAGGTTGCGCCGCTTAAGGGGAGGGCGTGATCATGCTTGGACGTAGTGCATTACTGGCAGCAACGAATAGTGGCAGCAGTGGGCCGCCTGGGTTTGGGGCCAAGTATGCAGATCCTTCGACGTTGCCCGGTGGTAACTGCAATAGCATTGCCTTTAGCCCCGCTGGTAATGCTATTGCAGTGGCTCACTCCAACTCCCCATTTATCACCGCCTATCCGTGGTCTGCTGCAGGCTTTGGGGCTAAATACACCGACCCTGGAACGCTGCCTACCATCGCAGGGCGTGGCGTTGCCTTTAGCCCAGCAGGCAATGTAATTGCGATGGCACATTTTGGCAGCCCTTTTATCAATGTGTACCCGTGGTCTACTGCAGGTTTTGGCACTAAATACACCAACCCCGCAACATTGCCTGCTGGCATTGGCCTAGCGGTTGCCTTTAGCCCTGCCGGTGATGCCTTGGCCGTTGCGCATGGCACCAGCCCTTTCGTCACTGTATATCCGTGGTCTACTGCAGGTTTTGGGGCTAAATACACCAACCCTGGAACGCTGCCTACCGGGCAATGCGAAAGGGTTGCCTTTAGCCCTGCCGGTGATGCCTTGGCCGTTGCGCATGGCACCAGCCCTTTCGTCACTGTATATCCGTGGTCTACTGCAGGTTTTGGCACTAAATACACCAACCCCGCAACATTGCCTGCTGGCATTGGCTATGCTATTGCCTTTGCCCCGGCTGGCGACGCCTTGGCCGTTGCGCATGGCACCAGCCCTTTCATCTCCGTCTATCCGTGGTCTGCCGGAGGCTTTGGGCTTAAATACGCTGATCCTGCAACACTGCCTGCCCCGTTAGCCAGTGGTGTTGCCTTTAGCCCTGCCGGTAATGCCTTGGCCGTTGCGCATGGTAACAGCCCTTTCGTCACTGTATATCCGTGGTCTACTGCAGGTTTTGGCACTAAATACACCAACCCCGCAACATTGCCTGCTGGCATTGGGCAAAGCGTTGCATTCTCTCCGGCCGGTGATGCTATTGCAGTGGGTCACGTCTCCACCCCTTTGATCTCCGTTTACCCTTGGAACTCCTAATGAACAAACTCTCCATCCTCACCCCCGCCCTTGAAGGCCGCGATCAAGAACTGCTCACCTATCAAATCAACATCGACAACTACCGCTTGGCCATCGCCAAAATCAATGCCGATCACGCCGATAACCACGATCTTCTCGCCTTCCGTGATGATCTACAGGCTCGCCTTGACGAAGAACTTCGCCAGCAGCTTCGCGCTCGCATCATCCGCGACGTGATCGCGGAGCAAGTTGCCCAACTCACCCCCGAGGCCGAATGAACCTAATCGACACCATCACCCTCGAATACCCTCGTAGCCTCTGGCAACTGCGTCAGGAGCACCCCAACGTCTCCTTCCCCCCCGACCCCACCGACGAGGACCTAGCGCCCTTCAACCACGCCAACGTCCACCCCACACCCCAACCCACCTACGCCGCCCGCACCGAGCGCATTGAGGACGCCACCCGCGAGCCTGATGCTGATGGCATCTACCGCCAGCGGTGGACCATCCGCCCCGCCACTACCGAAGAGATTACCGCATACGACATCGCCCACACCCCCGAGCCTCAGTGGATGAGTTTCGGCATTGAACTGGCAGCTAACCCTGCCATCTCCGAGCTGTACGACAGCATCCCCACCGCACTGGCCAATGGCCTGAGCATCGGCCTGTCTGAAGCCAGCAAGGGTGACACCAGGCTGTTCATTGGCTTGTGGCAGCGTGTGCTGGCTACTGGCGGTGTCTCTGCTGAGTTGTTGGGAGAGATCGGGGCGCTGGCCTATCAGTTCAACCTGCCTGCTGGCTTCGTCGCTCAGATGATGCCGCAGCCTGAGGAATGACCAACCCAGCACCCAGTCTCCGGGAACAGATCCTCACCAGGATCGCCACCGTCACACTGCTTGGCACCGTGCAGGTGGGCAGCAGGATCTACCGCAGCAGAACACAGGCCTACAGCCGCTCAGAATCGCCAGCGATCACCGTCAGCCCTGGCGATGACAACCCCATCAACGCACCACGCACCATCGGCGCCAGCCTTGGGCGTCTCGATCAGGTGCTGCCGGTGCTGATCGAAATCTACGTTCGCGGTGATGTGCCCGATCAGCTGGCCGATCCGATCGGCGTTGACCTGCACGCTCGGATGATGGCCGATCGCACCCTCGGCGGCCTGGCGCATGACGTGCAGCCTGATGGCTGGGCGCCGCAGTACGAACCAGCTGATGCCACAGCTGGATGGATCGGCCATCGTTTCCTGATCCGTTACCGCACCCGTGACGATGCCATCAACGCGGCTCCATAGCCTGATGGTGCGGAAGCTCACCCCATCTCATGGCGGCAGATTCATTCTTTGAGCATCACGGCCAGTCCGGTGAGTACGTGATGCTGCCCAGCGGTCAGATGGTGCCCGCTGCTGAGGTCGTCGCGCCTGTTGAACCTGCTGAGCCCGCCAAGCCCGCCCAACCCAGCAAGGCCAAGGACTGATGACTGCTCTCCTGATCCGCAACAGCTTCCTGCTGGCCAAGACGGAAACCGCTTACGGCACCCTGGCCAGCGCGATCGGCGCCACCGATGCAGTGAAGATCATCTCGATGGAGGTCAATCCCATCACCGGTGATCGCGTTGAACGCAACCTGATCAAGGGTTTCCTCGGCGCCGACCGTCAACCACTCACCAATGAGCACGTCGCCGTCACGGTGACATTCGAGTGGGGCGGCTCCGGCGTCGCTGCCACCGCACCCCGGTTCTCGCCGCTGCTGCTGGCGGCCGGCATGAATCTGGCCGCATCGGCGGAGATCACCGGCACGGCCACTGCAGGTGCTGCTAACACCATCACCCTGGCGGACCTAGGCGGCAGCAACCCCGCCAGCGATGCCTACGTTGGTTTCCCGATTGAGATCACCAGTGGCGCCAACTCCGGTAACAAGGGCGTGATCGTGGCACACAACGGCACCACCCGAGAGGTGACGGTGGTGGCGTCCACGGCATCGTTCACCGGCGGCGCAGTGAACTACAAGATCCCCGCGCTGTCGCTGTACCAGCCAATCAGCACCTTTGGCAATGGCTCCAGCTGCACGCTGGTGGCGGTAAAGGATCAGAACGTGCACCGCATTGAAGGCTTCCGCGGCTCCCCAGCGCTCAATTCACCGCTGAACAGCTACGGCACGTTCACGATCACCGGCATCGGCAGGTACGTCACCCCGACCGCCAAGAGCGCCGAGGCCTTTACCTACGGCAACCAGGCCGAGCCGGTGCCCGTCACCCCGCGGCACACCAAAGCGCTGCGGTTCCAGGGTTATGGCCCCTGCTCGGAGGGCTTCACCTTCGACTGGGGCCTCACTACCTCGTTCCGTTCGCTGATCAACTGCGAACCGCACGCCAGGATCACCGATCGCCCGAACCCCAACGGCACACTGACGATTGAAAACCCAGCTGTTGCGACGAAGGACTACTTCACCGCTGCAGCGGACAACAGCGGCGCCAGCGATGGTCCATTTGTTGTGCAGCAGGGCACGGTTGCAACGCAGAGCTCGATCTTCTTTGCGCCGAAGTGCGCCATCAGCGGTGACCTGAGCTTCAGCGACTCTGACGGCATCGACATGCTGCAGATTCCGTTCACGGCGCTGCCCAAGACCCAGAACGATGAAACCCGCCTGATCTTCTTCTGATGTTCATCCTCGATCAGTCTGATTCCTACACCTGGCCGGTCAGTATTGAGTTGCCGGTCAATGGTGCCAAAAAGCAATTCAGCTTTGATGCTGAATTCAGGCGTCTGCCTGAGCAGGAAGTCACCGAGCTTCGGCAGCGGTACTTCAAGCTGGTCACTGATCTGCGCCGGCAGCTGCAGACCCTGGAGGGTTACGCCAGCGAGGAAGACTTCACCGAAGCAGGCACCGCTGCAGATCAAGGCTACGAGGATCTGTGCGATGAACTGCTGTGCGGTTGGTCGAAGGTGTCAGATTCAGCTGGTGAGGTGGTGGAGTTCAGCGAGGCGAGCAAGCGGCAGATGTACCGCGTGCAGGGCGCCTGCGTTGCGATTGTGAAGGCATGGTTCGACAGCCTGGGGCAGCCGAGTGAGAAGTCTGCAGCGAAGGCTGGAGGATTCCGCCGGGGAAACTGATCGACGCGGCGCTGTTCATGGCTGCCGCGGCAAAGGGCCGGCCGGATGATGGCAAGGATGCCGCTGATGCTGCGGCCATGTTTGGCCTGCCGATGCCGGATGCTGATTTGCAGCCCGAGGTATTTGGCATCCTGCCGGAGAATGTTGAAGCGTTGTCGTGGTTCATGAAGATGCAGACGCAGTGGCGCATCGGCATGAATGGCCCGATTGGCTTGGATTATGGCGTGTTCATGTTGTGGGCACGCGAGGAGGGCGTGAAGCGTGCAGATCGCGTGTGGTTGCTGGATGATCTGCGGTTGATGGAGGGTGAGTTCCTGTCGGCAATGAGAGGGTAGGTAGCCTGATGATGATGCCAGCGAGCACGGCGTAATGGCTCAGATGGGTCTGGATACTGCGATCCGCCTGAGCGCCGAGGTGAAGGGCGGCGGGAACATTGATCGGGTGAAGAAGTCGCTGCAGGATCTGGCCAAGAGCGGTCAGACCACGGCGCGAGAGATGGGTGCGTTGCGATCGGCCACGTTTCAGATGGCGCGCGCCAACGACAACACCATCGCCGGGATCCGCAACAGCATCAGTGCATTTCGTGGATTGCAAGAACAGGCCGCGATCGGCAGTCGCCAATTTCAGCGGTACGGGGCAGAGATCCAAAAGCTGGAGGGGAAACTGCGGGGGCTGGATGGCGCTGCGCAGAGCGCCGGTGATTCGATGGGCCGCAAGCTGGCAGCGGGCCTGGCCAGCAGCCTGGCCACAATCGGCGCCGGCAGGGCCATCAGCGGATCGCTCGGTGCAGTGGTTGCCAGCGAGGAATCAGAGCGGCGGCTGAGGTCGCTGTCGCAGGGCCTCGACGATTACAGCCGGGTGCAGGCCGCCGCCACTGCGGCTGCGCAGAAGTTCGGCATTGCACAGACGCAGGCCAATCAAGAGTTCGCGCAGATCTACGCCAGGCTGCGGCCAGTTGGGCTGACGCTGGAGGAGGTTAGTACCGTCTACAACGGATTCAACACCGCGGCAAAGCTCAGTGGCACCACATCAGCCGAGGCCAGCGCCGCGTTCCTGCAGCTGAGCCAGGCTTTGGGCACCGGCGTCCTGCGCGGCGAAGAACTGAACAGCGTGTTTGAGCAAACCCCTGCCGTGGTGCAAGGTATCGCTCAAGTGATGGGCGTGCCGATCGGTCAGATTCGCGAGCTGGCGAAGGAAGGCAAGATCACCGGTGACATCGTGCTCACAGCTCTGGGGCGAATCGAGCGCGACGGTGCCCCGAAACTGGCCGAGGCGATGAAGGGCCCGGCGCAGCAGTTCCGCAATCTGCAAATTGCGGGGCAGGAGCTACAGATTCAGTTCGGGCAATCGCTGCTGCCTACCACCATCGCGCTCACCAAGGCGGCGACCGGAATACTAGAGCAGACCAGCAAACTGCCAGAGCCGGTCAAACAAGTTGGAGCCGCTGCGGCCGTCGCCGGTGTTGCTGTTCTCGGCCTGACCACGGCGATGAGCGCCATCGGGGGAATCAGCGCTGCAACGAAGGCCATGCAGGCCTATGCCGCGTCAACAGGCGTCGCCACTAAGGCGCAGGCGGGCCTCAACCTTGCGGTGCTTGCCAACCCATGGGTGCTGGCGACAGCCGGGATCATCGCGGCCACGGTGGCGGCATACAAGTTTATTGAGCCGTTCAGGGTGTTTGTTGATACCTACCCGGAACGGTTCAAACTGTTCTGGGGATCAATCGCGGCCGATGCGCAGGCGTCGTTCAAGAGAATTGCAGACGCCTTCAGCGCTGTTGGGCAGTTCTTGACAGACAGCATCAAGGGAATCGCCAGCAGGTTTGCGGCCGGCTTTGGCTGGATCCGTGAACGTGCTACCGAATCATTGCGTGCTATCGGCGTTGACGGTCAGTGGCTGGCGGGCGCCATGCAAAGCGTTTCCACCACGATCGGCAACGTGTTCTCTGCGGCGTTTGATTTCGTGCAGTCGAGATGGCAGCAGACCATCTCCAACATGATCAACTACTCCAACCCGTTCACGGCGATGCTCACCACGATGGGGATTAACGTGGGCGATGCTGCTACCCGGGCGATGCAGACCGGTCAGCAGCGGCTGCAGGCGGCAGGCGTGCCGAACACCTACACCGTGGGCGGGATCACCTACAACACGGCGACAGGCCGGCCTGTGGCGGGTGCTGCGCCATTCGCACTACAGGCTCCCCGCACCCTCCCCGGTGCTCCCTCGGCGCCTGTGCTGCCTGGTGGTGGGACGACTGGCGGCAGTAGCGCTAAGGCGGGATCGGCTCCATCATTTCAGCCATCAAGCCGTGCCAGAGCGTTGATCGCTGCAGCGCAAAAGCTGGGCGTAAGCCCCCTGGATCTGGCGACGATCATCAGCTTTGAGACGGGCGGCACCTTCAGTCCCTCAATCCGCGGCGGCGCCGGTGGCAATTATCAAGGGCTCATTCAGTTTGGCGCACCCGAGCGCCGGCAGTACGGGGTGACGCCTGGTCAATCGTTTGAAGAGCAGGTCATGGGGCCTGTTGTCCGGTACTTCCAGGATCGGTTCCAAGGTGCTGGCATGAGCACCCAGGGCGCCAGCCTGCTGGATCTCTACACCACGGTGCTGGCCGGCAACCCTCGCGCCAACCGCAATGCCCGCGACTCCTTCGGCACCAGTCCAATCAGCGGCGTGCAGCGAATGGGTCCACACCGTCAGAAGGCTTTGGCCACTTTCTTCGGTGGATCAACGACCAACGTCGGATTCGGTGCTGTTGAGCAGGCAGAGGCAATGATTGCGGGGTACGACGAACAACAACAAGCCGCCGAGAAACTTAAGCAGGAGCAGGATCAGCTTACTGAAAAAATCCAAGAGTCAATCAAGGTGCGCACTGATTCGGTTGTTCAGTTGAACAAGGAAACTGAACTGCTCAAGGCAGTCTCTGATGAAGAACGCATCCAGATCGAAAATGCCTATGAAGCCA
>Ga0208787_1000509_pt1 | contig 18456 bp, 19 predicted proteins | sample Wag4_2014_7_11_FD_187362 | JGI IMG/M metagenome (GOLD analysis project Ga0208787, IMG submission 187362) | Fresh water microbial communities from Ohio, USA - Utica-2 Time Series HT 2014_7_11 (SPAdes) (version 2) | ecosystem: Environmental > Aquatic > Freshwater > Water tank | place: USA: Ohio... | reverse complement strand
CGCCAGGCCCGTGAACACGCTCGTCAGAACCTCCTGCATCTCGCCGGTCAGGACGCCCGTCAGCCCGAAGTCGAGGAAGACGAGGGTGCCGTCCTCGAGCACCATCATGTTCCCCGGATGCGGGTCTCCGTGGAAGAAACCGTGCTCGAAGAGCTGAAGGTACCAACTCTCGATGATCTTCCGCATGGCAGCGACGCCGAGTTCGGAGCCGCCCTCCGCTTCGCCTGTCGCCGGGCCCGGTCGACCGGCGGGACGGTGGCGGTGCTACAGGTCCTCGCCCCCGCCGTCTTCGAGCACTGGTCCGGCGTGCGGGACGAGATCGATCGCCAGGCCCGCGAGTCGGCGCTCGAGGCCGCGGCAGTCTTCACCCCCCTGGTCCAGGCCGAAACAGGCCGCGATCCTGAGGTGATACTGGTGCGGGCCGACGACACCCGTGACGCCTTGCGCAAGGCCATCAGCGCGGACAAGGACATCAAGATCCTGGTCCTGGCGGCGGCCACAGGCGGTCGGGGCCCGGGCCCCCTGGTCACCTCCATCGCCCGTGAAGGCGTCCGTTGGGGCGGCCGAAACCTTCCTGTCACCATCGTTCCCGGCGATCTGTCTGATGCCGAGATCGATGATCTCGCCTGACTCCGGCATGGGAGCCCGAGCATGACCCCGCCTGACGCCAGCCACGTCCTGATGGACCGGATCCAGTCGCGAAGCGCCATCGTCGGCGTGATCGGGCTTGGCTATGTGGGCCTGCCCCTCGCCCTGGCTGCAGTGGAGGCCGGCTTCCAGGTCCTGGGGTTCGACATCAATCCCTCTCGGGTGGAGGCCATAGGCGCCGGCCGCCAGGTCATCAACTACCTGGACCCGTCGCTGATGCGGACCGCCCTGGACGCCGGTCGGTTCTCTGCGACCACTGATTTCAGCCGGCTTTCCGAGGCGGACGCCGTCATCATCTGCGTCCCGACCCCGGTAACCCGCAACCGGGACCCGGACCTGTCCTACGTCCGTGCCAGCGCCGCCTCTGCCGCTGCCGCCCTGCGGCCGGGCCAGCTGGTCGTCCTGGAGTCGACGACCTGGCCAGGCACGACGGACGAGGTGGTCCGTCCCCTTCTGGAGGCCGGAGGCCTGCAGGTTGGGCGCGAGGTCTTCCTGGCCTTCTCGCCCGAGCGTGAGGATCCGGGCAACGCCCACTTCGGCACCCGCACCATTCCCAAGGTGGTGGGCGCCGACGACCCGGCCTCCCGCGACCTCGCCGTCGCCCTCTACGAGGCCATGATCACCCAGGTTGTGCCGGTCTCCAGCGCCGCCGCGGCCGAGGCCGCCAAGCTGACCGAGAACATTTTCCGCTCGGTGAACATCGCCCTCGTGAACGAGCTGAAGCTGGTCTACGACGCCATGGGCATCGATGTCTGGGAGGTGATTGACGCCGCCGCCACAAAGCCTTTCGGCTACATGCCCTTCTATCCGGGGCCGGGCCTGGGCGGGCACTGCATCCCGGTGGATCCCTTCTACCTGACCTGGCGGGCCCGGGAGTTCGGCATGGAGACCCGCTTCATCGAGCTGGCGGGGCAGATCAACACCGCCATGCCCGGGGTGGTGGTCGACCGGCTGGCGCGGGCCCTCAGCGACCACGCCGAGCGGGCCCTCAAGGGTGCCCGCATCCTGCTGATCGGTGCTGCCTACAAGAAGAATGTGGATGACACGCGGGAGTCCCCCTCCCTGGTCCTGATCGAGGCCATCGAGGCCCGCGGCGCCACCTGCGACTTCCACGATCCCCTGATCGCGCAGATCCCGCCGACCCGCGAGCATCCGGGCCTGGCCGGGCGGCGCTCCACCGACCTGACGCGGGAAGCCCTGGCCGGCTACGATGCCGTCCTCATCGCCACCGACCATGACGCCGTGGACTACGCTCTTCTCTCCGACGCCGCCCGCCTCGTGGTGGATACCCGCAACGCCATGGCCCGGCGTGGCCTGCCCGGCGAGCGGGTGGTCAAGGCCTGACCGTCGCCGGGCGCGTCCTGCGCTGGACACCGGCGGGCCTAGCCCCCTAGATGCGCGCCATGGCTGGCAAGACCCTTTACGACAAGATCTGGGATGCGCACCTCGTCGCCGAACAGGACGGCGAGGCGATCCTCTACATCGACCTGCACCTGATCCACGAGGTGACGACCCCGCAGGCCTTTGCCGGCCTGCGCGCCAACCGGCGGAAGGTCCGGCGCCCGGACCGGACCCTGGCCGTGGCCGACCACAACATCCCCACGGAGGGCCAGGGACTGGGCGTGGCCGCCGTCGCCGACGAGGAGGCGCGCCTTCAGCTCGCGACACTCGAACGCAATGTCGCCGACAATGGCATCGAGTTCTTCCCCATGGGGGATGTCCGCAACGGCATCGTCCACGTGGTCGGGCCCGAGCAGGGCCGCACCCAACCTGGCATGACCATCGTCTGCGGGGACTCCCACACCTCCACCCACGGCGCCTTCGGGGCCCTGGCGCACGGCATCGGCACCTCCGAGGTCGAGCATGTCCTGGCCACCCAGACCCTGCGCCAGAAGAAGGCCAGGAACCTGCGGGTGGTGATCGAGGGAACCCCCGCCCCCGGCGTCGGCGCCAAGGACTTCGCGCTTGCCGTGATCGGGGAGATCGGCACGGCAGGCGGCACGGGCTATGTCATCGAATACGCTGGAGACGCCGTCCGCGCCCTGTCCATGGAGGGCCGCATGACCCTCTGCAACCTGACCATCGAGGGCGGTGCCCGGGCGGGGCTGGTGGCCCCGGACGAGACCACCTTCGACTATCTCCGCGGTCGTCCCTCCGCCCCCAAGGGCGGGGCCTGGGACATCGCCCTGGCCAGCTGGAAGACCCTCTTCTCCGACCCCGACGCCGTCTTCGACCGCGAGGTGCGCATCGACGCCTCGGCCATCGCCCCCCTCGTCACCTGGGGCACCAGCCCCGAGGACGTGGTCCCGGTGACCGGCGTCGCGCCCTCGCCCGAGGCCTTCCCCAGCCCGGACAAGCGGGCCGCCGTCGTTCGGGCCCTCGAGTACATGGGCCTGGAGGCCGGACAGCCCATCGCCTCGGCCAAGGTCGACGTGGTCTTCATCGGCTCTTGTACCAACAGCCGGATCGAGGACCTCCGCATTGCTGCGGACATCGTGCGGGGCCGCTCGGTGGCCCCCGGCGTGCGGGCCATGGTCGTCCCGGGGTCCGGCCTCGTGAAGGCCCAGGCCGAGGAAGAGGGCCTGGACGAGATCTTCCGCGCCGCCGGTTTCGATTGGCGTGAGCCCGGCTGCTCCATGTGCCTGGGCATGAACCCCGACCGCCTGGCACCCGGCGAGCGCTGCGCCTCCACCTCCAACCGCAACTTCGAGGGCCGGCAGGGCCGGGGGGGACGCACCCACCTGATGAGCCCGGCCATGGCCGCCGCCGCTGCCCTCGCTGGCCACATCGCTGACGTCCGGGACTATCTGCGGTGATCCTCGGCCTGGACCATGTGGTCGTCCCGGTGGACGACGTCGAGGACGCCGCCGCCCGCTACGGCGTCTTCCTGGGCCGGGAGCCGGCCTGGGAGGGCCTGGTCGATAGCATCCGCGCCAGCGTCTTCGTCCTGTCCAACACCACCCTGTGCCTGCGGGCCCGCCGCGAGGACGACCCCGGCGAGTTGATGGTCCTGAAGGTCGGCGACCTCGACGCCGCTGTGCGCCTGGCCGGACGCCGGGGCCTGCCTGCCCTGGGCGAGGAGACGACCTTCGGCGACCGCCGCCTGGTCCGCCTGGACCCCGCCGCGGCGGGCGGCCTCAACCTGGCCCTCGTCTCGGGCGATGGCCCCGGCCTGTCCGCACCTATCGTGTCCGAGGCCTCCGCCGTAAGCGCCCTGGACCATGTCGTGATCAGGGCCCGCTCCGGGGACCGGGCCCTGGCACTCTGGGGCGCTCGCCTCGGCCTCGACCTGAGGCTCGACCGGTCCAATCCCGCCTGGGGCGCACGGCAGATGTTCTTCGCCTGCGGGGGACTGGTCATGGAGGTCGTCCTGCGGCTCGGAGAGGCCGAGACGACGGACCAGCCCGATGTGTTCAACGGCCTGGCCTGGGGTGCCGCCGACGCCGACGCCGTCCATGGCCGCCTTTCCGGCCTCGGCTTCAACGTCTCGGAGGTCCGCAACGGCCGCAAGCCCGGGACCCGCATCTTTACCCTTCGCGAGGGCGTTCCCTTCTCGCCCACCGTGGTGTTGCAACAGAATGCTGGAGGGGCCGGAGCGGACGCATGAAAGCCTTCACCAGACTGGATGCCCGGGCTGCCCCCCTGCCCATGGCCAATATCGACACCGACCAGATCATCCCCAAGCAGTTCCTCAAGACCGTGGAGCGCGGGGGCCTGTCCCGGGGGCTGTTCTATGACCTGCGCTTCGACGGCGACGGGGGGCCGCGCCCGGACTTCGTGCTCAACCGGCCCGAATACGCCGGCGCCGGCGTCCTGGTCACCGGTGACAACTTCGGCTGTGGTTCCAGCCGCGAGCACGCCCCCTGGGCCCTGATGGACTTCGGCATAACCTGCGTCATCGCCTCGTCCTTCGCCGACATCTTCTACAACAACTGCTTCCAGAACGGCCTCTTGCCGGTGGTGCTCAAGCCTGAGGAGGTCCAGGCCCTGACGGGCGAGTGCCTGGGCGGCAACCACATGGTCAGCGTCGACCTGGAGGCCCAGACCGTCACCTCGCCCTCCGGCAGGATCTTCGCCTTCGAGATCGACGCCTCCCGCAAGGCCAAGATGCTGAATGGCCTCGACGCCATCGGCGAGACCCTCTCGGCCGCCGCCGACATCGACGCCTGGGAAGCGGGCCGCACCCTGACCCATCCCTGGCTCGAGCGGGCATGACCCTGATCATCGCCGGCGTTGTGAGGGTGCCGCCCCAAAACCTGGAGGGGCTCAGGCCGCACATGCTGGCCATGCTCGCCGCCAGCCGGGCCGAGGAGGGCTGCCTCGAGTACACATATGCCGAGGATATCGCCGATCCTGGCCTCATCCGGGTGTTCGAGGTCTGGCGCGACCCGTCGGCGCTCGACGCCCATTTCCAGACTCCGCACATGACGGAGTGGAGATCGCACTGGCCCCGTTTCGGGGTTTCCGACCGTCGGCTGTTCGCCTACGAGATCGCCTCACAGCGCCCCCTCTGATCGCACCGGCTCCGACAGGCTTCGGCGGGACGACACAGCGGCGGTGCCTAGGCTCCTAAAGGTTCTTCCATGTCCGACCTCCTCCTCCTGCCGGGCGACGGCATCGGCCCCGAAGTCACTGCCCAGGCCCGCCGGGTCGCCGAGGCGGTGGCGCCGGACCTGTCCATCACCGAGGCCCTGTTCGGCGGCTGCAGCTTCGATGTTCACGGGACGCCCCTGACCGATGAGACCCTGGCTGCCGCGAAGGCCGCCCGCGCCGTGCTGATGGGTGCCGTGGGAGGTCCCCAATGGGCCGGTGCCCCCCGCGACAAGCGGCCGGAGGCGGGGCTCCTGAACCTGCGCGCCGGTATGGAGGTTTACGCCAACCTCCGCCCCGCCCTCTGCTTCCCCGCCCTGGCCGACGCCTCCAGCCTCAAGCGCCACCTGGTGGAGGGGCTGGACTTCATGATCGTCCGTGAACTGACGGGTGGTATCTACTTCGGCTCGCCCCGGTTCATCGAGGACCTGCCCGGTGGCGGCAAGCGCGCCGTCGACACCCAGGTCTACACCACCCCCGAGATCGAGCGGGTGGCGCGGGTGGCCTTCCAGCTGGCCCGGGGCCGTCGCAACCTCGTCCATTCGGCCGAGAAGTCGAATGTCATGGATTCCGGCCTGCTCTGGAGACAGGTCGTGACCGACCTTCATGCCCGGGAGTTCCCGGACGTCCGCCTCGAGCACATCCTGGCCGACAACGCCGCCATGCAGATCGTCCGCGATCCGCGCCAGTTCGATGTCCTGGTCACCGACAACCTGTTCGGCGATATCCTGTCCGACGCCGCCGCCCAACTGACGGGCTCTCTGGGCATGCTGCCCTCGGCGGCCCTGGGCGACCCAGGCCGGCCCGGCCTCTACGAGCCCATCCACGGCTCGGCGCCGGACATTGCCGGCCAGGGCCTGGCCAATCCCCTGGCCTCCATCCTGTCGCTGGAAATGGCCTTCCGCTGGTCACTAGGCCGGCCGGAGGCCGCTGACCGCATCCTGGCCGCCGTGGTCCGTGCCCTCGACAACGGCGCCCGCACCCGCGACCTGGGCGGAAGCCTGACCACCGTTCAGATGGGTGATGCGGTGCTCGACGCTCTCTAAGCCGTCAGGCGCGCCGGTATTCCAGAGTCGATCCGTCCGGGAGGCGGCCCTTCAGGCCTGTCCAGACGCCGGCCCGGTCATACCAGTTGTCGATGTCGGCCTCGCCGCGAAGGGCCCAGACCTGGGCGTCCACCGTCCGCCCGTCCGCCAGGGTCACGGGTCGCAGGCCTTTCTGCGTGGCCGTGATGCGGACCACGTCCCCTTCCTGGGGATTGAACAGGCGTCCGGTCAGGACCTTGGAATTCCAGTGGGTGAGGGGAGAGGTCCCGGCCGGTGCCAGCACCTCGCGGCGGCCGGTGCGGATGAGGACGCCGGAGGGCGTGCGCCGGGCCGAGACCTTCCGGTCGCCGGCGGTGGCGTCGGTCACGGACTCCAGGCTCTCGAAGCGCCCGTCCGCCCAGACTTCCCGCGCGGTGTGGCGGTAACTGTAGACCGTCACCCCGCCAAGCTTCACGGTCATGGCGACCTCTGTGGAGACGGTCGGTGAGACCTCGTCGCCGGAAAAGGTCATGCGGTGTTCGCCGATCCGCTCGCCATTGCGCAGGACGGAGAAGACCAGCTTCTTGTTTGCAGGCGTGGCGGCGAGGAGGGGCGTGGGCACTGCGAGTAGGGTGCTGGCGGCCAGAAGGGTGCGTCGCGTCGGCTCAAGGTGCGTCATGCAGCGGCCTTTCGCAGGGTTTGGTTCGGGACGTCCTGTGCGCCTTCTAGTCCTGGGTGTGCCAGGTTCCAGTGAATTTTCCGCAACGCAGCAAGGGCCCTCGCCTTGCGCCCCGTCCCCGCCGGGCGTAGGGGGACCGTCCGTTCTATGAAGGAGAGACAAAGGTGGGCTATCGCGTCGCCGTCGTCGGGGCCACGGGTAATGTGGGCCGCGAAATGCTGAACATCCTCGAGGAAGTCGAATTCCCCGTGGATGAAATTCACGCGATCGCCAGCCGAAAATCCATTGGCGTCGAAGTCTCCTTCGGCGACCGGATCCTGAAGTGCAAGGACGTCGAGCAGTTCGACTTCTCCACCGTCGATCTGGTGCTGATGAGCGTCTCCGGGTCCTTCTCCAAGGAATGGTCGCCGAAGATCGGTGCCGCCGGCCCCATCGTCATCGACAATTCCTCGGCCTGGCGGATGGACCCGGACGTGCCCCTCGTCGTGCCCGAGGTAAACCCCGACGACGTCGAGTGGGCGGACCGAAAGAACATCATTGCCAACCCGAACTGCTCCACCGCCCAGCTGGTGGTGGCCCTTAAGCCCCTGCACGACCGGGCCCGGATCAAGCGGGTGGTGGTCTCGACCTACCAGTCGGTCTCCGGCGCGGGCAAGGAGGGCATGGACGAGCTCTGGGACCAGACCAAGGGCATCTTCGTCCTCGGCCCGTCGGAGCCCAAGAAGTTCCCCAAGCAGATCGCCTTCAACGTCATCCCCTTCATCGGTGCCTTCAACGACGACGGCTACACCGACGAGGAGGAGAAGATGTGGAGGGAGACCCACAAGATGATGGACCCCGAGATCGCCCTCACGGTCACCTGCGTGCGGGTACCGGTCATGGTCGGCCATTCGGAGTCCGTGAACATCGAGTTCCACGAGCCCCTGGACGAGGACGAGGCGCGCGACCTCCTGCGCAACAGCCCCGGCCTCATCGTCATCGATCAGCGCCATGACAAGGGCTACATGACCCCAAAGGAGGTCCAGGGCGAATTCCCGGTCTTCGTCAGCCGCATCCGCCGGGACCCGACCGTGGAGCATGGCCTGAACATGTGGGTCGTGGCCGACAACCTGCGGAAGGGCGCCGCCCTCAACGCCGTGCAGATCGCCCAGCTCCTCGACGAGCGCGGCCTGATCGGCGACCGCTGACGGGTGGCCGGGGGGGCCGCGCCGTCCGATGAGACCGCCTCCCGCGCCGCCCTGGGCGCGGGGGTCCTCTGCTACCTGATCTGGGGTTTCGCGCCCCTCTTTTTCCAGGCCATGGGCCGACTCGGGGCGGATTCCTGGGAGATCCTCGCCCACCGGGCGGTCTGGGGAACCCTGGCCGCCTGGGTCTTCGTGGTCCTGGCCCGCCAGGGTGCCCAGGTGGCGGCGGTCCTGCGGTCTCCCCGGAGGCTGGGCATGCTCGCCCTTTCCGCACTCCTGATCGGCGCCAACTGGGCCCTCTATGTCTGGGGCGTCAACGCCGGCCGGGTGCTGGAAAGCAGCCTCGGCTATTACCTGACGCCCTTGCTCAACATGGCGGCGGGGGTCCTGATCTTCCGCGAGCGCTTCGACGTCCTGGGACTCGGCGCCATCGTCCTGGCTGGGGTCGGGGTCGCCCTCCAGGGCCTGGCCCTGGGCCATTTCCCCTGGATGGCGGTGATCCTGGCCTTGACCTTCGGCGCCTATGGGATCGTGCGTAAGCAGGTGCAGGCCGATGCCCAGACCGGCCTTTTTGTCGAGTGTCTCTTCCTGGCGATCCCCGGTGCGATCTGGATGGCGCACCTGGCCCAGACCGGGCAGGGGCATATGGACGATTCCCCTGCGGCGGCGGCCTGGCTCCTGGCGGCGGGACCGATCACCGCCATTCCCCTTGTCCTGTTCGCCTGGGCCGCCCGGCGCATGCCCCTGTCGGCCATGGGCTTCCTCCAGTTCATTGGTCCCACCATCGGCTTCAGCATCGGACTGGCCCAGGGCGAGCCCTTCACAGCCCTGCGCGGGGTCTCCTTCGCCTTCATCTGGGCCGGGGCGGCGACCTACATCTTCGGCCTCTGGCGGCGGACCCGGAGCCTCGGTGCCTGACCGGCGCTTGCGTATTCCGCGCCCGCGGCTATCGGTGTCCGGAACGACCGTTTGCCCGAAGGGCGGCGGCGGCGACGCGACAGTTCCGGAGGAAACCCATGGCCCGCACGAAGTTCGGCGCATTCCTGGCGCCCCATCATCCCATCGGCGAGCATCCCATGCTGCAGTTCCGGAACGACATCCGGTTCGCGACGCGGCTGGAGGAGCTGGGCTACGACGAGTTCTGGGTCGGCGAGCACCACTCCACCGGCTGGGAGATGATCGCCTCTCCCGAGATGTTCCTGGCCGCCGTGGGCGAGCACACCCGGCGCATCCGCCTGGGCACCGGGGTCATCTCCCTGCCCTACCACCACCCCTTCAACGTCGCCCAGCGCATGGTCCAGCTGGACTACATGACCGGCGGCCGGGCCATCCTCGGCACCGGGCCGGGCGCCCTGCCCTCCGACGCCCACACCCTGGGCATTGACCCCATGACCCAGCGCGACCGGCAGGACGAGGCCATCGGCGTGATCAAGCGGCTCCTGGCCGGCGAGCGGGTCACCCACGAGAGCGAGTGGTTCACCCTGCGCGACGCCCGGCTCCAGCTCCTGCCCCTGCAGGAAGAGATGGAGATGGTGGCCGCCTCCTCCATCAGCCCCTCAGGCATGACCCTGGCCGGTAAGTACGGCATGGGCGTCTTGTCCATAGGCTCCAACTCCGATGCGGGCCTGGCGGCCCTGCCCACCCAGTGGGGTTTCGCCGAACAGGCCGCCGCCAAGTCGGGCAAGTCGATCGACCGGAAGAACTGGCGGGTACTCATGTCCTGGCATATCGCCGAGACGCGTGAGGAAGCCCGGGCCCAGGCGGCCAAGGGCCTGATGCACTGGCACAACGAGTACCAGGTCGGAACCCTGATGCGCCCCGGCGCTGTGCCCTTCATCAGCCCCGAGCAGGCTCTCGAGCAGACCGTGGACGTCGAGGGCGCCTCCGCCGTCATCGGCACTCCGGATGACCTCATCGCGGCGATCCGCAAGCTTCAGGCCAATGCCGGCGGCTTCGGCGTCGTACTGGGCTTCGTCCATGACTGGGCCAACCGCGAGAACACCCTTCGCAGCTGGGACCTGGTCGGGCGCTACGTGATCCCAGAGATCAACGGTCTCCTGGACGGCTACCGGGACTCCCGGGCCTTCGTGATCGAGAACCGCGAGTGGTTCGACCGTGCCGGACAGGCGGTGATGAGCAAGATCATGTCGCACGAGGGCGCCGCGGCGGCCCTGAAGGCCGGCATGGAGGCGGGCGTGGCCATGCGCTCACCCAATGCCCCAGACCTGAACAAGGCGGCCAAGGACCTGAAATAGGGGGGCCTAGAGACTTCGCACTGTCACCGGAGCGTCCCGGTTTCCACCCAGCGCATCGGTCGCGGGCTCGTCGTCGAGCAGGTCTTCGGGGCCCTTCGCCAGGCGCGCCGCCAGTTTCCCGACCGAGGATCCCAGCGCCGCCTCAGGATCGTCGCCTTCCACCAGGGCGGCGGCGAAGAGGGCGGCCAGGAGGTCGCCTGTTCCCTTCGGCACCCGCTCGAGGCGCGGGTGAGTCGCCAGCCAGGCGACCTTCGCATCGGCCCAGAGGACACCGGTCTCCGACCCCGCCGGGATCGAGGAGACCAGGACCGGCCGGCCCAGGCTGCGGGCGGCGGCGAAGGCCCCGTAGGCGTCGGGAATCTGCATCCCGGTGAGGCGTTCCAGCTCCCAGGCGTTGGGCGCCAGCAGGCTGGCGCGTGGGACCAGGTCCAGGACCCCATCCTCGGCGACGGCTTGGGCGACATAGAGCCCGCGGTCCTCATCGCCGAGGATGGGGTCCACCAGGCGCAGGGCCTTCGGACAGCGTGTCGCCACATGGTCCAGGAGGCCGGCCGCAGCCGCCACCTGTCCTGGCGAGGCGAAGTATCCGGTGATCACCAGGTCCGCCCGGTCCGCCAGGCCTGAGGCGATCAGCCCATCAACCTGGCCGGCGAAGACCGCATCGGACACCGCTCCACCCCCGGGGGGACCCAGGCCCGGATGGCGCCCGAAGAGGACGGTAGGAAGAAGGGCTGTGCGAAAGCCGAGGCGGGTGAGGACAGCGCTCTGCAGGCTGCCGCCGACCCCCGATCCGGCGACATGGCTGGACAAGATCAGGGCGACCGGCACGGGTGCGGTCCGGCCCCGGGGCCTAGTAGCGGTAATGCTCGGGCTTGAAGGGCCCGGCCACCGGCACGTTGATGTAGGCGGCCTGGTCCGAGGTCAGCCGGGTCAGCTTTGCGCCCAGCTTGTCCAGGTGCAGCATGGCCACCTTCTCGTCCAGGTGCTTGGGCAGGGTATAGACCTGCTTGCCGTAGGCCGCGCCGTTGGTCCACAGCTCGAGCTGGGCCAGGGTCTGGTTGGTGAAGGAGGCGCTCATCACGAAGCTGGGGTGGCCCGTGGCATTGCCCAGGTTCACCAGCCGGCCCTCGGACAGGACGATGATCTTCTTGCCGTCCGGGAACTCCACGTGATGGACTTGGTCCTTGATCTTGTCCCAGCGGTAGTTGCGCAGGCCCGCGATCTGGATCTCGGAATCGAAGTGGCCGATGTTGGCGACAATGGCGTTGTTCTTCATCCGCCGCATGTGGTCGACGGTGAGGACGTCCTTGTTGCCGGTGGCAGTGACGAAGATGTCGCCCTTGTCGGCCACGTCGTCCATGGTCTGGACCTCATAGCCCTCCATGGCCGCCTGCAGGGCGCAGATCGGGTCGATCTCGGTGACGATGACCCTGGCCCCGCCATTGCGCAGGCTGGCCGCCGAGCCCTTGCCCACGTCGCCATAGCCCAGGACTACGGCGACCTTGCCCGAGAGCATGACGTCCGTGCCCCGGCGGATCGCATCCACCAGGCTCTCGCGGCAGCCGTAGAGGTTGTCGAACTTGGACTTGGTGACGCTGTCATTCACGTTGATGGCGGGGAAGGGCAGCTCGCCGCGATCGGCCATCTGGTAGAGGCGGTGAACCCCCGTGGTGGTCTCCTCCGAGACGCCGCCGATGGCGTTGCGGATGGCGGTGTAGAAGCCGGGCTTTTCCTTCAGGTACCGCTTCATCACCGTATAGAGGGCTTCCTCCTCCTCGTTCTGCGGGTTGTCGAGGACCGAGGCGTCCATTTCGGCCTTGGGCCCGAGCACGCAGAGCAGGGTGGCGTCGCCACCGTCGTCGAGGATGAGGTTGGGATAGCCGCCATCGGCCCATTCGAAGATGCGGTGGGCGTAGTCCCAGTATTCCTCAAGGGTTTCGCCCTTGGTGGCGAAGACCGGGGTTCCGGCATCGGCAATGGCCGCCGCGGCGTGGTCCTGGGTGGAGAAGATGTTGCAGGAGGCCCAGCGCACTTCGGCGCCCAGGGCTTCGAGGGTCTGGATCAGGACCGCCGTCTGGATGGTCATGTGCAGAGACCCGGCGATGCGGGCACCCTTGAGGGGCTGGGCGGCCCCGAACTCGGCGCGGACGGCCATCAGGCCGGGCATCTCGGTCTCGGCGATCGCAATTTCCTTGCGGCCGAACTCGGCCAGGGAAATGTCCTTCACCACATAGTCGGTCATGTCGGGATTCCTGTCGCGCGGGCCCTCGCCGCCTGAAGGGTCCTATACCCCCGGCTGCGCCCGGTCGCAACCGGGACATAAAGACTTCTTTATGTGAACCGCGGTGCCGGCTCGTGGACCAGCTTATCGATAGCCTTCAGGGCCCGCCGCGCGTCGCCCCGGCGGCGGAGACCCGATACGAGCCTTCGTGCCTCCCTCCGGCCTTCGGCATCGAGGGCCAGTCGGGAAAGAACGCCCTCCGCCATCGCCGCGTCATTGAGCAGGCCCAGCGCGTCCTGGGCCTTCCTGAGCGCGGCTTCAAAGCCTGGGGCGGCCCGTCGCCAGTCCGGGCACTCGAAGGCGGCCAGGGCGTAGCGAAAGGCCTTGATGCGCAGGCGCAGGGCGTGGAGGTCCTCCGGCCCAAGGGCGTCCGCCGCCTGACCCTCTCGGTGGATGCGTCGCCAGCGGCGGTCAAGATCAGAGCCCAGCCCCTCCGCGGCGCCCCGGGCGTTAAGGGCCAGTCCAGGCCAGTCTCCCGTTTCGGCCAGGAGGAGTCCCTCCAGCAGGGTCAGCCGCGCAGGCGCCGCCGCCAGGCTGGCGGACAGGCCGGCGGCGGCCCGGTGCCGGGCTTCCGAAAGGACGGAATCGAGGGCCGGGCCGGCGGGGCCCATCGCCATCAGGACGTCCAGTTCCCGCACCTCGCCGCAGGCCCGGGACAGGTCGCGCAGCCCGGCGCGGACCCTCGCGGCCGGGGCCTCGTCCAGCCGCCTCCGGAAGACCAAGGCCAGGCTTCGCAGCCGCCGCAGGGCGACGCGCATCTGGTGGACCGCCTCGACAGAGGGGTCGTTCGCTGTACCCGGGGCCCGGCCAGCCACCTCGGCCAGGCTTCCGAGCAGGGCCAGCCGCAGGGCATTGCCCGCGGTGATCCCACCGGCCAGGGCGACCGGTGCGGCCCGGGGCCAGGGCCGGTCCGCTGCCAGGTCCGCGCCCCTTGCGGACTTTGTGCGGAGCGAGAGGGTCAGGGGAAGTTCGGCAGCCAGGCTTCGCGCGAGGTTGAGCAGGTCCCCGCGGTCGCCCTCGAGGAGCTCCAGTTCGACTTCGCAGACCGCGGCTCTGCGGTCTCCGGCCCGGATCTCGCCCTCGTCGAAGACCGCCTCGATCCGGGATGCCCCCGCCTCGACCACCCCGCTGCGCCGCCGAACACGCACGGAGAATCGCGGCGCAAGCCGGTCCGGGCCGATGGCGGCGAGGTCCAGCCCTGCCAACTCTGGCCCGGCGAACTCTGGCCCGGCGAACTCTGGCCCGGCGAACTCTGGCCATGAGAGATCCAGGTGTCCGGGGGCGACCTCGGCCTCGACCTCGTCCCGGGCCAGGCCCCATCCGGCCTTCAGGGTCTGGACAGTCCGGCCGGACGCCTCGCTACGCAGTCGAAGGGAGGCTCCCGCGGCCGCAAGGGCTTCGTCGGGGGTGTCATAGTAGACAGACAGGAGGGTGCGGTCCTGGGGCGGGGCGTGCAGGACCCGCAAAAGCACCGCCTCGATTGCGTCGGGGGGGCAGTCGAACTTGATTTCCACCTCGGGCGTCACGACCCCCTCCGGACGGCTATTCGTCCTCGTCGAAACGATTGGCCACAAGGGCGACAAGGGCGGCGAGGGCGGCATCCGCCTCAGTCCCCTCCGCGACGATGTCGATGCAACAACCCGGCCCGGCGGCCAACATCATCAGCCCCATGATCGAGCGGGCGTCCACCTCGGCACCATCTTTTGACACGCGCACTTCGGCCTCGAAGGTGGAGGCTGTCTTCACGAACTTGGCGGACGCGCGGGCGTGAAGCCCGCGCTTGTTGATGATCTCGACCCGGGCCTGGGCGGTCACTTGTCCCCTGCCAGGACGTAGGAGGCGACGGAGATGTACTTTCGCCCCGCCTCCTGGGCCTGGGCGACGCAATCGGCGAGGTCAAGCCGGCTTCGGACGCTGGCGAGCTTGATCAGCATGGGCAGGTTCAGGCCGGCGATGACCTCGCCCCGGGTCTGCTCCATGACCGAGATGGCGAGGTTCGAAGGCGTGCCCCCGAACATGTCAGTCAGGAGGATGACGCCGGTCCCGTCGTCCACACGCCCGCAGGCAGAGAGAATGTCCCGTCGCCTCTGCTCCATGTCATCGTCCGGGCCGATACAGATGGCAGCGATCCCCGACTGGGGACCGACCACATGCTCCATGGCCAGCAGGAACTCGTCGGCCAGACGGCCGTGGGTCACGATGACGAGGCCGATCATGGGAAGGCTCTCAAGGGGCGTTCTCACCCTGTGCGGTCGGCGCCGGCGCCGGAAGGCGGACTTGATACGACTCTTCCCCGTCGGCTCCAAGCCGACAAAGTGCATCCGCGATCCGGTGTGGCGCCGAGGCTTCGGTCAGTCGGAGCCGGAGCCGCGGCGTCTCTCGCCCGAGCATCGAGAACCACTCGGGGTCAGGCATCCGCTCAGGCTCCCCGGCGGTCACCGCAAGGTCGATCCGGCAAAGGTCCAGCCAGGGCAGACGCACGACGCCGGCACCTCGAATCTCGAGCTTGCCGCGCAGCCCGTCCGGGGCCCTGCCGAAGAGGCGTCCGCCGCTTGTCCAGACCCGGGTGCGGTCGTCGGCGACCAGGCGGAACCCCAGGTCCAGGGCCCTCAGGGCGAGGTCGCTCTTGCCGCTGCCGGAGGGACCGAACACCAGGGCGCCCCGCCAACGCCCGCCCGACCTCAGGGCGATCAGGCCGGCGTGCAGGATCTCGCTCATGGGGCCGGTCTCATGACGCGGGGCGAAGGGGTAGGCGGACCCGGAAGCAGGCACCGGCTCGCTCTCCTGCCTCGCCCAATCGGTTCTCGGCCCGGAGGGTCCCGCCCTGGGCCTCCACGATCTGGCGGGCGATGGACAGGCCCAGGCCCGAATTGCCGCCGAAGGCTGAACCCCTGGGCCGGGAGGTGTAGAAGCGCTCGAAGACCGTCTCCAGGTTCTCTGGAGGTATGCCCGGACCGTCATCCTCGACACGAACCTCGGTGATCCCGGCCTCGCGTGTCAGGAACAGCCGGACAGAACCGCCCGGGGGGCTGAAGGAACGGGCGTTGTCTATGAGGTTCCGGAACACCTGGCCGAGCGGGCCTTCCCGTCCGAGGACCGGGGTCTCACCCTCGGGCTGGGACAAAAGGACCTCCGCGTCACCGTCCCGGCGGGTGGCGCTGTAGACCCCGACCAATTCATCGAGGAGGCGACCCAGGTCGAAGCTCCGGGGCGCCTCCCGGGACAGTTCCGCGTCCAGCCGCGAGGCGTTGGAGATGTCCGTGACGAGGCGGTCCATGCGCTGAACGTCCTGCTGGATCACCCCCTGCAACCGGGCTCGGGCGTCGGGGTCGGACACCAGATCCAGGGTCTCCACCGCCGAGCGCAGGGACGTAAGCGGATTTCGGATTTCATGGGCCACGTCTGCGGCGAAGCGCTCGATGGCGCCCATCCGCTCGGACTGGGCGTCTGTCATGGCCTCGAGGGACCGCGTCAGGTCGCCAAGCTCGTCCTTCCGCCTGGCCAGGTCGGGGAGGGAGATGGACCGGACCCGGGATAGCCGCACCCGGTCGGCGGCCCGCGCCAGGCGCCGGACGGGCAGGGCCACCAGGCTGGTGAGGAGGGCCGAGGACAAGAGGGTGACGCCGATGGAGAGCAGGATAAAGGGCGCCAGGGCGGCCCTCTGGCGGGCGATGATGCTGTCCACGTCGCCGGCCTCGACCGTCAGGACCCCCAGAACGGCCTGCACATGGCGGATAGGAAAGGAGACCGAGACCACCCGGCCTGAAGGATCGGCGAGGCGGACGCCCGCCACGCGGCGCCCTTCGAGCGCGCCCGCAATCTCGGCGCGGAGCGCGGTCTGCCCCGGCGAAGCGCGGGGCTTACCGGAGCTCTCCGGGCGCGCAGCCCCGCCCCTCGGACGGGCCGGGGGTAGAACGCCTTCCTCCACCCGGTTGGCGATCCAGTCGCTGTCGGCGATCACCTGCCCCTGGGGATCGAAGAGCCGGGCCCTCTGGACGCCGGGATTGGCAAGAAGCTGGAGGATCTCGCTGGCCCGGGCGGCGTCGAGGGCCGGGACGGGCTCGCCGACCGTCGCCGCCTGGTCGATCAGGCTGGCCATCAGCTCGCCCTGGGTGGTCAGGCTGTCGATCCGGGCCTCCACCAGGCCCCGGCGCAGCTCGTTCAGCACCAGGGCGCCGACAATGAGGACAGCCAGGCCCAGGAGGTTGAGGGCGAGAATCAGCCTCCCGAGACGGGACGCCGGTGGCCGGCTCCACCACCGGCGGCCGGGCTCAGGATTCGCGGTATCGGTAGCCGACGCCATAGAGGGTTTCGATCGCGTCGAAATCGGGGTCGACCTCCCGGAACTTGCGGCGCATCCGCTTGATGTGGCTGTCGATGGTCCTGTCGTCGACATAGACCTGATCGTCGTAGGCTGCATCCATCAGGTTGTCGCGGCTCTTTACGAAGCCGGGTCTCTGGGCGAGGGCCTGGAGCAGCAGGAATTCGGTCACGGTCAGCTTCACGGGCAGGCCGTTCCAGAGACAGTCGTGCCGGGCCGGATCGAGGGTCAGCTGGCCGCGCTTCAGCGCCCGGGGCGCCGTTGCCTCCGGCTCGTCCTCTTCCCCAACACCGCCGTTGGCCCGGCGCAGGACCGCCTTCACCCGCTCAATGAGCAGGCGCTGGCTGAAGGGCTTGTGCATGTAGTCGTCGGCACCGAGGTTGAAGCCGAGCAGTTCGTCGATCTCGTCGTCCTTGGAGGTGAGGATGATCACCGGCAGGTCCGAGGCGCGACGCAGGCGCCGAAGCACCTCCATGCCGTCCATGCGCGGCATCTTGACGTCGAGTATCGCCAGGTCCGGCGGATCGTTCTCGAGGGCGGCGAGGCCCGAGGCGCCGTCGAAGTAGGCCTTGACCGCATGGCCCTGGCTCTCCAGCGCAAGGCTAACGGAGGTCACGATGTTCTCGTCGTCGTCCACCAGGGTGATGCGGGCCATCTGCGGGGTCGGGTCCTCTTCGCCGGTCCTTCAATCCAGAATAACCCTAGTCGCCCCGATCCGTGGCCTCAATGGGGCGGACGGATCAACGAAGGCCAAGGGCGCGGGCGAGGGCGTCCACCGCCCGGTCGACGTCCGCATCCGCCATGGCGGGGAAGAGGGGAAGGGAAAGGGCGCTTCGGTACCAGGAGGCGGCCCCGGGAAGATCCGGGGGACCATACCGGGCCACATAGTAGGGCTGGGCGCTCACGGGAATGTAGTGGACCTGGGTTCCCACGCCGTCCGCCCCCATGGCCTCGACCACTGCGCGGCGGCTGCGTCCGGTCGCCGGGAAGTCGATCCGGACTGTCAGGAGGTGCAGGACGGGCCGGCTCCAGTCCGGGCTGTCCGCGAGCCGGACGACGGGTGCCAGGGGTGCCAGGCGCTCGGCGTAGCGGTGCGCCAGGTCGCGTCGCCGGGCGGCGAACTGAGGCAGGCGCTTCAGCTGGGACTGGCCAAGGGCGCAGAGGATGTCCGGCAGGCGATAGTTGAACCCGGGCTCGCGCATTTCGTAGAGCCAGGGATCGCCCCCCGCCGGCCGCTCCATGCCGTGGCTCCGAAGCCGGCGCATCCGGGCGGCCAGGTCCGGATCCCGGGTGGTGATCATGCCGCCCTCGCCCGTGGCAATGGTCTTGACCGGGTGGAAGGAAAAGGTGGCGGCGGAGGACCGCAGGCCGGACCCGACAGGTTCGGGGCCCTGCCCGAAGTCCGCCGTCGAGCCCAGGGCGTGGGGCGCATCCTCCACCAGGTCGGCGCCGGAGGCGGAAGCGACCGCCCCC
>Ga0208787_1000508_pt1 | contig 18461 bp, 20 predicted proteins | sample Wag4_2014_7_11_FD_187362 | JGI IMG/M metagenome (GOLD analysis project Ga0208787, IMG submission 187362) | Fresh water microbial communities from Ohio, USA - Utica-2 Time Series HT 2014_7_11 (SPAdes) (version 2) | ecosystem: Environmental > Aquatic > Freshwater > Water tank | place: USA: Ohio... | reverse complement strand
ATGCTGATGTTGATGGCATGCATATCCGGCTATTGCTGATGACTTTTTTTCTACAGTTTTTTCCTGACCTGGTGAGGGACGGACATGTCTATATCTTAGAGACACCGCTGTTTCGGGTGAGGAACAAGCAGGAGACGATTTATTGTTATTCAGATCAGGAAAAGCAGGCCGCCATGCAAAAAATTGGGAACAAGGCTGAGATAACCCGATTCAAGGGCCTTGGAGAGATTTCCCCTGATGAGTTTAAAAGATTTATTGGTTCGGATATGCGTAAATCACCTGTTATCCTGGAAAACCAGATTCATATTCAGCAGTTGCTTGAATACTATATGGGGAAAAATACCCAAGAGCGTCAGGATTTCATCGTATCAAACCTTCGTGTAGAACTGGATGCAGTTGAAGAAACAATTTAACGACTATGATTCATATTGTTTTCAATGAGCCGGATATCGAAGTAATCAGCAAGGCTATTGCACTTGATGAATCTTTGGAGGGTAAAATTTTGCTGATCCGCGACGATTTTGCTGTTGGTCCACTTACGGAGATATATTCTCAGGAGGGAATTTCCTGGCGAAAAGATTGGTGGAGGATGTTGTTGAAAGGCACTGATGCTGAAAATGCAGTTGACGATGGTAAAGTGAATGATGAATTGGTGTTTTCAAGGCTAACGCATGCGTTGGTAAATGATGAATCAGAAGTAGTATGGATCTGGGCTGCTCAAAACAAGCACGATGTTTGTGGCTATTACTGGTTGGTTAGTCAGCTTGCATCTTTTCAGTCGAGGGTTTTTATACTTTACCTGAATAACCTGCCATTTATCAGTGAAAAGGGGAATATTTTTTATCCTGAATGGTTAAGTCAGATCCCCCCCAGGGAATTTCTGAAAGCAAAGAAACTCGCCCGACCGGTAACTATCAGCGAATTTGAAGTTGATGGTGAAGAATGGCGGAAAATAACCGAAGCTGGGTGGATGGTTCGAATTCTGGAGGGTGGAAAAAAAATAGCGGGGTTCGATGTTTCGTATTATGACGCTGGGCTGGATGAGTTGATAACTGCCGAGTTTCAGAAAGCCTCTAGAATTATCAGTAGTTTTCAGTCCAAGAAAAAGCATGAAAGCACAGGCGATGTTTTTTTACTTTGGAGGTTGAAGACGCTGGTATATTCAGAAATGTATGATGTCTTGGGTGAAATAAAAAGTGCAAAGGATTTTGAAATCAAAAAGAAAACTTCGGCAGGTCCGGTTGAATAAATAGTGGATTATGGCAAAAGCAAAGTTTGTTATTGATCATGATAATGAAAGTGGTGTTTCTGGTCAGTATAAAAACTGGTTCCTGGAATATGCATCATATGTTATCCTTGAAAGGGCTGTTCCTGCTGTCGCTGATGGCTTGAAGCCAGTTCAGCGCAGGATTTTACATTCCATGAAAGAGATGGATGATGGTAGGCTTAACAAAGCTGCGAACATTATTGGACAAACTATGCAGTATCATCCGCATGGAGATGCTAGTATTCAGGATGCATTGGTTAACCTGGGGCAAAAAGATCTGTTGATTGACACCCAAGGAAATTGGGGTGATGTGCGAACAGGTGATGATGCGGCGGCGGCACGTTATATTGAAGCCCGTTTGAGTAAGTTTGCCCTGGATGTAGCATTCAATGGAAAGACCACACAGTGGCAGCTCAGCTATGATGGCCGCAAGAAAGAGCCAGTAAATCTTCCTATGAAGTTCCCCTTGTTGTTGGCTCAGGGTGCAGAAGGCATCGCAGTTGGACTATCAACTAAAATCCTGCCGCATAACTTTACAGAGCTCATTGATGCGTCAATTAAATACCTCCGAGGTAAAAATTTTGAATTACTGCCAGATTTTCAAACTGGTGGAATGATTGATGCCTCCAATTACAACGATGGCAAAAGGGGGGGGAGAATCAGGTGTCGCGCACATATTCAGGAACTTGACAAAAAATCTCTGGTTATCAGGGATGTTCCTTATGGCGTTACCACAACACTGTTGATGGAGTCAATTGTTAAGGCAAATGACCAAGGAAAAATTAAGATAAAAAAAGTTACGGATAATACAGCCGCTGAAGTTGAAATCCTGGTTGAGCTTGCAGCAGGAATATCTTCAGATATTACCATTGACGCTCTATATGCGTTCACTGATTGTGAAGTTAGTATTGCACCTAATGCTTGCGTTATTGTAGATCAAAAACCAATATTTCTCTCTGTAAGTGAATTGCTCCGTATTTCTGCAGATTATACAAAAGAATTACTCAAACAGGAATTGCAAATCAGGCTTGGGGAACTCCATGAAAAGTGGCATTTTACTTCATTGGAAAGAATATTTTTTGAAGAAAAAATTTACAAGGAACTGGAAAAAAAGCATGAGGATTGGGAAAAAGTTTTGGAGGCCATAGAAAAAGGGTTTAATCCGTTTAAAAAATTATTTAAAAGACCAGTTACACGGGAAGATGTTGTAAAACTTACCGAAAAACCTGTGAGACGCATTTACAAGCTTGACATAGATGAGCTTAACATGCAGATTAAAGGTATCGAGGATGAAATTCAACAGGTATCCGGTAACCTGGAGCACCTGACAGATTATGCCGTTTCCTACTATGAAAATCTTTTGGTAAAGTACGGGAAGGGTAGGGAACGCAAGACTGAAATCAAGCCATTTGATGTTATTCAGGCTAGGGCTGTTGCCATTGCGAATGTGCGTCTTTACATGAACAGGACAGAAGGATTCATTGGAACAAGTCTCAAGAAGGATGAATTTATAGCGGAGTGCTCTGACTTAGATGATGTAATTGTATTCACCCGAAGGGGTATCATGAAAGTGGTTAAAGTCGGGGATAAAGTATATATCGGGAAAGATATCATCTATGCTGCCATATTCATTAAATCTGATGAAAGAACCACCTATAACATTATTTATACCGATGCAGCCTCAGGTATTGCATTTGCCAAGCGTTTTAATGTTACCGGTATCACGAGAGATAAAGAGTATGACCTGACCAAGGGTTCTGATAAATCTAAAGTAAATTATTTTTCTGCTAATCCGAATGGCGAAGCGGAATCTGTGAATATAATACTCAGTCCAAACAGCAGTGCACGTATCAAACAAGTTGAATTTTATTTTGAGACGCTAGACATAAAAGGACGTTCTTCCATCGGTAATCAAGTGACAAAGTATCCTATCAAAAGTGTCAAATTGAAGGAAGCAGGCAGGTCAACATTGGGTGGAAGGGACATCTGGTTTGACAATACTTTCGGCAGGTTAAATACTGAGCAGAAGGGCATTTATTTGGGTAGTTTTCTTGCTGAAGAAAACCTGTTGGTAGTTTTCAAACAGGGTTATTATGAAATCTGTAGCACAGAAACTACACAGCGTTTTGATACGGATCAATTGCTTCACATTGAAAAGTTTGATTCTAAAAAAATAATTACAGCAATATACCTGGATAACGAAAAATTACAGTTTAACGCCAAGAGATTCAAAATTGAAACTACAACCGTTAATAACAAATTCCAGTTTATTAGGGAGTATGATGGAAATCATGTGGTTATTGTAACCACTGATCCGGACCCAATTGCTGTTATCAAATCTGGTAAAGGGCCCCTTTTAAAGGAAACCAGAATCAAAGTAGCAGATCTGGTGGAAGTGATGGGTTGGAGAGCAATTGGAAGTAAGTTTACAGACTTCAACAAATCAACCAGTATTTCATGGAACATTGACGAGTCTCCGGCCACCCAAGCTGCTTTGTTTTGATTTTGAGATTGATCATGTGGTAATAATGTCTTCATATACAGGGAAACCGTATATTTGTAATTCAACATTCGTTAATTTTTCATGCCGAAAAATCGTGAAGAAGATTTAAATGCCCATCTGTCAGGTGCAATTTCTGAACAGGAATCAGGATCAACAAGCTGGTTTAAAAGAGGCAAGAAAGGTATCCAAACTTCTACTGCCGAAAAAAAAGAGGCACCTGATGGGTTATGGACGCTTTGCCCTAATTGCAAATATACCTGCACCAATACGGAGCTACGTCAAAACCTATCTGTTTGTCCGCAATGTCAGCACCACCACCGAATTGGAAGTGCAGAATATTTTGATTTTTTATTTGACAACCAAGAATTTGATGAACTTTTTGCAGATGTCAGGTCTGTCGACTTTTTAGGGTTTAATGACTTGAAATCCTATAAAAAGAGGCTGGATGAAGCATATTCAAAGACAGGTTTGAATGATTCAATCTCAACAGCACAGGGCAAGGTTGAAGGTCAGGAGCTGGTTATCTGTTGTATGGATTTCAATTTTATCGGTGGTTCCCTTGGTAGTGTGATGGGTGAGAAAATTGCCAGGGCCGCAGATCATTGCCTTCAGAACAGGATCCCTTTGATGATCATCAGTAAGAGTGGCGGAGCCAGAATGATGGAAAGTGCATTTTCGCTCATGCAACTGCCCAAAACTATAGGCAAGTTGAGCAGACTAGCTGTAGCAGGTATTCCTTATATTTCTTTGTGCACAGATCCAACTTATGGTGGTACAACGGCGTCATTTGCCATGGTTGGAGATATTAATATTGGTGAACCAGGAGCTATGATCGGTTTCGCAGGACCCAGAGTTATCAAGGAGACTATCAAAAGAGATCTTCCGGAAGGATTTCAAACCTCAGAGTTTGTTCTTGAACATGGCTTTTTGGACATGATTGTAAGCAGAAAAGATTTAAAAGCAAGAATAGCCACGTTACTCGGACTATTTGCCAGCTAATATTTGATCCCGGTGGAGGTATGTTCCATCTGCTAATAACATGGAGATAAGGAATAAATCGGCCAGTTTTGAATATTTCATTGAAGATAAATTCGATGCTGGAATGATGTTAACCGGAACTGAAGTCAAAGCACTCAGGGAAGGGAAAGCGAGTTTCAACGACAGTTATTGCCTGTTAGACAAAGCTGAACTATATATCAAAGGTCTACACATTTCACATTATTCTTTTGGCAGCTATGCCAACCATGTTCCAACCCGGGATCGTAAATTATTGTTGAAGAAAAAGGAGCTGAATAAAATTGCGCAGAAACTCAAAGAAAAAGGACTGACAATCATCCCCCTGAAAATTTATTTTAGTGAAAGGGGACTGGCCAAAATACAAATAGGGCTCGGTCGTGGAAAGAAACTGCATGATAAGCGTGAAACCATTAAACAGCGTGAATCTGACCGCGAAATAAAACGTTACCTGAAATAAATTTTAGGTCTATGTTTTGCCTAAAATCTAACAATTATTTGGATTATTTGATAAAAATTCTCATTTTTGTAAAAATGAAAAGAAATTATACAATCAATGGCTGGCATCCTCACTCCAAATCGGGGCACTAATTGTATTGTATATACCATATCAAAGCCCCGAATTTTCGGGGCTTTATTTTTTAATATCATGTATGAATAGACATGGAAAGAATTAAATTAAGAACGTCTGTAAAGAAAATGCCTGCTGATCTTTTCACGCCTGTTGGCATTTATCTGCGTCTGAGAGACCGTTTTCGGGATACCATTTTGCTGGAAAGTACAGATCACCATACAGCGGAAAACAGTTTTTCGTTTATTTCCATCAATGCGGTTGGGGGTATTGAAATCAGAGCAGACAGGCAAGTGGAATTTAAATATCCAACTGAAGGAGCCCAACATTTGGTTGTGCAGCAGAAATCAGTTCCAGACCTGATTTGGGATTACATGCAGCATTATGAAGTGGAAGCAGGTGAAAAGGAATTGAAGATGGCACAGGGGTTATTTGGCTATACCGCATATGATGCAATCCCCTATTTTGAAAATATTGTATTCAAGGAAAAGGAATATGATGAACAGTCTCAGGTAGATTCATTTCTAGGAAAGTCAGATGCCATTCCTGTGTTGCGATACAGACTATATCAGTATGTGATAGCAATCGATCATCACAGGGATCAGTTATTTTTATTTGAAAATCATTTACAGGGTTTAAGTGGGGATTTAGCTGCGGTAGAGCAAATTATCCATGGCCGAGACCTCCCTCAGTTTCCATTCAGGTCTGTTGGTTCCGAAACATCAAACCTGACTGATCCTGAATATCTTGAAATAGTTAGAAAAGGGATAGCTCATTGTTACCGGGGAGATGTTTTTCAAATAGTTTTGAGCAGGAGATTTCACCAAAAGTTTTCAGGCGATGAATTCAACGTTTACAGGGCGCTCCGAATGATTAATCCTTCGCCTTATTTGTTCTTTTTCGATTATGGGGAGTATAAATTATTCGGCTCGTCACCTGAAAGTCAGCTGATTATTGCAGGTGGTCAGGCAATAGTACATCCAATAGCCGGAACTTTTAAACGAACCGGTGATGATGCATTGGACATAAAAGAGGCTGAAAGGTTGTTGAAGGATCCTAAGGAAAATGCAGAACATGTGATGCTGGTAGACCTAGCCCGGAATGACTTAAGCAGAATTTGTGATAATGTAAAGGTTGCACAATACAGGCAGGTCAAATATTATTCTCATGTGATACATCTTGTAAGTGAAGTTGTTGCAACTGTCAAAGATGGTTCAAATCCATTTGAACTGCTTGCCAAAACTTTTCCTGCAGGAACACTCAGTGGGGCCCCTAAATACAGGGCTATGGAATTGATTAATCAATATGAACAGACACCTCGATCATTCTATGGCGGGGCCATAGGCATGGTTGGCTTTGATGGGTCATTCAACCAGGCAATTTTGATCAGAAGTTTTTTAAGCAGGAATAATACATTGTATTTTCAGGCAGGCGCCGGTGTAGTAGCTTCTAGCAATCCTGAAAGTGAGCTCCAGGAAGTCAATAACAAACTGGGGGCATTGAAGAAGGCCATTGAATATGCAAATCAGATGTTGTGAAAAGATTACTTGTATTGGATAACTACGATTCGTTTACCTATAACCTGGTTCACCTTGCAAAAGAAATTTTGGGTGAAACAGTTGATGTTTACCGAAATGATGCAATCACACTGGAGGAAGTTGCTGCATACGACAGGATCCTGCTTTCACCCGGACCAGGCATACCAGAAGAAGCAGGTATTTTATTACCACTAATCAAAACCTTTGCGCCTACAAAATCCCTATTTGGAGTTTGTTTGGGGCACCAGGCAATTGGAGAAGTATTTGGTGGTAGCTTGACCAATCTTGATAAGGTTTATCATGGGGTTGCCACTGATATAGAGCTTTGCCCTGATCTCGGTTTTTCTGTTAACCGCAACGATTGGTTCATGGGTTCTCAAAATAAATTAAAGGTAGGAAGATACCACAGTTGGATTGTTAGCAGACAAAACTTTCCATCGGAACTCGAAGCAACTGCATTGGATGAACAAGGCATGATTATGGCTTTAAGACACCGGATTTACGATGTGCAGGGTGTTCAATTTCATCCTGAAAGTGTATTAACCCCCAATGGTAAAAAAATGTTGGAGAACTGGTTGTTATCGCCCCAGAAAAATAGATAGCTATGAAAAAAATTTTGAATGAATTGTTTGAACACAGATCCCTGTCAAAAGATCAGGCAAAGCAGATTTTACTTGATCTGTGTAAGAATGCTTTCAATGAGCATGAACTGAGTGCTTTTATGACGGTTTTCTTGATGCGGACTATCACAATGGACGAGTTAATAGGATTCCGTGAAGCATTACTTGAGCTGGCTATACCAATTGATTTCGAAGGCAGGCAGGTGATGGATATTGTTGGGACGGGGGGGGATGGAAAGAACACTTTCAATATTTCAACACTTTCCTGTTTTATTGTTGCTGGTGCTGGTCATCCTGTTGCCAAACATGGGAGCTATGGCGCCAGTTCAATAAGTGGAGCATCCAATCTCATGGATGCTGTGGGTTACAAGTTTAAAAATGATCAGGATAAACTTAGAGCGGAACTGGATACAGCAAATATGTGTTTCCTGCATGCGCCTGTATTTCATCCTGCTTTAAAAACAGTCGGACCAATCCGGAAGAACCTTGGAGTTAGAACATTCTTCAATATGTTGGGACCAATGGTAAACCCAAGTAAACCCGCCTTTCAACTTGTTGGCGTTTACAATCTTGAGATGGCCCGTATTTATAATTACCTGCTTCAATCTTCCCGCAGAAAATATGCATTGGTTCATGCATTGGATGGATATGACGAAATTTCGCTTACTTCAGATGTAAAAGTAATTACTTCAGATGGTGAACGCGTTTTTACTCCGGAGTACCTTGGTGGAATGGCTATTGCACCCCATGAAATTTATGGAGGCGCTACTGTTGAAGAAGCCGCAAAGTTATTCTTGGCCATCCTAAAAGGTGAAGGAACCTCGGCGCAACATGCTGTAGTATCTGCAAATGCAGCTATGGCTATGTTGCTTACGGGTCAGTATGCCACTTATGCAGATGCCTTTGAAGCTGCAAAAGAAAGTTTGATCAGTGGCAAAGCTTATGGTGTGCTTAAAAATTTAGTGGCAATTCAATAATTAATCTGCACATGACTATTCTGGAAAATATTGTTTTAAGAAAAAGATCAGAGGTTGATGCAAGGAAGCAAATCAATAGTATTGGTTTGTTTGAAACAAAGGATGCTTACAAGCGGAATATTATTTCGCTTAAAGCAGACTTGATTGAAAATAAGTCTTCAGGAATAATAGCAGAATTCAAACGGAAATCTCCTTCTAAAGGTTGGATTAATGAGAAGGCTGATCCGGTAATTATATCACAAGCATACGAATTATCGGGAGCTTCTGCTATTTCAATACTAACCGACGAATTTTACTTTGGAGGTTCTGATAATGATCTTATCAATTGCAGACCTCACCTAACTGTTCCAATTCTCCGAAAGGAATTTATTGTTGATCCTTATCAGATACATGAGTCTAAATCTCTGGGTGCCGATCTGATTTTGCTTATTGCTGCATGCCTTACTGCAAAAGAAGTGCTTACGTTCTCGAAACTGGCTCATGATATTGGCCTCGAGGTATTACTTGAGTTACACGATGAAGCAGAACTTGATCATGTTTGTGATGCCGTTGATTTTGTTGGTATCAATAACAGAAGTCTGAAAACCTTTGATGTAAATATTGAACGCAGCCTGAAAATGGCGGAAAAACTTCCTCCATCAAAACTGAAAATCGCTGAAAGTGGAATCAGTGAACCCAGTCAGATCAACACTTTCAAACAGAATGGCTACAGCGGATTTCTTATTGGAGAGTCATTTATGAAATACGAGAATCCGGGTGAAGCTTTCAGAAACTTTACCGCAAAAATTTAAATGGGGATATGCGATTGAAAGTTTGTGGTATGACCATGCTTGAACAAATTAAGGAACTGGAATCAATCGGTGTTGATTTTGCTGGATTGATTTTTTATCCCAGGTCTCCTCGCTATGCATTCAAAGGTGGTTTAAATGCTGACAAATTGAAGAGAGAAAGGTTGAGTATCAATAAAATAGGCGTTTTTGTAAATGAACCAGAGGAGCAACTCCTGCGTTTAGTTGATGAATGGAGATTGGAAATGGTACAGTTGCATGGTGATGAATCTCCGAGGTATTGTGAACGTATTTCCAATCATGTCAATACCATCAAGGCTTTTAGAATAGGAAAGGATGATAATATTCCTTATAAAACTTATCCGTATAATGATGCTGCTGATATGTATTTGTTTGATACACTAGGAGCTCAGTATGGGGGTACAGGGGAACAATTCAATTGGCAGTTGTTGCATGAAGCTGGCATCAAAAAGCCTTATTTCATGAGCGGTGGTATTGGTATTGATGATGCAAAAAACGTACTCGAATTCAGTAGAAAAGAGAAAAATCTTTTCTCTCTGGATGTCAACAGTAAATTTGAAGTATCGCCAGGAATGAAAGACATGGATTTAATCAAACAATTTTTAAAAAATTTAAAATAATCAAGAAAATGGAAGCTAAGTTCGCTGTTCCGGATAAGCTGGGTTATTATGGTGATTTTGGAGGGGCTTTTATTCCCGAGATGCTTTACAGCAATGTAGAAAATCTTCGTCATAAGTATTTAACCATTATAGAGGATCCGGTATTTCAAAAGGAAATTGAAGCCTTGCTCAGGGATTATGTTGGTAGGCCTACCCCACTTTTTTTTGCGGAAAGATTGAGTAGCCGGATGGGATCAGCTATTTATCTAAAGCGGGAAGATCTTTGTCACACTGGGGCTCACAAAATAAATAATACTGTTGGTCAGATTTTACTTGCCGATCGGTTGGGTAAAAAAAGGATAATTGCCGAGACTGGAGCCGGTCAGCATGGAGTAGCTACTGCAACCGTTTGTGCATTAAAGGGTTTGGAATGTATTGTTTACATGGGTGAAAAGGACATTGAACGTCAGGCCCCTAACGTTGCAAGGATGAAAATGCTTGGAGCAAAGGTAATACCTGCTACAAGTGGGAGTAAGACATTAAAGGATGCTACCAATGAAGCCATTCGGGATTGGATCAATAATCCTGAAGACACACACTATATCATAGGATCTGTTGTAGGTCCACATCCTTATCCAGATATGGTAGCGCGTTTTCAGTCTGTTATCAGTAAGGAAATCAGGAGCCAGTTGCTTGATAAAACAGGAAATGAGCTCCCTACAAGGGTAGTTGCATGTGTTGGTGGTGGCAGCAATGCAGCGGGTGCCTTTTATCACTTCCTGGAAGAACAAACTGTTGATATTGTAGCTGTTGAGGCTGCAGGTCATGGCATAAACAGTGGGATGAGTGCAGCTACCACCCAGTTAGGTGTTCCGGGGATCTTACATGGCAGTAAAAGTATTGTGATGCAAACCCCTGATGGACAGGTAACAGAGCCTCATAGTATTTCTGCAGGGCTTGATTATCCGGGTATCGGTCCTATGCATGCCCATTTATTTAAAAGTAAACGTGGAATCTTTATGAATGCAACTGATGAAGAAGCACTAAGCTGGGCTTTTGAGCTTTCAAAGCTCGAAGGCATCATTCCAGCACTCGAAACAGCCCATGCCTTTGCTGCATTGGAGCGAATGTCTTTAGGGAAAGACGATGTTACTGTTGTTTGTCTGAGTGGGAGAGGAGACAAGGATCTTGGGACTTACATGAATGCAATGAATGAACAATAATAAATGTATGAGCAGGTTAAAGGAGTTATTCCTCAGAAAAAATAAATCAGTATTAAACGTATATTTCACAGCCGGCTATCCTGGACTTAACGATACACTTCCGGTAATGAATACATTGCAGGATGCCGGTGTAGACCTGATAGAGTTAGGAATGCCATACAGTGATCCACTTGCTGATGGACCTGTTATCCAAGAAAGCAGTGCCATCGCTTTGCAGAACGGAATGTCTATTTCCACCTTGTTCAATCAGCTTAAATCTATGCGCAATACCATTAAACTGCCTGTTGTTTTGATGGGGTATATGAATCCGGTATTGCAATATGGATTTGAAGATTTCTGTAAGAAAGCGGCAGCGGTTGGCGTAGATGGGCTAATCCTTCCGGATCTTCCCCCTTATGAATTTGAAACAAAATACCGCGCTGTTTTAGCAGAAAACGGTCTTGATTTCATCTTTTTGGTAACACCCGAAACAACAGAAGAAAGGGTAAGGTACCTGGATAGTTTATCATCTGGATTTCTTTATGCGGTTTCATCTTCTTCAACAACAGGAAAAGAAAAGAATTTTAAAGTTGTTCAGGAATATCTGATCCGATTAGGATCATACAAACTTGGTAATCCTATATTGGTTGGATTTGGTATAAAAGATAGTGAAACTTTTCAAGCGGTTGTGCCCTATGCCAATGGTGCAATTATAGGTTCTGCATTTATAAGCGCATTGACAAAGGGTAATGATCCCTTAACCGCTACAACTGAATTTATTGCTTCAGTGCTTAAAGAAAATCCATGAAAATCGTAGTCATTAAATACAATGCCGGGAATATCCGGTCTGTGCAGATTGCGCTTGAACGCCAAGGTGTCTTTCCTGTTATTTCTGATGATCCTGAGGTTATTCTTTCTGCAGATAAAATTATTTTCCCTGGTGTGGGGGAAGCCAGTTCTGCGATGGCATACCTCACTACTAGGAATTTAGACCGTGTCATTGCCGATGCCCGGCAAAGCTTTCTTGGAATTTGTTTGGGTATGCAGTTAATGTGTTCACATTCTGAGGAGAATGACACTACTTGTCTGGGTATCTTTGATGAAAACGTCAGGAAGTTCAGCACTCAAGATAAAAGTATAAAAATCCCTCAGATTGGCTGGAACAGCATTGCCAACCTCAAAAGTCCTCTTTTTGAAGGTATTCATGAAAATAGCTACTGCTATTTTGTTCACAGCTACTTTGCAAGTATTGGAAAACATACCATTGCACAAACTCATTATTGCGGTGAATACAGCGCGGCACTGCACAAAAATAATTTTTACGGTGTTCAGTTTCACCCAGAGAAAAGTGCGGATGTTGGGGCTTCAATTATCAATAATTTTTTAAAAATTCCTTCTTAATGGAAATTATTCCAGCCATTGACCTGATCAACGGGAAGTGTGTCAGACTCACAGAAGGTGATTACACAAGGAAAACAGAATATGCACTATCCCCATTGGAGATAGCAAAACAATACCAGGATCATGGGATTAAAAGACTGCACCTTGTTGACCTTGATGGCGCTAAGCAGGGTAAGGTAGTTAACTGGCAGATAGCTGAGCAACTGGCACTGAATACTGATCTCGTCATTGATTTTGGTGGAGGGGTAAAAACATGCGCAGAAGTTGAAAGGATCATTGACCTCGGTATTGAATATGTTGTTGTAGGCAGTGTTGCAGCTAAACAACCTGAATTATTTGCCGAATGGATTGTCCGGTTTGGTCCAAACAGGTTTATGCTGGGAGCAGATGTTCGAAATGAAATGATTATGGTAAGTGGCTGGCTGGAAAAATCATCACTGAGCCTAATGCCATTCCTTGAAACACAAATCAAACAGGGCATCAGCAATGTTTTTTGTACCGATATTAGTAAGGATGGTAAGCTTGAAGGTCCTGCAGTGGATTTATACCGTAAAATTAAGTTGGCTTTCCCTGTTTTGAATTTGATTGCAAGCGGGGGTGTTTCATCGATGGATGATATTCATGCTTTGGTCAAGGCAGGTTGCAATGGTGTTATTATTGGTAAAGCCATTTATGAAGGCCGAATATCAATTCAGGATCTTGAAGCTTACATAAATGAAAATAAGGGATAATATGCTTACAAAACGAATCATTCCCTGTTTGGATATAAAAGATGGCAGAACAGTTAAAGGTACCAATTTTGTTGACCTCCGGGATGCAGGTGATCCTGTTGAGCTGGCAGCGTTGTATGCTGATCAGGGAGCTGATGAACTTGTTTTTCTTGATATAACAGCCACCAATGAAAAAAGAAAGACACTGGCGCAGCTGGTAGACCGTATCGCTCACCGAATCAATATTCCGTTTACTGTTGGTGGAGGTATAGCCTCAGTTGAAGATGTGAGAATTTTATTAGACAGTGGTGCGGATAAAATTTCCGTTAATACTGCTGCATTCAGGAATCCTGAATTGATTACGAGCCTCGCTGCTTCTTTTGGAAGTCAGTGTGTTGTGCTCGCCATAGACACGAAAAAACATGCGGATAACCAATGGTATGTATACCTCAATGGAGGAAGAGTGGCAACGGAGGGTATTTGTGAAGACTGGGCTATGAAGGGTGTTGAACTTGGAGCAGGTGAAATTCTGTTAACATCCATGGATCACGATGGTACAAAAAAGGGTTTTGCTTCTGAAATAACTGCTGCTGTTAGTCAGGCTGTTAACGTGCCGGTAATTGCATCCGGAGGTGGTGGGCTGCCTGAACATTTTGCAGAAATATTTGATAATGGGGCAGATGCTGCTTTGGCAGCCAGTATTTTTCATTTCAAAGAGGTCATGATTCCAGAATTAAAATCATTCCTAAAATCCAGACAAATCTCCGTTCGTTAAAAATGGGATTTTGTAAATTTACATTCAGATGGAAAAATCAATTGATTTCGGGAAGTTTGTAGATGGGTTGGTACCTGCTATCATACAGGATGCTGAAACCTCAAAGGTTTTGATGTTGGGATACATGAACCGCGATGCCTTTGCAAAGACGATGTCAGGCGGAAAAATCACCTTTTACAGCAGATCAAAGCAACGTTTATGGACAAAAGGAGAAGAGAGTGGAAACTTCTTGATTGTTCAAAGTTATGAAGTTGATTGTGATCAGGATGCTTTGCTTTTTAAAGTGAAGCCGGTAGGTCCGGTATGCCATACAGGAGCCGATACTTGCTGGAACGAATCAAATACCTCAACAGACTTCCTTGATCAGCTTGAAAAAATTATCAATCTAAGGAAAAATAGTCCTGATGAAAGCTCCTATGTAAGTTCTTTATTCAAAAAAGGTATCAATAAGATAGCTCAGAAAGTAGGCGAGGAGGCAGTTGAGTTGGTGATTGAATCCAAGGATCAGAATGATGAACGCTTTGTAAATGAAGCAGCAGACCTGCTTTTTCACTATTTAATTTTACTTAACAGTAAAGGATTTAACTTAGATGATATCAGGAAAATTTTAAAACAAAGACACAGACCATGAGAAATATGCTTTTGATGCTTTTATTAGCACCTTTTACATTGTTTGCGCAACAGAAGTCATTCACAATTAAGGGATCATTAAAGGGGATGCCTGATAAAACTGAGCTCGTGTTGAAGAATGAAGAGTCTGGTCCTGATCCTATTGCTTCAGGAATTTCAATTGGTGAAAACATTGAGATAAAAGGAAATATCACTGAACCGGGTTTATATCAGCTTTCTGCTAAAAGTGGGCAACAAAAATTACTCATTTTTCTCGACCAGGCTAACATGACTATCGAGGGTGACTTTGTGAGTTTGCAAAGTGCAAAAATTTCGGGGTCAGCTACGCATGACGATTTTACAACTTTCAACAATACATTCAATCCACTTTTTGCCAAACTAACTGGTCTTGCTCAACAACTCAATCAGGGAGCAAAAGATGAAAATGGTGCGATAAGAAAGGGATATAATGATCTTGTTGCTGATGTTACCCGCCAAACTGATCAGTTTATCAATGATCATGCTCAGTCGCCTGTATCAACTTTTTTGCTTTTGGTGATGATGCAGTTGAATGACGATCCTAAAATCATGGAAGAAAGGCTTTCAAGAATTGGACAGCAGGCAAAAGCAAATTATTTTGGAAGAATGGCAGAGAAAATTGTTGAGGATGCCAGGTTTGGAGCTGTGGGTAGCATGGCCCCTGATTTTACCCAGACTGATGAAAATGGGAAGGAAGTAAAACTTTCATCATTCAAGGGGAAATATGTTTTGCTTGATTTTTGGGCAAGCTGGTGCGGACCGTGCCGGCAGGAAAATCCTAATGTAGTTACTGCGTTTAATAAATACAAGTCAAAGAATTTTACAGTACTTGGTGTTTCTCTGGACAGGGCAAAGGAACCTTGGTTAAAGGCAATCAAGGATGATCAGCTGAATTGGGCGCAAGTAAGCGATTTGAAGTTCTGGAGTAATGCCGTTGCCGTTCAATACAAAATCCAGAGTATTCCTCAAAATTACCTTATTGATCCCAATGGTGTAATCATTGCCAAAAACTTACGCGGACAGGAGTTGCAGTCCAGGTTAGCTGCCCTACTCAAGTAAACATCTAAACATATACGTCTTCAATTAGAAAAAAACTGGGCTTATCATGCTGGTCAAGTGTGATTGATAATATGTCATACCGTACCCATCTGAAGCCCCTGTGTCTTCTAATATAGGCAGCTCCTGCACCTGTAAAGTGGTACAGTTTGTTTCTGTTGACCAATTCTTCAGGGTAACCGTATCTATTGCTTCTTCTTGTTTTTACTTCAAAAAAATGTAATTTATCGCCTTTACTGGCAATCATATCAATTTCCCATTTGCCATAGCGCCAATTTTGCTCCCTTACAAAGTATCCATGCTCTTCAGCCCAAATCTTTGCCAGCGCTTCTCCCAATTTTCCTGTTTCGATGTGCTTTGCCATGATCTTAATGGTTTAATTTCGTTGTTGAAAGTTCATCAATTAGATTGCCGTAAAAAAGGGAAATGTATCAGATAAAAGGAAGATTTCAACACTACGACTGGGGTGGATATACGTTTATGCCGGCGTTATTTAACATCGATAATTCAGATAAAATACCCTTTGCAGAGTATTGGCTTGGTGTGCATAGCGGAGGTCCTGCTACTGTTGCATTAAATGCTGAAACCAAAACCAGCCTTGATGCATTAATTACCTCGAATAAGCCTTTGTATCTGGGAAAGCAGTTGTGGAAGCAGTTTAACAAACTCCCTTTTTTGTTAAAAATACTTGATGTGAATAAAATGCTTTCCATTCAAGTACATCCCAACAAAATGGATGCTGAAGCCGGATTTTTAAGGGAGAACGAAGCAAAAATACCTTTGAGTGCTTCAATCCGTAATTACAAAGATGAAAACCATAAGCCTGAAATCATGGTGGCATTGAGTGATTTTTGGCTATTGCATGGTTTTGCATCAAATATTCAGGAGCGTGTTGATCATTATGCTTTTTTGAATCCTTTTAAAGAGGCTTATAAGGAGGGGGGGATACGAGGACTTTATGAGTCGATAATGAATTTAACACAGGCTGAAGTTAATAGCCTGCTTGGCGCGCATATGCAAAAAGCGCTTGATCAGTATGCCGCAGGTGAGCTGAAGAAAACAGCACCTGATTACTGGGCTGCAAGGGCCTGTATCGATTTTAAAAAAGGAACTGATTACGACAAGGGGATTTTTTCAATTTACCTTTTTAATATTGTTAACTTAAATCCTGGTCAGGGTATATTTCAAGGTGCTGGAATGCCGCATGCTTATATGGAAGGACAAAACATAGAGTTGATGTCTAATTCAGATAATGTACTCAGGGGCGGATTAACTAATAAGCATATAGATGTCAAAGAATTAATGAATAACACCCTGTTTGTTGAAACTGTGCCACATATTCTAGATGGAGACCTGGCGGGTTCAAGTTCATCGTATGCTGCTCCCGTCGATGATTTTAAATTGACCTATTTCTTATTGGGAAGTGGGCAACAGATGGAATTACAAGTTGATAAGCCTTCGGTTATTTTAATGACGGAAGGTCACGTAAAATGGATTTCAGAATCAAAAGAAATTGATTCTTCTGGAGTGGATGCTGTTTTTGTTTACCCAGGTGAAAACATAAAGATTCAATCTTGTTCAATAACAAGATTGTTTATAGCCTCTATTGCTTAAACATAATTTTTATTTGCACATCATGAGGATAACTGTTTAGTGCAAATCTTGAACAGCGCTATTAATTCAGTATTTTTGTTGAAACTGCAATCATGAAATATTCTAAATATACCCTTTCTTCCCTTTTATTACTTGTGATAATTGCGGCCCTGTACAGAGTTATACCGGACCGTCCATGGGGATTTGCACCACAATTTGCCATGACATTATTTTGTGGATCTGTAATCAAGGATAGAAAGATAGCCTTGATCCTGCCTCTTATTTCTATGCTTATTTCAGACGTGTTGTATCAGTTCCTTTACATGCAGGGTATCACTTCCATACAAGGGTTTTATGAAGGGATGATCTGGAATTATCTCATATTTGGAAGTCTGACCGTAATTGGTTTTTTCATCAATTCCAATAGTGTTAATTCCATTCTTAAAGGTGCAGTTTTATCACCTACTGTTTATTTTGTAATTTCAAATTTCGTTACATGGATTAGTGGGGGAGGATTGCAGCGGTCCAAGACATTTGCAGGACTTGTGCAGGCGTATGTTGACGGAATACCATTTTATGGTAATAGCATCGTTGCCACATTGGCATTTGGATTGATATTATTTGGCACCAATCAGTTTGTTATTAAAAAAGTGGCTCCTCAGCAGGCTTAGTAGATTACCCTTCATAACCTGTGTCCTCAAATAAAGGACCTCTATCTGCGGCCGAAGTGGCAAGTTCGTCACATCGTTGATTATAGGGATTGCTCGCATGTCCCTTAACCCAAATAAATTTTATTTGATGTACCTTCGCTAATTGATGGTATTTTGTCCAGAGATCCTTGTTTTTTTTTCCACCTTTAAAATCAGTGGCAATCCATTTATCAAGCCACCTTTCTGATACAGCCTGAACAACATACTTACTGTCGGAGTACACTTCTATATATAAGCCAGTTCTGGTTAGTGATTCCAAAGCAGCAATCACAGACATAAGCTCCATCCTATTATTAGTTGTAAACTTATATCCTTTTGAAATTTCTTTGACTGCCCCTTTCCACATGAGGATTGCACCATATCCACCTCTGCCAGGATTTCCCCTGGCAGCCCCATCAGTATAGATCGTTAATCCATTGTGGTTTATCATTCCACAACAGTGACCTTAATGGTATTGGTTGGCAGGTG
>Ga0208787_1000506_pt1 | contig 18480 bp, 15 predicted proteins | sample Wag4_2014_7_11_FD_187362 | JGI IMG/M metagenome (GOLD analysis project Ga0208787, IMG submission 187362) | Fresh water microbial communities from Ohio, USA - Utica-2 Time Series HT 2014_7_11 (SPAdes) (version 2) | ecosystem: Environmental > Aquatic > Freshwater > Water tank | place: USA: Ohio... | reverse complement strand
GCCGATAGGTCTGCACCAAGGCCTGGACCTCAGCGGTCTCCAGGGCGCGGGGTACCGGGCAGTCCTCGAAGCCTTTGTCGGTGTATGCCTTCATGGCGGGCTGAATGGCAGACGGCGCCACAGGCGCGGCGCCACCGGGTTGGAAGACGCTGTGGGAAATACGGCCCACATGCCAGAGCTGCAGACAGGTCTTGCCGCCAGCCGCGTGGACGGACTGGTTGACCTTTTTCCAGCCAGCCACCTGCTCGGCCGAGTGGATACCTGGCGTAGCGATATAGCCCTGGCCCTGGGGACTCACCTGGCTAGCCTCGGTGATGATCAATCCAGCAGATGCCCGCTGGGTGTAGTAAGTGGCCATCAGGTCGGTGGGCACGTTGCCCTCGCCCGCACGGCTGCGGGTGAGTGGGGCCATGACCATTCGGTTGGACAGTTGAAGGTCATCCAGGACGACTGAATCAAATAAAGAGGCCATTCGTTTTGCTCCGGTTCGTTGAGTATTGGTGTTGGTGGGAGCCAATCTGGAGACTGGTCCGCAGAGAGACTGATCGAATAATGCCGGGGTCTACTCTTGCAGACCCCAAGGACACTTCATCACAGCATTCAAATCAATTGAAGTAAAAGAAAGTCTTGAATCTGGGGTTCAAGGGGCGCATACTTCGCGCCTGTCTTCTGACATTGGGGCCGACCTGGTTTCGACGTGGGTAGTGAAGGAGAACAGGGCATACCGAGGACCGATTCCCTCGTAAATCCATTCGGACATTAACAAACGCCAACGACGAGCGTTTCGCTCTCGCCGCTTAAACCCGGCGGGCGCTGCACTGGTTCTCTGATGGGCCAGGCGGGGTAAAACCCGCAGCAGTGTCATTTACATCAGATCGTCATCCGTCAAGCCGTGGGTCGGATGCCTAAAACAAGCGGATCGCTGACTGCCGGCCTGTCGTTTGGCTAATCAGTTCGGTTAAATCCAAGTAAAACGACTAAGTATGTAGAACTGTCTTTGGAAGACTTGCGGACGCGGGTTCGATTCCCGCCGGCTCCACCAACTTGAGCGGCCCCTCATGACCTGACGGGGCCGTTTTTTTTAACCCCTAACTGGCTTCACGCGACTCGCCGCCAGCTTGGCCCGCTCTCGAGCCTCGTCAGCCGTATCGGCGTTGGCGAGGGCCACGCCCATGCGTCGTTTGGAAAACGACTCTGGCTTGCCAAACAACCTCAAGTCGCTCTCGGGTACCCGCAGGGCATTGGCCACACCTTCAAAGGCAATGCCCTTGGCCTCCATTCCGCCATAGATCACAGCTGATGCACCTGGGCGACGCAAGGCTGTGTTGACTGGTAGCCCCAAGATGGCCCGAGCATGGAGCTCGAACTCACTCTGGACCTGCGAACACATGGTCACCATGCCGGTGTCATGGGGTCGAGGACTGACCTCGCTAAACCAGACCTGATCGCCCTTCACAAACAACTCCACCCCAAAGATCCCCAGACCACCCAAGGCATTCACCACCTTGGCGGCGATCTCATGGGCCAGCTTGAGTGCCGAGGCCGACATGGGCTGGGGCTGCCAAGACTCCACATAATCACCACTAACCTGGACATGCCCCACTGCGTCGCAGAACGAGACCATGGGCTGACCCTGTTCATCCAGGCTGCGAACCGTCAGCAGAGTGATCTCGAAGTCAAACTCAACGGCTGCCTCCACAATCACCTTCTGCATGTCAACCCGAGCAGCAGACTTGGCCTTGGCCCAGGCCTCGGCACAATCCGAGGCACTGGTCAGTCGGGACTGGCCTTTACCCGAAGACGACATGATGGGCTTCACAAAACAGGGATAGCCTAGCTCTTCGGCCGCAGCCTTCATCTGGGCCTCTGATTCAGCAAACCGATAGCCCGAGGTGGGCAACTGCAAGTCCTCGGCCGCCAGACGCCGAATACCCTCCCGGTTCATCGTCAGAAAAGCCGCTTGTGCCGTCGGAATCACCTGCAGACCGGTCTTCTCCAGTTCAACCAACACTGGTGTGGCAATGGCCTCGATCTCCGGAATGACCCGATCAGGCTTTTCTCGTTCAATCAGCTCTCGCAGCGCCTTGGGATCCGACATGTCGATCACCACGGCCTTGTGGGCCACCTGATGGCCGGGTGCGTTCTCATACCGATCCACTGCAATCACCTCAACGCCCAGCCGTTGAAAGGCAATGACCACCTCCTTGCCCAGTTCACCCGCGCCCAGGAACATCACCCGAGTTGCGCTGGGCGACAGGGGTGTTCCGATCCGATCAAATCCTTTGTCTGCCATGAGGCGTTCTCTTTCTGAGTTCTAGTCGTTGAGTTCTGTGGCCATGCGCTGCAAGGCCTGATGGTCTACTTTACCGGTCCCCAGCAAAGGCAACTCTGGTAGCACCCGGATCTCTCTGGGCAGAGCGATCTCAGGCAAACCCTCCGCGTGAGCAGCAGCAATCAGGTCCTCACGATGGGCATCGGCCTGGGTCGTGAACAACACGATTTTTTCACCTCGATGGGCATCGGGTGCGCGGCTGGCTGCATGCTGCGCATCGGGATAAGCCCGTCCGGCCAGACGCTCCGTCCAGGCCAAGGACACGCTCTCGCCGGCCACCTTGGCAAATCGCTTGGCCCGGCCCTCAATGAAGACAAAGCCGTCTTCGTCAATCCGCACAATGTCGCCCGTGTCATACCAGTCCGGCCCAAGAGCGGTCTCGGGCATTGCAGCGCGGCCCTGCTCATCCAAATAACCCAACATCAAGTTGGGACCACGGACATGCAGGCTGCGCTGATGGTCTAGACCAACCGCCTCGACCAAGCGAGCTTCCAATCCAGCCAAGAGTCGGCCAACACTGCCGGGCTTGTTCGCCCCCGGCAGGTTCACGGCCAGCACCGGTGCCGTCTCGGTGCAGCCATAGCCCTCGTAGATCTCCAAACCAAATCGATCCCGCCAGGTCTGCCTCACTTCGTCCGTGAGACGCTCCGCCCCAGCCACGACCAACTGAAGGCTCTGCAGGTCGCTGGGCTGAGCGTGGGCTGCATACTGAGCTAGAAAACTACTCGTCCCAAACAAAATGGTCGCCTGGTGCTCACCAATCAGCTTGGGAATATCTTTGTAATGCAGAGGGCTCACATAGAGCACGCTGCGCATCCCCAGGAACAAAGGCAGCAGAGCACCAGCCGTCAGACCAAAACAATGAAAGACCGGCAGGGCATTGAAGATCACATGCCGAGCACTCAGGCTCAAGGCATTCAAAATCTGATCCACATTGGCGAGCAGCGCTCGGTGGGACAAGGCCACCGCCTTTGGCGCACCCTCAGACCCTGAGGTGAACAGGATCACAGCGGTCTGATCGGACTGGATGCTCGGCAAGAACCAGTCTGGACGAAGCAAGGCTGCTGCAATCCAGAGTTTGTCCACCAGACTCAGACTGGCTCGCAAATCCTCGACATAGAAAACCGGCACGGGCATGGCCTCGAGAGCCGCCTGCAGGTGGGCCTTTTCAATAAAGGCTCGAGACGTCAGAACGCAGCAGGCCTGGGCCACCTGGCAGGCCGCGCGCATCACCTCGGGACCAGCCGAGTAATTGAGCAGTGCAGGTATTCGACCACTGGCCCCAATCCCAACCAAGGCCGCGATGGTACCCGCCACATTGGGCAACAGCAGAGCGATGGTCTGCCCGGGTTGGCTCAGTTGGCCAGCAAGTCGAGCGGCACCAACGGTGCGCTTGACCAAGTCCCGGCGAGACACAAAGCCAGTGGTGTCCGAGAATCCGGACTCGATGCCACTTCCCTGTTGCGAGGAGATGGCATACCGCAGGGCCGAGAAGAGTGTCTGGCCTTCGGATGAAAAATGAGTCTGAAGTGGTGGTGCTGCGAACTCAGTCTGCATACCGGCGGACAGTAACCTGTACCACCGAGGCCAGTCCAGTATGGCGAACCCCCTCCTGGACCAGTCGCTCGCCGCTGAACTCATGAACCAGCTGAACCGGCAGGCCATCAAAATCGGCGCGCAACGCCGACAACTCATAGAGCAGGGCCAAGTCTTTGGGACCACCCGTCCCGTACTTCAGTTGATCTGTGCCATAGCCCTCAAAGACAAAAACCCCTCCGGGCTGCAGGGCCTCCACGGCCCGACGGTTCACCTCGCGCCGTTTCTCAGGCGGCAGGTGCAGGAAGATACTGGCCACGACAGACCACGCCTGCTGCCCAAAGTCGTTAGCAGTCAGATCGGCCAGCACAGTCTGAATGGAGACGTTGCGGTCTTGCGCCAGGCGTGTGGCCTTGTCCAAGCCCTTGGGCGAGACATCGATCGAGGTCACCGCATAGCCCTGCTCAGCCAGCCAGACCCCATTGCGTCCCTCACCATCAGCCAGGGCCAAGGCTGTCATCGGCAGTGCACTGCCACCAGCCCTTGCCAAGGGAGGATGAGCAGCCAGCTGCTCAACGAGACAATCATTGGGAGCCTCGCCAAAGGCAAACTCAGTCCCCGCATATCGCTCATCCCAAAAGGCCTGCAGGCCTTTGACGTCCATTACAAATCCTCCAGCGGCACGAGCCGCTCCACGCGGGCTGCATTGGCAATCGCCCAGAGACGCGCCAGCAAACGGTCTGTCGCGGCCTCGTCAATGCGATCACCATATTCGGACAAGCGCTGCATTTTTTCCTCTAGCTCTGGACGGCTGAGCGTGTTGCCAGGATCGCCCTTGGGATCGTCCACGCGGCCATCAAAAGACCGGCCGTCCTTGGTGGTGACCGTCACCTTGCCGATCCACCGGGCTGGATAGGCGGCATCCACCTCTTCGTCCAGGACCATGGTCACGCGGTCTCGGAACGAGACCGTGTCGGCATCTTTGAAGTGGGCCTCAAACTCATCCAGGCCGGCAAAACCATAGTGGGCTGCCAGTGCCAAGACCGTACCCATCGAGAACTTGCTCTGATGAACGGTTTGCGGGTCGGTGACCGGTCCCAAGACATCGATCGCCCCCTGGTGCACACGCGTCACCACCGATTCAATGTCGGCCGGTGTCAGACCCTGGTCCTGCATCACCTTCAACAGCGCATCCACCGCGGGGTGGGTGTGACGACAGGACGCGTGGTACTTAAATGACGTCTCCATCAGGGCCCAGCGCTCTCGGAGTCGGTCGGTCAGTCGAGTTGGGTCTGCATCGTTAGACATGCCCTGGGCCATGCCCTGCTTGCCCATCAAAATGTCCTGGGCACCCGTGACCCCTTTTTGCGCCATGTAGGCCGAGAGCAATCCGGCACCACTGGCATGGGCTGTGTGCAGCTGTTTGGAATCGGCCGCATCTCTGAGAAAGGCCCACAGACCGGCGGCCTGTGTACCCGCCGATCCAAAGGCATTGAGCATCTGACCGGGCGAGAGATGCAACAGCCGACCCACCGCGGCAGCGGCTGCCAGGGTCCCCACCGTCGCAGTGGTGTGGAAAATCTTGTAGTGCGAGCGGCCCAAAAACTCGCCAACCCGAATGCCCACCTCGTAGCCCACCACACAGGCCGTCAGAAACTCTTTGCCACTGACCCCCAGCGACTGTGCGGCGGCCAAAGCGGGTGGGAACACCACCGTGGCGGGATGCAAGACCGACGAGTTGTGCAGGTCATCTTGCTCCACCACATGCGAGGCGGCTGCATTGGCCATGGCGGCGCAGTAGGGTGAACTGGTCTCGACCCCACCGAGAATCTCGCAAGGCCCACTGTCTGGCCCCTGCGCCAAGGCGACCTCCCGAATGGCGGCGACCGCTCGCGCGTTGTAGCCAGCTAAGGCCGAGGCGGCCCAATCCACAAACAAGTCTTCGCATCGTCTGAAGACCGATTCCGGAATGTCGCTGGCCTGAAGGCTGGCGGCAAACTCGGCCAGCTGTGCGGTGGGATTGAGCAAATGGTCAGGTGTCGCTGCGTTCATGAGACGAGGTCCCAAAAAGGTTGGTTAATTAGATGGCCTTGGCCGCGCGCATGGCTGCGCGGCTGGCCTCGTCAAAACCCAATTCATTCAGTATCGCATCGGTCTGTTGACCAACACCGGGCACCGCCTGCATCACCGGCTCGAAGGCTGTGCTTCGACCAGGCGGCTTGAGCGCGGGGACCTGACCTGCAGTGGTGCCCACCGACACCCAGCGATCACGAGCCTTCAGCTGCTCATGCTCCCAGAGGTCGTGCATGTCGTTCATGTTGGCGTTGGCAATGCCAGCTTCGTCCAGACGTTTGGCGACCTGTGCCGCCGTCAGGGCCGAGAAGGCCTGCTCAATCAGTGCCGTCAGCTCGATCCGGTTGGCACTGCGTTGGGCGTTGCTGGCAAACCGTGCATCACTGGCCAGGGCGGCATCCTGAAGCACCTTGTCACAGAAGGCCAGCCATTCGCGCTCGTTCTGCAGGCCCAGCATGACACTGCGGCCATCACCGGCCTTAAAGGGCCCATACGGGAAAATCGTCGCATGCGAGGCCCCGGCCCGAACCGGCGGCGGCGCATCCTTGTAGGCGTAGTAAAGCGGATAGCCCATCCACTCGGCCAGCGACTCCAGCATGCTCACATCAATGCCACTGCCCACACCGGTCTTAGCCCGCAGCAAAAGTGCCGACTGAATCGAGGTAAAGGCGTACATACCGGCTGCGATGTCGGCAATCGAGCAGCCCGCCTTGCTCGGCGTATCCGGAGTACCGGTAATCGACAGAAAGCCGGCCTCACTCTGAATGAGCAGGTCGTAGGCCTTGCGATCGCGATGCGGACCGTCTGCACCATAGCCTGAGATGTCGCAGACGATGAGCTGAGGGAATTCATCTTTCAGCTGCTCATAGGACAGCCCCATGCGAGCCGCGGCACCAGGCGCCAGGTTCTGAATCAAGACATCGGCCTTGGCCAATAGCCTGCGCAGGGCCGTCATGGCCTGGTCGTTCTTTAGATCCAGGGTCAGGCTCTCTTTGGAACGGTTCACCCAGACAAAGTGAGAAGCCAAGCCGTCGACTCGCTCGTCGTAACGCCTCGCAAAATCCCCCTCTCCGGGACGCTCCACTTTGATGACCCGGGCACCCAGGTCCGCCAACTGGCGTGAGGCAAACGGGGCTGCAATCGCATGCTCCAGCGAGACCACGGTGATGCCCGTCAAGGGCAAAGTCTGTGTTGGTTGATTCAAGGCTCTACTCTTCTGGTTGATCAGTCAGTCCGCGGTCGCTTAGAAGGACCGGGGCAGGCCCAGCAGGTGCTCGGCCACATAGGAATAAATCAGGTTCGAGGAGATCGGCGCCACCTGGTACAGACGTGTCTCTCTGAACTTGCGCTCCACATCGTACTCACAGGCAAAGCCAAAGCCTCCGTGCGTCTGCAGGCAGATGTCAGCCGCCTCAAAAGAGGCCTTAGCCGCCAGATGCTTGGCCATGTTGGCCTCTGCGCCACAGGGTTTGCCTGCGTCAAAGAGCTCACAGGCTTTGAATCGCATCAGGTTGGCAGCCTCGGTCTCGATAAAGGCCTGGGCAATCGGAAACTGAATACCCTGGTTCTGGCCAATCGGCCGGCCAAAGACCACTCGCTCGTTGGCGTACTTGCGCGCCCGATCAATACACCAATAGGCATCGCCAATGCACTCGGCGGCAATCAGCGCTCGCTCGGCATTCAGGCCATCCAGAATGTACTTGAAGCCCTTGCCCTCCTCGCCAATCAAGTTCTCGGCGGGGATCTCCAGGTTGTCAAAGAAGACCTCATTGGTCTCGTGATTGACCATGTTGCGAATGGGCTGCACGGTCATGCCCTTGCCAATCGCCTGGTGCAGGTCCACCAGAAAAATGCTCATGCCCTCACTTTTTTTGGCCACCTGATCCAGTGGCGTAGTTCGGGCCAGCAAGACCATCAGGTCCGAGTGCTGAATCCGAGAGATCCAGACCTTCTGACCGTTGACCACATACCGGTCGCCTTTTTTGACTGCGGTGGTCTTGAGCTTGGTGGTGTCGGTCCCGGTGGTGGGCTCGGTCACGGCCATGCTCTGCAGACGCAACTCGCCGCTGGCAATTTTCGGTAGGTAAAGCTGTTTCTGCTCAGCCGAGCCATGGCGAAGAATCGTGCCCATGTTGTACATCTGGCCATGGCAGCTGCCCGCGTTGCCACCCGAGCGGTTGATCTCTTCCATGATGACCGAGGCTTCAGTCAGACCAAGCCCAGATCCACCGTACTCAGCCGGAATCAAGGCGGCCAGCCAGCCGGCTTCGGTTAAGGCATTGACAAAGGCCTCTGGGTAGCCGCGGGCGTCATCGACCTCTTGCCAATACTTGGAATCAAACTGGGCACACAAATCACGCAAGGCCTCTCTCAGGTCTTGGTGGGCATCAGCAGCGGGAATGTCATGCATGGGCTACTCCAAAATAAAAAGACACATCAAACAAGTGATGACGGCCTTGGTCTGGCCATCGTCGGTTGCTAAATTCCTTTAAGCGGCCAAGACAGCAGTCGCCTTCATCGTCACAAACCCTTGATGGTCCTGGGCCCACAGACTGATTTGGCCGTCGCCCATCTCCTTGCCACAGACCTTCATGGGCTGGCCATCGAAGGTGGGACGAATCGCCCGAAAATCAAACGACCGCATGGGACCAAGACCAGGCTGACGGCGCACGAGGTCCACCAACAGCGTCGCGATCAGGGGGCCATGTACCACCAGGCCGGGGTAGCCCTCCTCGGTGGTGACGTAGCGACGGTCGTAATGAATGCGGTGGCCATTAAAGGTCAGCGCCGAATAGCGAAACAGCAGCACATCATCTGGCGTCAGACTGCGCTCAAAGTCTGCATCGGTTGGGGCCAGCTCACCGGCTGCCATCGGGGCACCGTGGGCACTGGCCGGTGGGTTATCGCGGTACACGATGTCGTGAACCTCGGTCATCGCCAAGCCCTGAGCATTCGAGATCGCGTGCTCCACCGCCACAAAGACCAGATCCCCCGTCTTGCCGCTCTTGTGAGTCACGCTCTTGATGGTCGAGATCCGCTCGACCGACTCACCAATCTTCAGTGGCTGATGCCAGTTGAGCTGACCACCAGCCCACATCCGTCGGGGGAGCGGCACGGGTGGCAGGAAACCACCTCGCTTGGCGTGACCATCCACCCCCAGTTCAGACTGACGGTGCAAAGGCAGAAAGTAGAGCCAATGCCACAAGCCTGGCAGTGCATCGCCCAACTCGTAGGATTCTTCGCGATCCAAGGCGGCGGCCAGGGCCCGCGCGGGCGTTGCAGACAGTTGGTCCGATTGGCGCTGTTGGCGACCAACCCAGTCCGAAAAATCAAATGACGACATGGCAACACCCTCTTCAGCAGACATGGCTGGATATGCTGCGCCCGAAGGCTAGGCCCTGCAATTCTGATTTTTGGGCCCAAGCCTTCTGTTTAGCCGTAGGCTTGGGTCGATTCTGGATAAGATAAGCGCCATGCAACAAATCCACCTGCACACCACCGACCTTCGCCTGCTGCGTGAAATTGCCGATGCCCAGAACATCACCGAGGCAGCCGGGCGCCTGCACCTCTCGCTGTCAGCCGCCAGCGGCCGTATCAAGGCCATGGAGGAGCAGCTCGACACCGTTCTGCTTGATCGACTGCCAAGAGGCGTTCGCCTGACCCAGGCTGGCGAGGCGGTGGTCTTCCATGCCCGTCAGATGCTGCAGCAACTCGATGCCCTGAAAAGCGACCTGACGGAATTGGCCCAGGGGCTGCGAGGACACGTCCGCATTCATGCCAACACGACGGCCGTGACGGACTTCCTGCCCAACATGCTCTCCGCCTTTCTCGGCCAGAACCCGGATGTCAGCATCGACCTGCAGGAGCATGAGAACGGGGACATCGTTCGGGCCGTGCTGGAGCGCCGCACCGACATCGGCATTGTGAGTGCCATGCTGCAGGTGCCAGGTCTGGACACCCTTCACTTTTCAACTGATCGGCTGGTGCTGATCACGCCCGTCAAACACCCCTTGGCCAAGCGCAAGAGCCTGCCCTTCGCAGATGCCTTGGACAACAACTTCGTTGGCATGCGCTCGTCCAGCAGCATCCAAACCTTCTTGTCGCAGGTCGTGCGGGCCATGGGACGTGAACTGCGTCTTCGGATTCAACTGGGCAGCTTCCCAGCCATCTGCAATATGGTGGCGGCCAATGTTGGGGTGGCCGTGGTGCCGGAGTCCATCGCTCGGCGCCATGCCGAGCAGCGATCACGAGCATCGTCTTTTCATATCGTGGCGCTCACCGACCCCTGGGCCGTACGAGAGCGCGCCATCGTCGTTCGCAGCGATGAGGGTTTACCCGAACACACCCAAGCCTTGGTTGAAATGATCCGACATTACGCGGATACCCCAACCAATTAGCCGATGCAATGGGCTTATCATATGACCTCTCTGTTTGATAACACCTACGAGGATGACAATGAAGAAAATCTCTCGCATCGCAATGCTAGCTGCCGCTGGCCTTTTCTCGGCCAACCTGATGGCCGCCCCCATTGTGGTCAAGTTTAGTCACGTGGTCGCGGACAAGACGCCCAAAGGCCAAGCCGCCCTCAAGTTCAAAGAGTTGGCCGAAAAGAAGTTGCCCGGCAAGGTAGAAGTCCAAGTCTTCCCCAACTCGCAACTCTTTGGTGATGGTAAAGAACTCGAAGCGCTTCTCTTGGGAGATGTGCAGTTCATCGCGCCTTCACTCTCCAAGTTCGACCGCTACACTAAAGAAATTGCTGTCTTTGATCTTCCATTCCTGTTCCAAGACATCGCTGCTGTCGACCGCTTCCAGGCCTCCAAGGAAGGCCAGCGACTGCTCAATGTCATGGAGTCCAAAGGCATCATCGGCCTAGCCTACTGGCACAACGGCATGAAGCAACTCTCCGCCAATAAGCCCATCCTCACGCCCGATACCGTCAAAGGTCTGAAGTTCCGTATTCAGCCTTCCGACGTATTGGAAGCCCAATTCAAAGCCTTGAACTCAAGCCCTCAAAAGATGGCCTTTGCCGAGGTCTACCAGGGTCTGCAGACGGGCGTGGTCGATGGCCAGGAAAACACCTGGTCCAACATCTATTCCAAGAAATTCCACGAAGTTCAGCACACGATCCTGGAGTCCAACCACGGCATCATCGATTACATGGTTGTGACCAACGCTGGCTGGTGGAAAAAGCTACCCGCTGACGTACAGAAAGGCCTAAAAGAGGCCATGGACGAAGCGACCAAGTACGGCAACGACCTGGCCAACAGCATCAACGAAGCCGACAAGAAAAAGATCATCGCCGACAAGAAAGCCAAAATTGTGTCTCTGAACAAGGCTCAGATGGCCGCTTGGCAAAAAGCTATGGCTCCCGTTTGGAAGCAATTTGAGCCCGGTATCGGTGCCAACCTGATCAAAGCCGCTCAGGCCTCTAACAAGTAAGGTCTCCCCGGGCCAACTGTTGTTGGCCCGGATGTCTTACTCCAAGGCCGACGTCCTACCAGACGCCGGCCTTTTTTTAGCGGCATCGATCCAATGCGAAACGCAGGCTAACAGCAGATCAAACATGAAAAAATTCATAGACCACTTCGAGGAATACTTTGTCGCCTCGCTCCTCGCACTGATGACGATCGTCACCTTTGTGAACGTCTTCTACCGTTACGTTCTTGAGGCCAGCATCGGCTGGGCTTTTGAACTCACCACCTTCTTCTTCGCAGCACTTATTTTTATTGGCGCCAGTTGGGGCTTCAAGCTTGGCGCGCACATCGGTGTGGACGCCGTCGTCAAGCTTATGCCACCGGCCATGCAACGGTTGGCGACTCTCCTCGCGATTGCCCTGTGTATTGTCTACGCGGCGATTATCCTCTACGGTGGCACGGTCTATGTCTACAAAATGTATGACATTGGCATCATGAGCCAGGACATCCATTGGCTGCCTCAGTGGATGCCACGGTTCGTTCTCCCACTGGGCTACGCCCTGATCGGTCTGCGATTGGTTGAACTGCTGCGTGATGTCCTCACCGGCAAGCGGACCACCTTTAATCTGGCCGATGAAGCCAAAGACGCCATTGATGCCTTCAAGGTCGATGGCCAGAAGGAGGCCCGCTCGTGAACTCCGTCCTGCTCTTTGTCATGCTCTTTGTTTTCATGTTCCTGGGCATGCCGATCTCAATTGCCCTCGGGCTCTCCAGCCTGTTGACCATCATGCTGTTCGCACAAGACTCGCTGGCCTCATTGGCCATCAAGCTCTTTGAGACCTCCGAGCACTACACGCTCATGGCCATCCCTTATTTCATTCTGGGTGGTGCCCTCATGAGTACAGGCGGTGTCGCCAAACGCCTGGTGCGGTTTGCTGTTGCTTGCGTCGGTCACATCCGCGGTGGCTTGGCGATCGCTGCAGTCTTGGCCTGCACCTTCTTTGCCGCTGTATCGGGCTCATCGCCAGCAACGGTGGTGGCGATCGGCTCGATCATGATCGCAGGCATGATGAAGGCTGGTTATACACAGTCCTTTTCAGCTGGGGTTTTAGCCAACGCAGGCACCCTGGGGATCCTGATACCGCCCTCAATTGTCATGGTGGTTTACTGTGCGGTGACTGAGGTGTCAGTCGGTCGACTCTTTCTAGCAGGCATCATCCCCGGCATTCTTTTGGCACTGCTGCTCATGCTGGCCATCTATGTGCGCGCCCGAATGGTGAATCTGCCCGCCCAGCCTCGGGCCTCGTTGGCTGAAGTTGCTCAGTCGGCCAAAGACGCGATCTGGGGCTTTCTGTTGCTCGCTATCATCATGGGTGGCATCTACGGCGGTGTCTTCACGCCAACAGAGGCAGCCGCAGTAGCAGCCGTCTATGCCGTTGTTGTCTCCGTCTTCATCTATAAAGACCTGACCTTCAAAGCGCTTCCCCACACTTTCGTGGAGGCAAGCAAGACCACGGTGATGCTGATGTTCATCATCGCCAACGCCATGCTGTTTGCTCATGTGCTCACCACGGAGCGCATCCCGCAGATCATTGCTGAGCAGATCGTAGCCCTGGGCATGGAGCCATGGCAGTTCCTGATCGTGGTCAACATCATCCTGCTGATCGCCGGTAACTTCATGGAGCCAACGGCCATCATCCTGATTCTGGCCCCGATCTTCTTCCCAATCGCCACTCAGTTGGGCATAGACCCCATTCACCTGGGCATCATCATGGTGGTGAACATGGAAATCGGCATGATCACACCGCCAGTGGGTCTAAATCTGTTCGTCACCTCGGGGATCACCGGCATGCCGCTGATGGCGGTGGTCCGGGCGGCTATGCCCTGGTTGAGTATCTTGCTGGTGTTCCTGGTGATCGTGACCTATATCCCGAGCATCTCAACCTTCCTGCCAGATCTGTTGATGGGCAAGGCCCTGAGTTAGGGATGTCTGCGTTGATTTGATGCGCGCGCCACTGATCGTCGGCTGGGGGCACACGGCCTTTGGCAAACAGACCGAGCGGCCTCTGACCGATCTCATTCAGGAGGCGGCTCAGCAGGCCCTCGGTCAAGCGGGCCTAGAGCCCAAAGACATCGACGCCGTCTTCGTGGGTCACTTCAACGGCGGCTTTGTCGACCAAGACTTCACGGCACCCCTGGTGGCCCTGGCACTGCCGGAACTCCGGTTCACGCCGGCGACTCGCCTGGAAAATGCCTGCGCCACCGGATCGGCCGCCATCTGGGCCGCTCGAGATGCAGTGGCCAGTGGCCGCATTCAACGGGCTCTGGTCGTGGGCTTTGAAAAGATGACCGAACGCGATGGCCAGACCATTGGCGAGATTCTGCTCCGCTGTTCCTACGTGGCTGAAGAGGCCCAGGTGCCTGGTGGCTTTGCCGGCATCTTTGGTCAGATCGCTGAGCAATATTTTGAGCGCTTCGGTGATCAGCGAGTCGCCCTGGCGCAGATTGCAGCCAAGAACCACGCCAACGGTGTGGCCAACCCCTATGCCCAGCTGCGCAAGGACCTGGGCTTTGACTTCTGCAACACCGTCAGCGACAAGAATCCCCAGGTGGCAGGTCCCCTGCGCCGAACGGACTGCTCCATGGTCTCCGATGGGGCCGCGGCCCTGGTCATCAGCGCGCAGCCCGGTCCCAGTGAAAAAGGCGGGCGACGTCCTACCGTCCAGTGGCTCAGCACCACCCAGATGAATGACTTCATGCCCATGCGACTCAAAGACCCGACCTGGTTCGAGGGAGCCTCTCGCGCCTGGCAAAAGGGTCTAGGTGATGCGGGCATCGGCCTCAGGGATCTGAGCCTGATCGAGACCCACGACTGCTTCACCATTGCCGAACTGATGCACTACGAGGCCATTGGCCTAGCACCACACGGCCAAGGGGCTCGGGTCATCGCCGAGGGGCTCACCACCAAGTCTGGGGCCTTGCCGGTCAACCCATCGGGCGGCCTGAAATCCAAGGGGCATCCGATCGGGGCCACAGGCGTGTCCATGCACGTCATGGCCTGCCTGCAACTCAGTCACACGGCCGGGGACATGCAGATCCAAAACGCCAGCAGAGCCGCAGTCTTCAACATGGGTGGCACCGCGGTGGCCAACTACCTCAGTATTCTGCAGACGGTATGAACCCTGCGCAGGTGATGAACCTGGGGGAGTTGCTGGCCCAGACGGCCAGGCGGTTTCCTACGAGAGCCGGCCTGATTCAGAACGGCCAGTCCGTGAACTGGCAGACCCTCAATCAACGGGTGAATGCCGCTGTTCTTGGTCTCGGTGAGCGGGGCTTGAAAAAAGGCGACAAGCTGCTGGTCCTCTCACGCAACAACCAGGCCCTCTTTGAGTCGGCCTGGGTGGCCTTTCGCATGGGTCTGGTCTGGGTGCCCTGTAACTTCAGACTCACCCCGCCCGAGGTCAGTTACCTGGCCCAGTCCAGCCACGCCAGAGCGCTCCTGATCGAATCTGTTTTTGAAGAGCACCTCCAGTCGATACGCGCCGCGGCCCCAGATGTGCAGCAGGTGCTGTCGGTTGAAGAGGGATGGCCCGCCCTGATTGATCAAGCACTCGCCATGACGGGGCAGTCCGATCCATCCAAGCGAGAGGGTCTGTTGGTGGAACCAGCGACGGTCTCGGCCGATGACCCACTGTGGTTCTTCTATACCAGCGGCACCACCGGTCACCCCAAGGCCGGCATGCTCACCCACGGTCAGATGGCCTTCGTGGTCACCAACCATCTGGCAGATCTAATTCCAGGCACCACGGAAGAAGATGTGTCGATTGCCGTAGCACCACTGTCTCACGGGGCCGGCATCCACATGCTGTTGAATGTGGCCCGCGGAGCCGCCACGGTCCTGCTCCCGAATGAAAAGCTGGACCCACCCACTGTCTGGTCTCTGGTCGAGCAACACCGAGTGAGCAACCTGTTCACGGTGCCCACCATCGTCAAACGGTTGGTCGAAGACCCCAGCGTGGATCAGTATGACCACAGCAGCCTGCGCTATGTCATCTATGCGGGTGCGCCCATGTACCGGGCTGATCAGCGAAAGGCTTTGGAGAAGCTCGGGCCCGTGCTGGTGCAGTACTTCGGCCTGGGGGAGGTCACCGGCTGCATCACCGTCTTGCCACCACACATGCACAGTGCCGACGACAGCGATCCCAATGCCAACATTGGATCCTGTGGCTATCCCCGGACGGGCATGGAGGTCGCCATCCTAGATGAAGACTGCCAACGGCTGCCCACCGGCCAGATCGGGGAAATCTGTGTCCGAGGGCCCGCCGTCTTTTCTGGTTATTACAACAACCCGGAAGCCACCACCAAGGCCCTTCGAGGCGGCTGGTTCCACACGGGTGACCTCGGAAAACTCGACGAACGAGGATTCCTCACCATCACCGGTCGTCAGTCAGACATGTACATCTCGGGTGGCTCCAATGTCTATCCCAAGGAAGCCGAGGAAGTCCTGCTCACCCATCCACAGGTCAGTGAGGTCGCCATCTTTGGCATCGAAGACCCCGACTGGGGCGAGACTGGCGTGGCCGTTGTGGTTGCCAAAGATCCAAAAGACCCACCCAGCCAGCAGCGCCTGGAGGCCTTTTTAGAGGGACGGCTCGCCAAATACCGTTGGCCACGTCATTGGTTCTTCTGGACCGAGATGCCCAAGTCTGGCTACGGCAAAATCGTCAAGAAAGACCTCAAGGCCATCCTCCAATCGCAGGGTCAGTTGCCGTCGCGGAGCGTCCATTGAGCCAGCCGCAGAATCCAAAACAAGCCGGAGCCATCGGCGAACCCTTGTCAGCGCTGGACACCCCCTGCCTGGTGCTAGATCTGGCGGCCTTTGAGCGAAACCTCGACAGACTCATGCAAAGCGTCGCCGACACCAAGGTGGCCGTCCGCCCCCATGCCAAGAGCCACAAATGCCCCGAGATCGCCAAACGGCAAATCGCCAGAGGGGCTGTGGGCATCTGCTGTCAGAAGATCAGCGAGGCCCAGGCCTTTGCCGATGCCGGCATCAACGACATCCTGCTCTCCAACGAACTGGTGGGCTCTAAAAAGATCGCTGCAGCCCTGTCATTGGCGCGCCAGCTTCAAGCCCGGTCTGGGCAACTCACCATCTGCGTGGACCATCCGCAGGCTGCTGCGGATCTGAATCACGCCGCCCAGGCGGCTGGCCTGCGCATCCCGGTCCTGATCGAGCTGGATGTCGGCCAGCACCGATGTGGCGTGGCCGACCCCAGGGCTGCGGTCGCCCTGATCGATCAAGTTCATCGCAGCAGTGGCCTGCAATTCAAAGGGCTGCAGGCTTATCACGGCAGTGCCCAGCACACGCGCGGCCAGGCCGATCGTCAGGCCGCCATTGATCGGGCCTGTCACCTGATTACCAGGGTCCAAAGAGATGCCGCCGCCTTGGGCATCGACTGCGCCACTGTCACAGGCGCGGGGACTGGCAGCTACCTGCTCGAGGCCCGCTCTGGTGTCTACACCGAGGTCCAACCCGGCTCCTATGCCCTCATGGACGTGGACTATGGCCGCAATGACTGGGGCCTGTCCGACATGCCGGTCTTTGAGAACAGCCTCTTCATCCACACCTCGGTCATGAGCCGACCCGATGACCACGCCGTGGTCGACGCCGGCCTGAAATCCATGAGTGTGGACTCGGGGCTGCCGGTGGTCTTTGGCCGACCGGAACTGGTCTATCAAAAGGCCTCCGACGAACACGGCGTGATTGTCGCGTCCACTCAAACAGGTCAACCAGGTCAGCCAGGTCAGCCCAATGAGCTGGTCGGCCGCCTGCCCGCACTCGGACAAACCGTGCTGCTGGTGCCCGGCCACTGTGACCCCACAGTCAACCTCTACGATGTGCTGCATGTGATTGACCAGGGCGTACTGATCGACGTCTGGCCCATCTCCGCCAGAGGGCTGCTCTTCTAAATGAGGAAAACCATTGCCGCCTGGTCTGACTACCACCAAGGCATCGTCTTGGCTGCCATTGGTGCGGTCTTGTTCTCGAGCAAAGCGATTGTGATCAAGCTGTCTTACCCCTATGGGCCGACCGCCGAGACCCTGCTCGGCCTTCGCATGGCCTTTGCCTTTCCCTTTTTCCTGATGGTGCTGCATTGGTTTGAGAAAAAGCCCAAGCCAGACATGCAGCTCAAAGACTGGCTGCAGGTCACGCTGCTCGGTGCCATCGGTTACTACCTGGCCAGCTATCTGGATTTTCTGGGGCTGCAATACATCACCGTTGGCCTTGAGCGGGTCATTCTCTATCTCAACCCAGCCATCGTCCTGCTGCTCTCCGCCATCTTTTTGCGCAAGCGCATCACCCCCATGCAGTTCGCGGCCATGGTGATCGCCTACATAGGGGTGGTCTTTGTCTATTGGCACGACCTGTCGGTCTCCAGCGACGGCCTGCTCATCGGAACCCTGCTGGTCTTTGGCAGCGCGATCAGCTACGCCATCTACCTGGTCTTGGCTGGCGAGATGGTCGAACGAATGGGCAGCATTCGGCTGGTGGTCTATGCCAGCACGGCCTCTGCGGTCTGTTGCGTGATTCAGGCGCTCGTTGTCGACCCGCCGGCCATGTTCATCCAGCCCCTTGCGGTCTATGGTCTGTCTCTGGTCAATGCCACGATCTGCACCGTCGTGCCGATGACAGCGGTCATGATGGCCATCAAGCGACTAGGCTCCAACGTGGCCTCTCAGGCTGGTGCCATCGGTCCTGTGGCCACTATTTTCCTGGGCTGGTTTTTCCTGGGTGAGCAGATCACCTGGCTTCAGATCATCGGCACGGCGATTGTCGTGACGGGCATCTGGCTGCTGGTCCAGGCGGGCCAGACTTCCAACAACCTTCACAACAAGAAAGCGAGCGCGAGCACATGAGCACCTCCACCCCTTCTGCCGTTGGCCTGATTGGCCTGGGCGCCATGGGCCTTGGCATGGCGCAGTCTCTTCGGCGCGCCGGCTTTACGCCCCATGTCTTTGACATTCGCAAAGAGGTCGCACAGTCCTTTGCCAAAGACGGCGGCCATGCCTGTGACAGCTTGAGCCACATGGCCCAGCATTGCGAGGTCATCTTCAGCGTCG
>Ga0208787_1000505_pt1 | contig 18493 bp, 22 predicted proteins | sample Wag4_2014_7_11_FD_187362 | JGI IMG/M metagenome (GOLD analysis project Ga0208787, IMG submission 187362) | Fresh water microbial communities from Ohio, USA - Utica-2 Time Series HT 2014_7_11 (SPAdes) (version 2) | ecosystem: Environmental > Aquatic > Freshwater > Water tank | place: USA: Ohio... | reverse complement strand
TTCCTCAGCTACCTGCAGAGCCTCAGCAAGGAGGTGTGGTAAAAAAGGCTACTGGGCCCGAAGACCTTGCCCTGAAGTTGTCTTAAAATACTCTTTAATCTGTTTGTAATCCATATGGGCAATGTCCCGTGAAATTTGATCACGTATCTGGCGCATCATCTTAACCGCATCAAAAGATTTGGCTTTGGTTGAACTGGGACGCTTCATGATAAAATACTTTGGGGTGAGAGAATTTTAACTGATGGGTATTGTAAATCAAAATTAACTGAATTATATCCAATTATTCGCCTACTATTGACGATATCCTTAAAGTTCCAACTTACTAAAGCATCAACACCAAGAATCGTCGCTAAGCTTATGTGAAGACAATCATTGAATTTTTTTCGTCGGACTACGTTGGCCAAAATATAGGCCTCGGCTAGTTGAACAGATTCTTGAGTTACATTTATAAACTCCATGTACTCCTTTGGTAATGAAGTATACAGATCAATGACATTTTGGGGAGCAGCAAGTATTTCTTTATGGGTAATCTCAGAAAGAACGGCTATAAATTCGCCTTGAAATAGCTTTTGAATCAAGAGCCCTGAATATTCATCAAATTCAGAATCATAAACACCGCCCAGAACTGAAGTATCTAAATAAAATCTAGGTGTTGACTTGAAACTGTTCATAATTCTTAAAAGGGCAAATTGCAGTACCCTATTCAAGAAACCTGAACGAAAAAAAGAAGTTGGAAAAATTAAAAGCTATTCCAAATCCTCAAACACTTAAATATGCAGCCAAGGTAAATTTTTAAATCTTAATTCGCGGACCGGGATTGAGTATGAACCATTTTACAAAGGACTTACCCTTTGAGAGTCTATCCATGCAGTAATTCCCGAACAAAAACGAACAAGATTAGCTTCCAACGTAGACGCAGAAGATTTTAAAACAAATTCTCTTTCTTTAATTTCAAGTGGCAAATCTGTATTTAAAATCGCAATAGTGCGCTCGTCGTTATCCTATTTTTTGCTGGAGTCGCTGCGCCGGCTTTCCATGAAGGACATCTTCTCCTTCATGATTTCGGCCATGTATTGGTCTCGGGCGCTTTCCATGCCGGCTTTGGTCTTTTGGAACATCACCCGGCGGTTGGACTCGATATTCAGGGTATCGGCCATGCTGGTGATATCGTGGTCGGTTCCGTAATAGTCAAAGGCCCAGCCTTCAGCGATCAACCCACGAATGAGGGCCCCAATCTGGCTGGCTTTGTATTCCCGGCTGGCGTTCTCTTCCCCGTCGGATACAATGAACACCTTGACCTGGTATTGCTCCTTCTGCAGGTCCAGGATGCGCAGGGATTCCTTGAGCTTGTGGATGGACATCCCGATTGCATCAAACATGGGGGTATTACCGGATGGGCAATATTCCGGGAATACCTTATCCCAGGAATGGATCTTCACGAGGGGAATATTCTCGTTGACGTAGGGCTTCCCAAAAGTCCACATGTTGATGTACTGCGTGAGGTCGGGAATATCCTGCTGTTCCTGAATCAAGCGATGCAGGTAGCCCTCAAAGACTTCCTTGGCTGCAGAGGCGATGGAACCCATGGACCCGCTTTCGTCCAGAATCAAGACATTGAAAACATAGGAGGCAGAGTTGGCGGTGGAGTTGGTGGAATTTTCGATCATAGCAAGGTGGATTAAAAGGTTAAAGGATGAAAAAAGAGAAGCGGGTGATCGTCGTCTGCAGCGATGTTGGCTATCCTGCAAAGACCGTGCCAAGGCTTGGTCAAGTTGGATCAATCCCTCACACGTACGCGCATACAAAATGTTATACATTTTGTTTGGGAGTCATCAAAAACTGATAGGAAACTGACAGAATTTCCGTTGTCAATTTGGCTGAAAAACCTGACAAATTCCATATAAATCATTGTTTTTATGCGTGTTAAAAGAATTTTTAAAATCCACTCGTCAGGATGGCAGCCCAACAATGCCACGATACGCACTATTGACAGCTTGGGTCATACGATCAAAATCGAGGGTATCCATGGTATCCGTTACCTGATGGTAATGGGGATTCCTAACAAAGGACGTATCGTTGATCATCAAAGCCGGGTATCCGAATTTCCAGTAGTTCCTTTGGTCCGACATTCCGACCAAACCGCTCAAGGCCGAAGGAAAATGCTGATCGGGCAGGCCAATGCCCACCACCTTAATATCAGAGTCCTTTGCCATGGCTTGGTAAAAAGCCTGGTTGAATTCCCCGTTTTCGGGACGGCCGATGACTCCAATAAAATTACCCACCGTGGGTACCATTCCTATCAGGGAAGGATCGGGCAACGGCTGGGACCCGGGTTCCTCGGAATAATAGCCAATCATCTCGTAACAAATCATGCCCTTGACGGGAATGCCTGCATCGTGCAATGATTTGGCATGCACATAACTGCCCATGTCCGAGCCCCCAAAAAACGGGGGCTCCTCCAGGCAATACCCCACCAATTCGATATCGTAGGCCAAGGCCGGCTTCAATGCAGCCACCAAGCGGGCGGTTTCCAATAGGCCCGCCACCGCACTCGCATTGTCATCCGCTCCCGGTTGATCTCCGGCCACATCGTAATGCGCCCCCACCACCAAGAGAGGCCGTGGTTCCGACCCCTCCTTGGGCAAAGGACTCGTATAACGCGCCACCACATTGCTGTATTCCTGCCCATTCACCGTCCATACCTGACGACGCGTCTCCAGACCCAAGGATGCAAAATGTTGCTCGATATACGCCGAAGTCTTGGCCAGGCTCTCGATGTTCTGGTAATTTCGAGCGGGTTTTAGCTCCGTTAGGAATTGAACGTGGTTGTATAAGTTTTGTTGGTTTGTTGTTATTGGTTCCATAGGAATTGATTTTAATGGTTAAAGAAGGGTCCCGTAAAAGGTGAGCAATCCCTGTCGATGCTGTTTTCATCGATAAGCGGAACCCGGGTAGGCCCCCTGGCAGGGATCGTTAAAGGCTAAAAGGCCAAGAGCTTGGCGCGTTTCATCACGTACATCAAGCCCAAGACATCCTGCTTGTTGTAGTCCAGCAATTCCTTCCATCGGGAGGCCGCCAGAGGGGTCAAACGTTGGACGTCTCCTTCGTGATTGATCAGCAGATTAAGCACCTGGGTCAAGACGCTGGTGACCCCCTGGTGCGGATACTCCTTGTAGACTTTGTATTCAAAGTACTTCATCAAATCCTTGAGCCCAAAAGGATTCGGGCGGTTAACACGGTCGTTCAAGGTAAACCAGCGACTCAACGGCTTCCTTGCATTCAGGTAAACCTCGGAAATATCGCCATAACAATCTGCAAAGACCTTGGACTCGTGTTCGCTGTACCCTACCAGGTACTTTTGGTGAACCAAAGCCCGTCGGTGCATGCGGCGAAGGAATGTTTTGATTGACTGATATTTGACAAAGGGATGACCCAATTTGACAAGGGCCTTGAAACGTTCATCCAAAATCACCACCCGAAAATGTCCGTCTTCCCAAACCCCCGCAAAGACCGGCGGCTGGTCCTGGTACCCCTCAAAATCAATAACAATAACCTGTGAAGCCTTGACAGGGTAATCCGTGGGCTTTAGAGGCCGAATGGCGGGGAGTGTAGGAGTCGATCTAGGGTGCATAGGCGATGGATGGGTTTAGGACTTGAAGGCCTAATTCAGGACTTCGGCGACACCTTTCCTTCAAAAACCGTGCCACACTCATTTTTGCTCTAAAGGTGACTCATTAGATCCATTTTGCTGTGTAAAAAGAACCTTTTCGTCCTTTTTGCTGTTTGAGGTTCTTCTGGGGGTCAAATTCGATCACACCTTAACTAAACAGGCAAACTACCCCCCACCCGCAATTTTGTGGATCATGCCGTTGAAGATGAAGCCGTGGAAGGGGAGGACGGCGTACCAGTAGAGGCGGCCGTAGACGCCCAGGGGGCGGAAGGTGGCGGTCTGGGTGAGGCGGTTTTGGTCGTCGATTTTGAATTCCAGCCAGGCTTCGCCCGGCAATTTCATTTCGGCGTAGAGGAGCAAGCGTTTTTCTTCTTTTTGGGCCAAAATCACCCGCCAAAAGTCCAGGGCTTCGCCCGTTAACAGGTCGGAATCGCTGCGGCGACCCCGGCGCATCCCCACACCCCCAAAAAGTTGATCGATGAAGCCCCGCAGTTTCCAAAGCCAGGTGCCGTAATACCAACCGGTTTTGCCGCCAATGCGCCAGATTCGTTCCAGCGCGGCATCGGGATCCTGGAGCTGGCGCTGCCGCACGTCCACAAAACAACCGTTGGTGTGGGGACTTCGATGTAATTGGCAATCCCCTTGCCCAAGACATTGCTGGTTTGGGCGTCTTTCCAAGAGGACAGGACCTGGTTTTGCTCAATTTTGTCAAAGGCGAGGCGTATGGCCGTATCGTAGTCAATCAATGGGATGCCTAGCAATGAGGCCAGGTTATTCGGTTTGCAAATGACTTCGATTTTCATGCTGTTCACCAGGTTCTGGGCCAGCGCGTAGGATGTGGATGTAACAAAATACAGCCAATAAGAAGATAATTTGGGGGTCATCACCGGAACGATGAGAATATGCCTCTTGAGACCGCGGATTTTGGCAACGCGCAAAAGCATTTCTTTGTAGGTCAGGATGTCCGGTCCCCCGATATCGTAGCTATGGTTGTAGGTTTCGGTGCGGCCGATCACCCCCGTCAGAAAATCCAACGCATTGCGGATTGCAATGGGCTGGCATCGGGTCTTGAGCCATTGGGGGGTAATCATGAAAGGCAATTTTTCGACCAAATCCCGGATGATTTCAAAGGAAGCCGAACCCGAGCCCACGATGATCCCCGCCCTCAGCGTCGTCAACGCGAAGGAAGCCCCCGACAAGAGGGTTTCGACGTTTTTGCGGGAGGTGAGGTGTTTGGACAGTTCCTCGGAATTGCTAATCCCGCTGAGGTAAATGACTTGTTGGACCTTGGTTTGTTCCAAACGCTTGCGGAAATGGGTCGCTCAGATCTCCTCCATCGCCCCAAAATCCCCTTCCTGCGTGGCCATCGAATGAATCAGGTAATAGGCCGCCTCGATATCCTCGGGGATGGCCCCCAGGCTAGCCTCGTTCAGGAAATCCACTTCGATAACGGTCAGGCGTTGCCCCGCGTATTTCTTGGCGTTGAAGCGGTCCTTGTCCCTGACGCAACAAACCACCTCGTGGCCCTTGTCCAACAAAACCGGCAACAAACGCTGCGCGATATACCCCGTAACGCCGGTGAGGAGGATTTTCATTTACTATATTAATGAGAGTAAATAAAAAAGGGGGTAACGGTTTCGGGCTTGGCTTTGGTGGGCTTTTGAAACCGAAAACTGTCTGCAAGCACCACAGTTTATTTATTGCACAAATGTTTCTATTCGCACTGTCCGCCCACTAACGCATAACCCGTGTTGGAGGTAGTTTTTGTTTTATACTTGCCAAGACAATGTTCGATGGAATTCCTTGCGGAAATCTGGCAAACATTCTTAACTTTTCATAAGTCATTTCTTTGTCGCTATATTTAAAAGCCATTTCTCCAGAAGCTGTCACCGAAATTGTAACTATTAGATGAATTGGCATTGTAAAAATTGATAACAAACCATGAATGAATGGATAAACAAGAAAAGTAGGAATAGTCCAACCGTAATGTTTGGGCTTAGCATATTTTAGTTTAAATCGTTTTACATCGTATACAGAAACTGTCATACACTTTTTTGTCTCCTCTGTCAATACTACAATCTTATTACTGTCTATAGCAATTAATTCGCCATCCATATTGGATGCCGTCTTATGGATTATTTTAATGTATGAACCATATTCATTAACATCAATTTTGTCCGATGAAGGCAAATATCTTGGCGATGTGCAATTGCTGAATAATATTATCAACAGTCCGATAAGGGCGATATTAGTTTTCATAGTACGAGAATGTTTTAGTGTCAATTTTTGTGTTCCAAAATTCTTGTTCCATCGTGGTTTCATACCGTTTGTAGTTTTTTGCTTCTTCACGGAGATATTTTGTAGGATTGTCCACCATTTGCTTAAGTTTAAGCAAGTCCTTATCCTTTATCCAATGTTCCCGCATCCATTCCAGATAATATCCCTTGGAATAAAGGAACAACTCATAGTCGGCATCTGCATTGGGAAGGGTGAAGTTAAATTTATATGCACTACCCGGCATTGAGAGTAAATGTTTATCTGGAGAGTTAATTTCGCCTAAAGTTATTTTGTCTAGCTTTCCTTTATTGTATATGGTTGTGGGAAAAATTTCAATGGGCGTAACTTGCTTTTTAATATTTGTAAGTGAAACATAATCCATTCGCCACAAACCCTTATTTAGAACAAGTTTGATTTTAATTTTTGAATTAGATTGAATGTTTTCCAAGGGAATGTATTGTCTGTTAATTGCAATAGGGCCTGTTTCGTAAAATCCATTTTGATACTCCCAGTTATTATTTTGTTCATTCCAAGCATAAATATCAATGTTACCAAGTTCTTTTGTAGTGGCATCAAACTTATTTCTCATTTTTTCATCCGATTCCAAAATTGCAAACATATCACTAACATTATCTCCCATATATCCCATTGCACTATAAAATAAATATGTTGTCATCATTGTTTGTCGGAAATTTAAAATGAGCCCAAGGTTATCAGTACTTTTAACATTGTCAAAGGTTAAGTAAACTTCTTCTTTGCTACTCAAGTTGTTTGCATCTGAAAGAGAAAATCTTTCTTGTCTGTCTTGATTCTTTAAAAGTGTTGTAATATCTCCTTCATCCGCTTTTGCTAATGACAGTGAATAATTACTTTCGCAGAGGTAAAAGTCGTTGGTTGGTGATTGAAATACTCTTTCACCATCTTTAAGCGGAAAAGCAAGGATTTTTACATTTTTAACACAATGAGTTTCCAATGCTTCATTTTTCATTGTGATTGAAAAAATATTATTAGTTATTCTATGGTTGTTTAGCGCATCAATGTCATAATATTCCATTGACGGTGAAATAGCATTAGAAAACCCTTCTGCATCGGCAAAATGGAAATTATCATTTTCATTGATGTAAAATGTAGGACAAGAACCAAAACAAGCCTTGGGATTTGTAAGGCAAAAGACCCCTACAACAACATCAAGACCAGCCATTAAACTTAATGCCGCAATCCTGGCTTCTTCTGGTTTTAGAATTTTTGCATTGGTCTCAAAAATTGCAACGCTGTCAATTGAAATATTGATTGAACCTTGAAATGTCTGTCTGCGGTTAAAATCATATTGTATCCCATTGCCGCTAACAATATTTAAGGTTGTGTCAATTTTCCAACTGTCATTTAATATACAAACATCACCGTTTTTTAGGTGAGCTTTCAAAAAAGGTTTTGTCTGCAAGTTTTTAGTTCCGTGAATTAAACTGTTACTGTCCTTGTAATTTGAACGGAAATAATAGGGTTTACAAGCTTGTGTTCCGAAAATTACGGCTGATATTGTCAGAATGTAAAGGATGATTTTTTTCACTGTCTGTCTGTTTTGTTATGTCGTTGTAAAATTACCACCAACGTTTTGCGGTTTGGCGTAAATACTCTCCTCACAGCCCTTTTTCAGGCCAGGATAATCGCTTTCTACCGTTCCGAAGACACAAGGGTATGCGCCCCTAGGGTCTCATGAATCCCCTACGGATTCGATGGAACCAAAAAAAACATCCAAGGCAGGATCAAGGCCCCGGTGGTCAAAACCCAATAGCCCGTGCTATACGGCGGTACCTCAACAAGTTTGGTCATCGATTTGCCGTTCTCCATTTTGATCGGAAAATCAGCCTTCAAAGGAGTCTTGTAAAAGCTATTATCGGCCGTATAATGGATAACATGGTCACCATTCGGTACATTCAAAATGGTCACCGACTTAGCAAACTTTCCATCGACAACCAATTGATCATTGATGGTCACCATGGTACGGTTCGTAGAGGTAATCGGTTTCAAAACAACTTTTCCGGTGTTCGCGGATTCCATTTGATAGGTAACCGTAAGGTCTTTGGCACAAGACGTTAACAAAAGAAACGAGGCTGCTAGAAAGCCCAGATGGAAATTTTTCATTATTTAAAATTTAAGTGTAATTTAAAGAAAATCCTGTCCTTCTAGAAAACTCTACCAACCTTAACGGAAAAACCAATTAAATAGTCCCCGTCACTGTACCAATATTGCGGGCCGGCATCCACACTTAGAACAAAGTTGCTCCTGGTGAGGTAGTTAATGCCGATGGGTACATAGGCTGAAGTCAATACACCGACCAAAGGAAAGATCATCAAACCATAGTTAAATCCCGTTTTGAATCCCAATCTTCCAGGTTTCATCGCCGGCAAATAGACATTGGCTCCGGCCGATGCTCCAATCAACCCCAACGTTGCTTCTAGGCCAAGATTTGGGCTAAGTAATCTTTCGTAAGCAAGACCCGCCAAGGGAAATACAAAACCAGCCCTTGCACTGACGATATTCCGGAGATCGGTCGCTGATTCACTCCTTGAATAGCCCGTTTCTTCACCAAATCTTTTGCTTAACGATAAGCCAAGCCAAGGCGAAAATTTAGTTGCATTCGGATCGGCGCCGGGACTTACATGTTCATAAAAAAGTCCCGAGTTCAGGCTGTATTGGAAATTACCTGTGCCGAAATAGGAAACCCCCACCGGAATATGAAAGATCGGATAGGAATCAAAAATATAACCGCCATAGAGCCCTGTATGGAAGGCGAATTGACGCTCACAGGGATTGGTCAGGTAGTAATCAAAACCCGCACCACACGATAACAACCCGACACCCAATTCTAACGAAAGTCTTTCGGTCAACATCTGACCGTACGATAACCCCAAAGGCCATGCCGGAGGCCCAGCAACTTTGACCGAAATACTCTGCCCCTTGATCCCGCCGTTGGATGACCACCTATTCCCTGCAGTTAACAGACCTGGAGCGAATAGGAGAAAGAAAATCGTATATTTAAATGATTTCATAGGTGTTAATTAAAATCATGTTTAATGAAAAAACACGATAGGCCGTATAATGGTCAACTTTGTCACCAGAATTACAATCCTGTTAGAATGCCCTGCCTATTTTAACGGTTAAAGCACCATCACCATCACCCCAGTAACCGGAACCTATGGGGCTGGCATCTACGCTTAGAACAAAATTGCTCCTGGTGAGGTAGGTAACGCCGAAGGGTACATAGATTGATTTTTCATTACTCCACAATTCTATCATTATGCCATAGGTTAAACCCGTTTTGAATGCCAATTTTCCAGGTTTAATCGCCGGCAAATAGACATTGACTCCAGTTGATGCCCCAATTAATCCAATCGACGCTTCAAGCCCAAGATTAGGGCTAAGCAATCTTTCGTAACTACCTCCCAATAAAAAATATATACTACCACCCTTCGCACTGATAATATTTTTTAAATCGGTCGGTTGTTCACGCCAAAAGGTTTCCAATTCTTTTCCAAATTGTGTGTTTTTTGATAAACCATGGTCAAGAGAAAAATAACTAGAATTCAGATCAATAGAGGAACTTACGCTCTCGGAAAAAAGAAGGCCCGAGTTAAGGGGGTATTGGAAATTATATTTTCCGAAATTGGAAACGTCTTCCGGAGCATGAAACATAGTCGTTTTGATCCTGTTGGTTAATGATTCCCTATTCTTGGCAACCAAGAAGCCCGGCACGAATAGGACAAGGAAAATTGTTAGTGGATTTCTTGACATTGTTTTGGGGTTTGTTGTTTGGAAGTAATAATTGGAAGAAACCTAATTTTTATCTGTTATTCGATAACTACAACCGGGACAGTTTTTTGAATTTCACTCTTGGATTCGTACTGATACGTTCCAATTTGCCTTAAACATTTTTTAGAAACATCTATTGTTTGGTCATCATAGTATGTTAAATTATCATAATTGATAAGCAAAACTGCAACATTATTTCCTAAATCATAATTCCGGTATGTTCCTCCGCTATATGTTTCCACGTCCGTATAATACTTAACAAAGGCCAGTGCTACAGTTGGTTCTATGACCTGTAAAACTTCCATTTCCGTTGATTTACTTTTCGATGTACTAATTAAGCAATCTCCTTTTTCTTCAAAAATTGTAAGGCCAAGTAAGCCATCATTTGGCTTATTAGCCACTGAATATACATAAATTATGAAAAACGTGGCTAAAATCCCTGCAACGAAGCCTCCAAAAAAAATTAAAAATTTCTTCATTTCTGTTTTCGTTTTAATCTACTTGTCTACACTCGAGTGGCTTTAGGCTGATTTCAAAGTCAACAAAATCAGCATAATCCAAAACAACCATTTCCTGCTGATAAAGGCCTTTAACGGTTTCTAAGGCCATTTCCGCTGAAGGTGCTTCAACCTCCAAAACCCTTTGGAGGGTTTCACGAACGATGACCCAGTAGGTAGCCCCCATGTTAGATTTTGAATTGATTTTCAAAGATCACTGCAAGGATTCTCGATCTCTTCCTGATTAACTAGCGGATTTACGGGGCAGGAATGCAAATGATAAAATTTACTCAAAAAGCATAATGCGGCTGCATTATCTCTGAAATGCAGGTGGCCTTCAAAGCTGACGCCCTCACCACCATGAGCAGGTAATTTTGGCGGAATACCATTAACCCAACAAGGCCATTGTTTAATATCATCATGCAACACCTGATTCAATTCATCTATCAAATAAACATGGTTAGGGTAATTATTGACAAGTTCTGTTTTTAGGCTCAGCCAACCATTCCTAAGCCAAGCCACGTTAGGGTCTCCTTTAACACATGTGTCAATTTTGAATGAATAAGACTTGGTGTTGATATTCCAACAAACACACAACTCTCTAATTTTTCCTGGAGGGATTCCACCTTCATAAGAGCAAACAGGGGTCTCCGGGTCTTTGGGAGGCTTGCGACCGGTTTTGGTATTTTTTGCCATACGTAGGGGGAGTTTTGTTTTTGGAACAGGTGTTGTATCAAATTTAAAAATCCCTCTTTGTTTCCATACAAGTGCAATCCTAATTTTTTTTGAACAATTCTATGACGATACAAAAAAGAGCCTCGCCTCTATCCCTGATTTATGCGTTTTGGATGCCAAAAACGGCTTTTTGATCCAATTTATCAAAATTTTACATTAATTTTTAGTTAAATGATGGCCCAAACCAGGGTTTGCTATTAACAAAATTGAATTCTGAGCAAATAATATGATTCTCACTTCACTTCCCCTTTTTTCCTAAACCTCCCACCCTCTTTTATGAACAAAAACCTTTATTTGGCCTTGGCCCAAGCCCAACACCTCAGCCACCTGGATTATTACAAAAGCGAGGACAGTGCAGGCGGAATGCACCCCCTCGTTTTGGCTGCGAACCCCTTGGCCAAGGAACTTGACCTGGACGAGGCAGAGACCCTTTTGCTGACCCTGCTTTGTTTGTACCATTTCAAAACGTGGAGCAGCAAGGACCTCTGCGATGACGCGATGAAATACCTGCCCAACGAGGATTGGAAAGGGGTGATCCGGAGCCTGCGCCAAAAGGGGCATTTGAAGGTGGAGGGCGAAGGCCCAATCTTTGCGGACCATGTGAGTCTGACGATCCACCTTTTGGGCTATGCCCGCTATGGTCGGCAGGCTTACCTGAGCGAGCAACGGGCCTTGTGGCAGCATCGCTATTTCAATGCTTGTGTGGAGCTCTTTGAGGGGGAGGATGGCTACGACGAGGGGGAGGCACCTTCCTTCCTCACCAAGGAGAATACGTTGTTGGAGCGATTGGTCGAATGGACCGACGATCCGTTGGTGAGGACCCTGAACGCATTGACTCCGGACCTCCCCACCCAAATGGCGGTTTCGTGCCTGCTGGGCTACGAGGTAGTGCACCGTCGACCCATGGCTTTGGGGAAGCTTCTGAGTCAGGGCGGTTGGACGCCTTTGACCCGTTTGGTATGCAAGGCTCGCTGGTCCCATCCCCAAGACGAGATCTACTGCATGGGGGTGGTCCAAGTCGCGCATCAAGCCAACGGGCAGGTGACGCATTGGCGGCTCGATTCGGAGTGGTTGGCCAAGGTAATGCCCCAGGAAGCGCTGAAGGGGCTGGGCCGGCCGGCGTTGCCACGAGGCTCGATGGTGCAAGTGATTCCTTGGACTTCGATCACCTCGGTAGAATTGCTTTACGATGAGGAGGTAGGAATGGCGCTGAACGAAATCCGAACGGCGACGTCTCCGGCGGTTTTGAGAAAGTACTGGGGGTCGCTGCGCCGAGCCGGGATGAAGGCCGGGCTGACGGTGATGCTAACGGGGGAACCAGGCACCGGCAAAACTGAATGGGTGCGGCAATTGGCCCGTGAGCAACGACGAGATATCCTGATGGTGCGGGTGGACAAAATCCGTAACAAATATTTTGGGGAAACCGAAAAAAACCTGGTACGCATCTTCGAGGAGATAGAGGCCTACCAAGGGACGGGCCAGCAGGAGGCCGGGTGGCGGGCACCGATTGTTTTATTCAACGAAGCGGATTCATTTTTTCAAAAAAGAAAATCGGTGAACCAAAGCATTGACATTGCGGAGAACATTCTGGTGACGGGTTTCTTGGAGCGTCTTGAGAATTTCGAAGGGCTGTGCTTTGCCACCACCAACCATACCCGGGGAATGGACGAGGCCATGGAGCGGCGCTGGAATTTCAAGGTCCGTATCCCCCTCCCCAAGGCCTTGACCCGTGAACGATTGCTCCGCAAACGCTTTGGTGCCGGTAAAGTCTCGTCTCCCTTTGGCCTAAGCGATGCCCAAATCCATACCTTGGCCGATACCATCGAATTCACCCCCGCCCAGCTGGACAATGCTTACCGCAAGATCCTGCTGCAGAAGGCCACCAAACGCGCAGGCACTCCACAGACCCGGGCCAACAGCAACGGCCTGGAGAAAATCCGCCTCGCCCTCCTAACCGAAATCAAAGGCTGGGAACTCAAACCCCAAGCCGTAGGGTTTAGGGCGGTGAGCAAATAGTATTGACGCGGACAACCTACGCTTTGGGGCGGCGTTTGTGTAGCCCAACGTTGCGCCTGCGGATGGGTACGGCACCTGCAGGCTTTTAAGCAGCGCTGCGGGCATATTGCTTGATAGCATTCAATGCTTCCTTCTTTTCTTTGGTCTCCTCTTCAATGTCGAAGTCGTCCTGAAGTCCAAGCCAAAACTTTGCGGAATTTCCAAAATATTTAGACAGTCGAAGAGCGGTGTCTGCGGTGATGCGTCTGTTCCCCTTGATGATCGAGGAAACACGTGTCTGCGGTATTCCAATGTCTTTTGAAAGTTTGTAAGCACTGATTTCTAAAGGCAACAAAAATTCTTCTTGAAGAATTTCTCCGGGATGAATATTTTTTAATTTTTTCATGTTCTCACGTTTTAGTGATAATCAATTATTTGTACTTGTTCAGCATTTCCATTGTTCCATCGGTAAGCCCTTGACCCGTTCTCCTTCCCATATTTTTTGTGTGTCTTTGTTGACGTTACAGCTGTTTTAAGCGATTCATCCTTTCCTTCAATAGGGATTTGTATTGCTCTTTGAATTCAACACTCATAAAACTGCGGTCGATCAGCTCCTGCCACTGGGGCCATGCTTTGGCCATCTTGTTAAAGATCATTTCCTGCTGCTTTTCTTCCAATTTCAAGGTATTCATCGCTGCTACAAAATCCTGCTTTGTCAGTTTCTTCTTGCGACCATTGAGGGTTAAGGCCATTTCTTCTTCATCGGCCGGATGAACCAACGCGGTATTCACCAAATCGTAAGCCGGGGACAATACCATGCCCAAGCCCGGCTGCTCCAGCAAGGAGAAATTTTTCAAATGCATGTCGGCATTCCCGGTGAGGAATGAGAAAAGGACCAATTCAAAAAAATTCACCACATCCAGGCCCGGAGTTACGGAGTGCCTTTGAATAGTTTTCGCAATCTGCTCATAGCTGCCATGGTATTTGTCTTCGGTTAGTCGTTCAGTAAGTTGGCACATATCTTCCATGGCCAATTTTCCGTTTTTGGTTCGGTCGATCCGCTTGGTTACAAAGGCCAGGTTGCCCGATTGCAGACGAATCAAACTATGTGGGGCTGTTTTTATTTTGGCTAACTGGGCCAAATGCATGGTTACATCTTCCACCTCAGGCAATTGAGGATACCAAGCGGTCGGTGGCTTCAATAAATACCCCCCCCATAAACCCACGATGGTGAATCTTCGTTCGTTGCCTCCTATAGGATTGCCGGTGATGTGCAGAGACAGTTTGGCCTGTACTCCGGTTACAGCAGTTTGGCTCTGTATCACTTCTCTGGCCAATGGCTCCAGGTCTTCCTCCGAGTAGGGCAACTCGGGTGGCGTCGGCTGTCCAAATATCTTCTTGGAGCAGGAGGCATGAAAGTCCTGCTCGTTGGCGGCCAGGGGCTGATAACAAAACAGACAGTTGTTCATGGTGTATCCTCCTCTTTGACTTCCTCTACACTCACTACACCGATGCAATCTTTACAGCAAGCCAACAATAGCCCCATCCGATCTGTGGGATTTAGCTTCCAATTTTTTTGAGCGATATCCAGCAACCACCCTTCCGGTATCAGACCATCAAAAAAAGGAAACAGCACATTGGACCTGTAAGGGGCTTCACGCAGCGGCAAGGTTAAACTAACCGGACGGGCACCTGGTCTTGCTGCATACGCCTGGTCGTAGACAAATAGATACCCCTGCTCATCCTGGGTGAGCCATCCGGCTAATTGGTCTTCGATGGTTATAGCTGCTTTACGCACAGGGTTGAATCTGGAATGGTTGAATCTAGAATATATTAATCTGGAATGTTAGATTTAAAAATTTTGAATGTTTGATTTATAAATCGTTGGTCTTGGGCACAGCACCTACCTCGTGGCCGAAGAGTTGTAAAACCTGGTTGACCTTATCCAACCGCAATGTTTCCTTGCCTTGTTCCAATTCACGAATGAATCGCAAGCCTACACCGGCTTTTTCGGCCAGTTCGGGCTGGGTGAGTTTCACCAATTTCCGTTTGTCTTTGACAAAGTCTGCAAGGTTCATTTTATACCCTTTTGGGTACAAAAATAGATAATTATGTCATATTTGCACCCTTTCGGGTGTATTTATTCATATAACACAATATTCATACCCTATCGGGTGTAATTGGAAGAATCCCTTTTTGCAGATAGGTTCAATTCTTGGGCTAAGAATGCTGTTTTTATGCAATGAGAGGGTTATTTTGGCCTTTTCAGCCAACCGAAGGATAGAAGCCGTCAAGGCCTTGACTCACGCCATTGGGGTAGGCGGTCTCGGTCACGATTTGCCATAAATTGGCGCAAATTTTGGATATGTAGATGTCGAATTTCCCGATTTTCACCGTTTTGGTCGGCGGTTTGAAGCAAGCGAATCACCTCCTCTTTGTCCGCGTATTCGGCCTGAACCCAAAATCCAACCACTCATTCCTTTGACCTCATAAACCACCACCCCAACCCTCGTTGCCAGGACGATATCCAATTGAGAATAGTGGCCTCGGTTCATGTCTAATTACAAATCATGGTACAAGGCCTTGGAAGAAAAGTTATTAAGAAGAAGGCGCAACACCAACCTACGCACCGAACTAGTCCCCCGATAGGGCTTGGTCACGGTCGCCAGCAGGTCATTGTTTGTGCCATTTTAAGGTCTGTCATCAATATCTGCTGAATTTATAACCAACTGATAATCCCAGAACCCTGTTGTTAATCATATTTCCATTACCAGTATTTGGTGAAATATTTGCTAAACCCAAACTGTAGTTTAAACCAATCAGAACAGAATTAATTTCTACACCTGCCCCAATAGTCAAACCGAAATCTAATCTTTTAAAATCTGATGATTCTTTATCGGAACCCCATTCAATGGTTTCCTCATCTGATTCAGTTTCGCCGTCATATGTTATTTTAATTTTAGATTTTCCGCTGATTCCTAAACCAACATATGGACCAAAAGTCGCATATATTTTTTTGTCATAACCTATGTCAAAGGAAGATTTAGCTAAAAAAGGAATATCAAGATATAAAAGGCTGATATTCGATTCAAACTTAATGCTTTCACCCATTTCTGTTTCTTCAAGACTATAATTGAATCCTTTTGTTGATAACAGCAAACCTGTTTCAAAGGAAAACATTTCAGATAATGGGAATTCAGCCGTTGCACCAATATTAAATCCGGGTCTCATTTTAAAATCCTCGCTGTAAGTTTCACCATCTTCTTTGAAAAACATACTAGATAAATTCAATCCGCCTTTTAATCCAATATTTTGAGCAAACAAGTCATCAAAAGCCATTATAGATCCGACAAATACGATAAAAATCTTAACTAAATACTTCATGATTTCTTCAAATTTAAAATTTACTCCTACTCATAAGGCTTTTCGGATTTCGCCCCATTTTTTATAGTGGGTTTGGTCTCCACATTCAAAGTTCAATAATGCTCTTATTTTGTCATAAATGGATTTAATTTAGAAACTTATTGTTACAAAATATACAATGAATCGAATAAATATTGTAATTCAGAAATCACATGCTGGAATTGTTAAAAATAAGTAGGGTAGGGTATGTTATTAGAGCATCAAGTATTCAAATTTAATAATCCCTCCATGTTTTTTCCAACGAGCTACCCTATTTTTTTTCACAACACTGTGATGTCCCGAAAACGAGCCTAGCCGCCACCCCTATTTTATGCGTTTTGGTAACTAAATGAGGGTTTTTTTAACGCTACTTATCAAAAATTATCTATAAAAATTTAACATTAAATTTTTATATGCACCCAACAATTGGAGCAGCTTTGGTATTTCAAGGTACGCATCCCCCTCCCCAAGGCCCTAACCCTAATCGTTTAAGGCCTTGCGGAGCCGTTTGAGGCGACTTTGATAATGTTGAAGGTAATTTCTTTGGGTGCTTTGACTGAGATAGGATGCTGAGACCAATTGCTGGACCTGCTCGTTGCCCGATACCATACGCGCTATCACTTGATCAAAAATTTGGGGGCTGATTCCGGCCAAATCAGCCAATTTAGCAAATTGTGTTGCGATTTGACCGCGCCGCATGCTGGATGGCAAAAGGCCTTGGTCCAAAGCAAAGTCCGTATCCTTCACATGAATTCGGCTGTTCAAGAGGTCATAGGCTGGACTCAATTGATAATCAATCATTTCCGTCTCGAGTATCGAAAAATTTTTGAAAGATGGTCGGTTCTCATCTAGGCGCGAACCCAAAATTTGTACCCCATCTCATGCAAGATTTAGTTGACCATTCCAACAAAAACAAAAACGGGTATTTTCTGGATGCCATTGCGCGATTTCATGCTGAATTTGAAACGATACACCCCTTTGTGGATGGTAATGGACGGATGGGAAGGATTCTAATCAATGTGCAACTTTTGAATGCCGGCCTACCTCCGATTATCATTCAAAACAAAAACAAGCACCATGATTATTATTCGCTTTTTACCAAATACCAGTCTACCCAAAAATTTGATGGATTTTCAAAGTTGTTGGCTTTGTTGTTGCAGGAGGCTTTGGACAAGCGCATTGCTTTTTTATCCGCCAGGAAAATCATCCCACTTTCGGTTTGGGCCTAGCAAAACAATCTGAGGGGAAATACAGCCGCTAACAAAGCCAAAAGGCAAACCATACCGGCATTTCGCTTGAGAGAGAAGTGGATGATCGCAGAGGAATTTGTATCCCGCGCCTAAGATTTACCACGGAGGGGCCTTCCTAGTTAAACAACCTTCGAATCCTACAAAATTATCGATCCGGGGATATCCTGACCCCCTTATGGAATAACTTCGGCTGTATGTCGGGGTTGGTAGACTATGCTTTTGTGGGTCGAGGGGCTTCGGCCGCTCTCACGGTACGGGCGCTGGAGAAGGCAGGTCTCCTGGTGGGCAAGCAAGTCTTGTTCCTGGATCCGGACCCCAAAACGCGCAACGACAAGACTTTTTGCTTTTGGGCCGAAGAATCCGAAACCGTTGTAACGGACCTCCAGGATTTAATTGGGCATTCCTGGGATAGTGCCCAAGCCGGGATTGAGCCCATGGGTTCCATCGCGCCCCTGCGCTACTACCAGATTAACAGCCTTGATGTCTACGAAGATTTAAGCCGACGCATCGCGGCCAACGGATGGGAGTGCCGTGCCCAATCCGTGGAAACCGTAGGATCGGATGCAGAGGGGCCCTTTGCCGTCTGCGGTTCGGAGAAAGTGCGGGCGCGTTGGATCCTTGATTCGCGACCCCCTAAGCGCCCGGCAACATCGCGGGTTCAAGGTAACGAATCCGTACTCTTGCAGAGTTTTTACGGTTGGATCGTGGAGACGGAGCAGCCTTGGCAAAAAAAGGAGGGTGTTACCCTGATGGACTTGCAAGTGCCCCAGGACGGGGCCACGCAGTTTGTTTACATCCTACCGTATTCGGAGAACAGGGTGCTGGTGGAGTTGACCCGATTTGGCACGCAAATACTC
>Ga0208787_1000504_pt1 | contig 18507 bp, 10 predicted proteins | sample Wag4_2014_7_11_FD_187362 | JGI IMG/M metagenome (GOLD analysis project Ga0208787, IMG submission 187362) | Fresh water microbial communities from Ohio, USA - Utica-2 Time Series HT 2014_7_11 (SPAdes) (version 2) | ecosystem: Environmental > Aquatic > Freshwater > Water tank | place: USA: Ohio... | reverse complement strand
ACTAGACAAAGACATGGCAGACCCTGATCTGAAAGCAAGATTCATCAAGGCATCCAATTTATAATGTTTTGATCGCTATTCGTGGTGTTTGCGTATCGATGCGCGGATGCACCATGCAAGTACTTAAAAATGTTTAAAATCACACTTTTACTGACTTAACCCTTTCACTTGACCGGGACAAAGGTAAACATCCACTTCACAGGTGTCTGCCAATCGTGGGCTTTGAAACTGCCTACCGGTGCCTTGATGAACACGGTATTCCAACCTTTTTCCAATGGAACCAATGTGGGGGAACGGTAACTATACCCCTCATCTATCAAAGGTACCTCAGGGTCTCCCTTGGCTCCGGGTCTGGTCCAGCTAGGAGGATTAATCATTTTTCCATTCACCCAAACCGCACTTCCTTTTACATCCCAGGCTCCGGCTGGGGGCGTGTTGGTGGCAGGCGACCGCGATAAATCATAAAACCCAATCCAAAAGGGAAATTCACCGGCTTCATCACACCAAATTTTTGTAGATGCATACCAGGTGGTATGCTCTTTTGCGCCCTCCACAGCGCCTTTGATCAGGGGATCCCAGAAATGGCGCAACACAACAGTACCTCCAGTAACCTGTTTCGCGTGTTGGAGCAATGCCATTCCAGTCTTTACTTTTTCAATGTCAAATGCCCGTTGAACATCACCTCCATGATTGAACGGACCATACAACGCCCATTGCATTTGCGCCTGTTGCACATAAGGGAAGAACTTGCCATTAAAATACAACGCTTTGTGCTCGAGTAACCTGTTTTCAAAAGCAACAAATGCTTGCCTGTCACCGTCAGAGACATTGGCCACCCATCCCTGTTGACCACCTCCACGCCAGCTGCGCTCCGCAAAAGCCAGCATGCCGGGATATACCGGATTCATTTTCAATACGTCATCGTCTCTGCCCACGTTGCGGTCGTGCCAAAGACACAAAATGGCACCTAGCGCAAGACTGTCGCCCTGATCCCTATTGGAGATGCGTCTGTTGAAAATCGTTGTCACAGCTTCCAAAGGGTCATGGTGGTTGAGGTACAGGTGTCTGGAATCGATAAAGGGCTCGCCAGTTGGGATGAAAGACCGGTTGGCATCCTCACGCCACAATTGGCGGATGGTACCGCTCTTGAAATTGCCACCCGGCTGCCAACCCATCACTTTTTTGCCGCGGCTCTCCAAAAAGGTTGTCATCTGCGGCACAAAAGTCGTATCCTTGATGCGCACCTCGTCTGAACCAATGTGGATATAAGGCAGATCATACGTATCACAGATCTCTTGCAGAATTTTTTGCACAACGAGCTTACCACTGTCGCTTTGCATGTCAAATCCCATGGCGCGGGTGAATGCCGCACTGTGTCCGGGCATGTCAATTTCCGGTATCAAAGTGATAAACCGCTCTTTGCAATAGGCAATCAGGTCTTTGATTTCCGCAACGGTATAATATTTTCCCTTGTTGCGTAACATGTGCTTGGCACCTGTCAACTGCGGAAACGATTTCACCTCAAAGCGCCAAGCAATGTCCTCTGTAGGATGAAAATGAAAGATATTCAACTTGTTCGCTGCCATCACATCAATCTGTTGTTTGAGAAGATCGACAGCCATGTAATTCCGACCCACATCAATCATGTAGCCACGCATAGCAAAGGCAGGTCCGTCAGTAATCTCACAACCATCAACCACAACAGCATCCCGCATCAGTTGCCTCAGGGTTTGTATGCCATTGAATATGCCATGTAACGCAGGGGCAGTAATCTTAATTTGATTGGCGTTTACCTGTAATACATATCCTTCTTGTTTATTTTGAATGGCTGAATGATCTGCCAACACCAAGGCGATATGTGGTTCATGTGCTGCAACAGTCGTTTTGATTTCCATACGCAACCCAATCGACTGCAGATGTCTTTGTAAAACTGTTGCTTCTTTTTGCAAGCGCAAATCAGCTGCCACAATGGATTGCGCGCGATACAATGGGAATTGTTGGTCTGTCCATTTTAATTGCTGTGGCAGCGGAATCAATGCCGGCTTTTCTTCCAAATCATAAACATACGGATACACCAAATGCTTCCACAGCATATATCCCTCACCCAACAAATGCAAGCCATCGTTGGTATACCGCTGATCCATCCTGCCATCAGCACTGGTAAATGGCGTATGCAAATCCACATAAGTATACCGATGGGCTAACGCAGCATCCCTGAGCCGCCTATTCACTTCCTTAATCTGTGGTCCCTTGCTCGTGTGTCCGCCAAATTTCTTGTAATGATCTGTTACGGGTAAAATACTCTGGATATAGAGTTGTGTAGTGGGACTCTCTTGTTTCAGGTAATCGGCTGCAAGTATGATGTTTTTAAAAACACTGTCAACACTGGCTCCGCGCGACAAATCATTTGTTCCAATCATCAAAAAGACTTTCTTAGGAGTGGCTTTCACAATTTGCTGCCAACGGTGCAATATCCCGAAAGTAGCATCGCCACTGATGCCCCTGTTTTTGATGTGCAGGTCATGGAACAACTCATTCCATTCTGACCCATCAGTTATGCTGTTGCCCACAAAAACCACATCTTCTTTTTGCAAGGGCATCAACTCAAACAGGCTGACACGCTGCAGGTAATAGGTGGTGAAAATGGAATCAGGATAGCTGGGAAGTTTGACCTGCGCTTGGTTGCGGGTAACAAGCAAACTGAGCATGGTTGATAACAAAATGAATATGCGCATAGGTGTCTTTTAGCGTTACTGATTGATTGGGATATGGAAGGTTGAGGCAGGCAACCCCTCTCTGTTTACAAGGTTTCCCTTGCTGAAAGGCTGCCAGCCATACCATACAGTATCGGGCTTTTTAGAAGCGGGTATCACTACTTTCTTATTGCGGATCTTGGCGGAAATGGATGTTTTTCCATCGAATGAAAATTCCCTGAGGGGTTCACCATCACTGGTTTGCAATCCGTTTGCATGGCTGAAACGTACAACCACCTGATGACGCCTGTATTTTGCACGAACAGGTAAGGGCCCGGATGCAACGATGGGCAGCTGATAAACATCCTTCAAAGCCCAACGGGCAAGCCGCTCTCCCACGATTTTTTTGTTGGGGGGATGTACATCATTGGGCAGACCATGATCGGTTGTCACTGCCATCCCACTATATTTTATCGAATCCAATAATTTCCTTTGCGCTTCGCGGAAAGCAGGCCATAGAGGTCTTTCTATCGACGACAACTGAACCCAATAAAAAGGCAATTCCTGACGGCCCCAAAGCTGCCTGTATTTGTCTGTCAGCAGTCTGAACAGCTTTCCATACTCTACCACCCTTGCGGTCTCTTCGGCATTGCTTTCCCCCTGATACACCAGCACGCCGCTGATAGGGAGATCTTTGAGGGGTAAAACCCCACTCTTGAAGGCGAAACCGGGTTTGAAGGCGTGGTTCGGACCATTTTCATCACCGTAGCGGTAATTGACGTTTTCCAGATTTTGCAAACCGCGTTGCCTGATCCATACAGGTAGGGCATCATTGTACAACCAGTTGCCGTTCGTCTTGTGCCGGAATGTAGTATCTGCAGTCAGGGATTCCAACCCAATGAAACTTTCCAATGGCGCACCTCCAATGGATAAGTTGATTAAACCAATGGGTATATTCACATCTTGCTGAATGCGTTTGGCAAAATAATAAGCTACAGCACTCATACCTGCTGCAGTCGACACATTGGAAGATTTCCATCCATCCCACAAATAAAATTTTTCTTCATTCAGTCTTTGTAACAAAGAATCTTTGTATCTAACATTGTACACATACCTGCCAGCTGGCGGTGGATTCAAAAAACGAATCAGGTGTTGATCAGCTTTTTCTTGTTCAGTTTTCCAATGAAGATCCCTACTCATGGGCCATTCCATATTGGACTGTCCGATACACAACCAAACATCTCCAATCAAAATATTATTCAGTGAAATACTTTCATGATCCATTTCAACCTGAAGCTTGTTTGGAATAGCGCTGACGTTTTGAGGAGGTAGCTGCAATTTCCATTGACCATTTTTATCTGCTGTTGTTTCAGACGTAAAAGCTTTGAAACGACAGCGGATTAAACTTCCGGCATTTCCTGTTCCCCAGATTAAAATAGGTCTGTTTCGCTGCAGCACCATATTGTCTGAAAACTGAGGAGCAACGCGCAATTGTGCAGATGCAAAAAAAATGTGCATGGACAAACACAACAAATTTATGACACGTATGTAGTGTTTGAATAACATCAGTACTTGTCTTTCAGCAACTGCCAACAAATTAATTCCTGTCTTGGCAAGTGAAAAGGTCCTTTGAACAGGTTTCCTTTGGCTGTTTGCGCCAGGCGGCCATCCCGGTGCAAATATCCAAACCATTCCCCACCCTTGGAATCATGGAAATTTTGGTAACTGTAGTTGTGCACCTTTTTGTGCATGACAGCATATTTTTCGTTGCCAGTAAGTAAATAAGCCATGAGGGTAGCGATGATGGCTTCATTATGCGGCCACCAGAATTTCATATCCTGCCAATATTCCTGTACAGGCTTACCATACACATCCCTGAAGTAAAACAATCCGCCATACTCCTCATCCCATCCCCTTTCCCACATGTAATCAATCATCTGGCAACCGAGCGCAATGAGTCGCGGATCATTGTTGCGGTGCATGGCCTCCTCCAGGATAAACCATGCCCCTTCAATGGCATGGCCGGGGTTGAGTGTCCGACCATCAATATGATCGATGATGCTCCCATCCGGAGCCACCTGTTCCATCACACAACGGATATCATGTTTGACAAAGTCGCGCTCAATCTCATTGATCCAATGGTCTATCCAGCCATCACAGCGAACATCGCCAATGGTGGCCCTCAGCTGCTGTGCGGTGTTCATCATGATCATCGGTACGCCAATACCCTTTGCTGGTCTGACATCGGTGAATTTCGGGGTGATCATTCCTGGCTGGGTGGCATAGGCAATGCATTGTCCAAAAACCTCCCTTGCCCTGGCTGCAGCATGCTCATCACCGGTAGCCTTGGCATAGGCAGCCGCAGCTATCACATAGAATGTTTCGGAAAAATAATAGCGGCGCTTGCGGATGGGTTTCCCTTCACGGGTAACATGGAAAAACATGCGACCATCATTATCAAAACAATGCTGATTCAAAAAATCAAAGCCCAGCTTGGCACCTTGCAGCCATTCCTCCTGCGGTTCTACTGTGTTATAGAGGGTCGACAATAACCAGGTTGCCCTGCCTTGAATCCACACAGCCTTGTCGTCATCAATCAGACTGCCATCGGCATCCCGCATTAACAGAAAGCCGCCATGTGCGTGGTCATAAGATCGTGGAAACCAAAAGGGGATGGTATCCTTGAGCAATTGGTGTCTGTAAAAATCCTTTAAATCGTTGAGCTCCTGTTTTGTGTACCCCATCGCATTTATTTGAGCATTTCATTCACCGGCACTTTCACAAAATACAGATCGCGGCTGCCTTCGTATAACAATCCAATTGTATTTTCATCCACCCGGGTGAGTGCAGAATATCCGTAGCAAAGGCGTTCATCAATCAACAGCTGGTTTGCCTTTGCCCAGGTCTCTCCCAAATCCGCACTCCATTTGATGGTGATATTGGTGCGCGATGATGGCGAGTTGGCATTGCTGAAAAACAGCATGTCTTTGAAAACATTGTTGTGCTTGACAGTTGCCTTGATCAAGCTAGCCATACAAACCGGATCTTGCAAGGCGCTGAAGGAAGTCTGGTGTTCAATCCATTGGCCTCCCATATTGGATGTGGTCGCCACACTCCTGTAGCCGCCTCTGTTATCACGCATGTTCAACATAAGCGTACCCGGTGTGGTTTCAACCACCTGACTTTCCGTGGTATTGGATTTGGGTCCGAGTATTCTGCCTTTCCAACTCTTGCCTTTGTCGTCACTGTAGATGATGGTGGAATGGGGGATTTTGGCTTCATCCCAATATTGGGCGGCAAAAACCAGTTTCCCATCCTGCATCACAATACCGTTGCCGGGACCGTTGAAAAACAGGTGCCAACGGGGCTCCTTCACTTGGGGGGTGATGGTATAGGGTGCAGACCAGGTTCTGCCATCATCATCACTGCTCACTAACACAAACTGACCAGTGGTATCTGGTGCGATGCCCGGAAGGGAACCTGCGATGGAGCGGTTGCCCTTGCTCCAGAGTGCTGCCACCCAGATTCTTTTGGTATTGGGGTCAAACAAAACCGCAGGGTCCCCGATCCCGTTGTTGTCATGTGGCGCACCCATGTCCATGATGGTTTTCATGGGCTCCCAGGTCTTGCCACCATCATTACTCCTGCTCATGCCCACATCGATGTTGCCGGGTAGGTCACGGGTTCCCGTTAGCCTGTTGTCATAGACTGCAATCAGGGTTCCTTTCTCTGTTGTTATGATTCCGGGAATCCTGTAAGTGTGTACATTGTCGTCTCCGGCTTTGCGAACAACCACACCAATACGCTTGGCATGATCGGTTCCGTCTGTGGTTATAGCTGTTGTTGAACCGGAAGCCGACACCAATTCTTTGCATTGCAATGTTATTTTTCCATCAATGGAAGCATCATTTTTCAGTACGATGCTGAACCAGATGAAATGCACACCTGGCTTGAGTTTCAAATCCACGATGGCTTCAAAAGATGTGGCAGTGGGATTGATGGTGATTATAGGCTGACCGGCAACGAAGGGTTGTGCACCCGTGAGGTGAATATCCACCTGAGCAATTTTGGCAATCGCGTCGGCATTGATGGTTCCCCTGATGGCTTTGATATGCTGATCTGGATTGTTGCCTGGAACAGTCACCCCCAAGCGCACCACCGGATTGGCAGCGAGTCCCTTAATCACCGGAAACGACGGAGAATGCGTTACTGCTTGCATCGGCAGCACGGGTTGTTCGGCAATACTCTTTTTACAACTCATTATGCTTATGCCAATAAACATAAATAAATTTAATCTAATTGATTTCACTATTTTCATTTCAGTTTCTTTTTAATTGTTGCAGTAAGCAGAGTAGGTGTTCGCACGCCAGCGCGTATTTCACCGGTGGGAAGAATAATCGTATCCTGATAAATCAGAGCAGTAGTGGTCACGGGTGAAGGAAAAGGAATTTCTCCAATGGCCTTGCAAATGCCAGTAAGTGGATTGTAGGCCAGCACTGCTTTGCTGAAACCCGGGTGATTCGACAACAACTGATTTTTTTGGCTGATGAGCGATGCTTTGATGCGCTCATCCGCTGTGGCAATGGCTGCGAGTTTTTGTTCAACCCGGGTAAATGTTTCAGCACGGTCGCCGCCAAAAAGAATGATTTCATCATTTTCTAAGGCCAAAGCGGTGCCTGCTGAAATGGGATAGGGTAAGGATTTGAGTTCAGTCCAGTTACCCTTATTCAAAGAATAGGCAAAAACAAAAGCCGAAATTTCACTGATGCCGGATGGTGTTTTTCGCCTACCTCCCAACAATACGATTTGCGGATTGTCTGGCATCCCTGTTACCACGGCTGAAGCATAGGCACGTGGTGCCGGCAAAGGCTGTATGCTTTTCCATCCAGCAGCGGGATTGTTGAGGTTTAGTATCCAACACGCATCAACAGTTCCGGAAGCAGTTTCACCACCCAGCAAATAAACTAATTGACCATAGGAAATAGCAACGGCATTGGAGGTTGCAACGGGAAGTGAAGGCAGTTGTTGGATGTTAAGTACTTTTGTCTGAGCATCCAAGGCAAATAGAAATGCATCAGTACTGTATCCGTTTGCATTCTCCCCTCCCGCCGTTACAATACCTTGAATGGTATTGCAACTGGCTGAATAGGCAAGGGGTTTGGACAAATGATCAACTGATGAAAGCAGTATGGGTTGTCCGGTTGAAAGACCATACAGGTAGATGGCAGTATGGTATTTTTTTTGGCCTCCTTCCCAGGGTAGTCCGTCTGGGAAATTGGCACCTCCGGCAATGAGCATAATGTCTTGGTGGATACCAGCAACCGGTCCAGCCAAACCTGGATTCGGTTTACCGTTCAGTACTGGCAATTGCACAGCAACTTTCCAATCAACAATGCTGGTCTCTTGTGCAAAAAGATGGGTGGCTAGCTGCATGCAGAAGAATAGGATGATTGAAGCAGATTTTATCATGGGTGTTGATGCATCAGTCCACCTTCAATTTCGGCCTTTTTTGGTAAAGCTGAACAAAAAGTGTAGAAACCAACTTGTTGGGCATCAGCTTTGAATTGTTCAAATGATTGGCTGTCCATATTTTTTACTGGCAATCGGAATGCTCCACAATCCATTCCAATCAATTTCATGAAAGCCTTACCAGTAGCAATACCTCCATATTTACCCAACAAGGTAATCATGTCAATGGATTGCTGTTGAATCTGAGCAGCAGCGTCCAGATTGCCGGCTGCACAAGCATCCATCAAACTATGGTACAATGGTGCAGCATAGTTATAGGTACTACCTACTGCACCATTGGCACCAATTGCAAGTGCTGAAAGGAATGTTTCATCTCTGCCCCATAGTATATCGTATTTTCCGTTGGCAAAATGAAGGCAAGTAAGGTAATCCATCAGATCTTCCTCTGTATATTTAATACCCCTGAAATTAGGAATTCTGCCATCAACTGCTTTTAGCAGTTCAATCATTGGAAATCGAACACCAGTGAGTATAGGAATATGGTAAAAATAAAACGGCAGATGGGGCGCTACAGCAGCAACTTCGGCACAGCAATCTGCAAGCACTTGCACATTGACCGGTTTGAAATAATATGGCGGCAGGAATGAAATGGCATTGATACCAACAGATTCCGCGTGTATGGCTAATTCTTTGCAATCTGCCAAACAGGTGCCACCAACAAGTTGCATCACAGTGAATTCGTTTTGTCCGCGATTGCATGTTGCCCAAGCCTCAGCCAGGAGCATTTTTTCTTTCATGGTCAGGGAGGCGCCTTCACCTGTGGAACCACAGATGAAGGCGCCTTTTATACCATTTTCCATCAACAGCGCGTGATAGTCCGGGATAAGCTCCAAATGCAGATCACCATTGACATGCATAGGGGTGAAAGGAGCGGCGATGAGTCCGGTCAATCTTTGTTCTTCCATGTAATCAGTTTATCAGTAGCCTGGGGTTTGCGTTAAAAGGGGATCAGCTGTAAGCATACCAATAGATATTGGTAATAAGAATTTAGCTGAACTGGTTGGTGAAAAATAGGTTGGATTGAGATTAGCATATACATAGCTATCTCCTGCTCTGCGCAATGCCCACCAGCGCTTTCCTTCTCCAATGAACTCTCTCAAGTATTCATCCAGGATGGCATTCATATTGGCATTTTGATCTGCATTAACGTAGGGTGTAAAAGCATTTCCATAAGCGCGTTGGCGAATTGCATTGATTTCAGTTGAGGGACTTTCACCCACTTTTGTTTTAGCTTCAGCTAATAAGAGTAAAACATCTGCATACCGATAAATGGGAAAATCATTGTTATAAACCTGCGTTGTTCCAGCTGTTGTGCCAATATATTTATTCAACAAAATACCCCTTACAGCGAAGGGTGCTGCATTTGAATACATGACACGAAAAGTGTTGTTAATCCTTTGATCTGCAGGAGGCGCAGTTAATCTTGCAATCATAGCCTGGTTTAGGCCAATACGATTTGCACCACCTACGTAGGGATAAACTGAAGAAACAGTTGGCGAAGAAGCTTGCGTAAAGGATAATGTATTGGCCTGAATTGAATTGACAAGAAAACTACCAAACATACCGTTTGATGCCTGTTGCAATTCATAGTTTACAGCAAAAATGATTTCCTTGTTGTTATTCTTTTTTGTTGGATCAAAAGTATCAGCATAGTTCGCATTGAGGTCCAACGTAGCACCCTGCAAATTTCGCACTTCTTGCAAGGCTGATTTAGCCGTATTAAAATCTGCTGCTCCTCCAGACCTGTGTGTGCCTGTCCAGAGAAAAACATCACCTTTCAATATCAAAGAAGCCACCCTGCTCCAGTAAACACGCTTGCCTGCAGGTAAGGTATTATTAGTGCCGAATAACTGCAAAGATGTCTCTATATCAGCTTTTATCTGAAGCAGCACTGAATCAGTGGATGATCGGGGTTTATAAGTTGCAGCTGCATTGGTAAGTGTTTCCACCGGTTCAGTATTGAGGGGAACATCACCCCATGTTTTAATCATGGCGTAATAAACATAAGCCCTCAGTCCGTGTACTTCCGCCAGAATTTTGTTTTTCTCTGCATCCGGCAAAGTAGTCTGTGGAATGATTTTAATAACGTTATTAAAATTAAAGATCAGGTTATACAAACCACCCCAATTATTGAATGGTACGTTGAGTCTGCTAATGTTGTGCCGATATTGATTTTGAAAACCACCATCAACTGATTCAGTAAACAATCCATCTACCCAGATATCAGAACGCATCTCGCCCAACTGAAAGAAAGTGCTGTTGTATGCCCTGAATCGGCCATAAACACCGTGGTACAATGTTCGTGCTGCATTCGGATCTTTCAGAGCTTGATCCTTACTGATTGCATCCTGAGGAACCACTTCATCCAATTCCTTGGTACAAGATACATTTGCCAGCACCAGCATGCTAAACACGGATAAAATTAAAAAGTTGCTGTATTTCATTTCGCTTTGTTTTTACATTGATTGAAACTAGAGTGTTGCTCTTACTCCGATTGTAAGCCTTCTGGGGAGCGGGAATTTACCTTGATCCACACCACCGAATTCAGGGAAGTTGCCACTGTAACCAGAGAAATAAAACAGGTTAGTTCCTGTAACATTTACACTCAGTCCTTTAATCCTGCTTGAAATTGCTTTTCCAAAAAGTTCTGTTGAAATATCGTAGGCCATTGTTAATTCCCTGAGCATCACATAATCACCCTTTTCCCAAAGGTTGGCTGCCGGATTGTTGCCGCTGGCGTCAGTGGCATAATTCCTTCCTTGGTTGGCCCAATAATACCTCGGCATGGTGGCTGTTGGATTTGCAGGTGTCCATGTTTTCAGGATATCAGTAGTTCCGTTTTGGGAACCCTGAACCTGACTGAGACCCCTTACAACCTGATTATTCAGAATCACAAAACCAAAAGCGTAATCAAAACCTGCATACAGCCTGATTCCTTTATAGGAACTGCTCAGGTTAAATCCACCTGTGTACTGTGGAGTTGTTCTTCCCACATAGGTAAATTGACGAGAATCAATTGTGTCATTTTTATAAACCTGATGCCAATCTGCATCACCCAATTGTTTGATACGCTTATTGGTATAGGGCAGGAAGGCATTGTACACATTAGAATTGGCACTAATTTTTGATGCATCTGTATAAATACCATTCCATTTAGGAGCCCAAACTTCATCAAGTCCAATTCGTTCTCCCTCTACAAGACCCCTTACATAGATTTGCTGGCCTGGATTCTTTGAATCCCATACAAGGGTTCCACTTGTTCTGTTTCCCGGTAAACCATTGAATGGAAGTTGTTTTGCATAACTTTTTACATGGAAAAAGTTCATACCCAGATCTAAGCTGAACCCATCTGCCCTTTGTGGAACTATTACACGTGCATTTACAGCCAGTTCCACACCCTTGTTCTGCAATTGTCCGAGATTGGTGGTAAAGCTACCAAAACCTGTCTGGGATGAGATATTCAGTCCCGCCAACTTATCAAACACGTTCCTTACAAAATAATCGAAGTTGACAGTGATTCTTTCATTTAACAATCCAAGATCAATACCAAAGTTTAAACTGTTGGTGCGTTCCCACCTCACATTGGAATTGATATACGAATTTACGAAGGTTCCACCAAATCCATTATAGGTGCCTGCATTATTATAAATCTGCGAAGTGGCAAAATACCCCAATGAATTGATATTACCATTCACACCATAGCTCAATCTGGGTTTTACACTGGTAACATATTTTGAAAGTATTGAATTGCCGTAGAAATTTTCATTGTGCATGTTCCAACCAACTGATGCACCTGGAAAAGTTCCAAAATAATTATCCTTTTTCAACCTGCTGGATCCGTCTTGCCTTACAACTGCAGTTAACAAATAACGGTTTTTATAAGTGTAATTAACCCGTGCAATGGCGGAAGAAATTTTCTCCCATTGGTTAAAGTTAGAAGATGCGCCAGCGGGGTTAATCAATGTAGTACCCTGAATACTTGGTGGTGTTGCAGCTGCTAACCAAGGAATTAAATCAGTTGGAGCACCTTGTGCAAAACCTGAATTAATATAATTCCTATACTCATAAAACTCAGTACCAGCAAGTGCTGTGATGGTATGACCATTATATGCCTTACTGAATTGCAAGAAGGCATTTGTGGTATATTGCGAAGATCTGGCATTGCTAAAACTACCAGCCCTGTTTGTATTGAAAGCACCATTATTTCCTTGCTGAAAAGCAGTAGAAAAAGTATTGTCGTTTGTAAACTGATAATAACCAGAACCACTTGCCAATAATTTTAGATAAGGCAGGATGGTATATTCCAGGTTGATGCCACCGAGGAAACGCTGCTGATTGGTACTGTTGTTCCTGATTTTACTCCAATATGCAGGATTACCAAGTGTAACATCGTTTGGACCAGGCAATGCCTCGCCTGATATGTCACTTACATAACGCACCGTTGGTGCAACACCAACAAAACGTTGCAACAATCCACCCGCACCTCCTCCTTCTGGATCAGTCAATCCACCATAAGGTAGTTTTTGTTCAACACTGTATGCACCTATATTTGAGGTCACTTTCAAATTCCTTCCAATATTCAATCCGCCATTGAAATTCATATTCAATCGCTTCAGACTTGAACCGATAATCATACCATTGTCTTTTACTGTACCAATTGACAATGCATAAGAACCCTGATCATTGGCACCCGAGAAATTCAGGTTATGCTCCAGGGTATTAACTTGCTGGAGAATCATAGATTCCCTTTCTTTTGCACTCAGATCTGTGTAAATAATACTGTCTGTTTGCAATACATTGAATGGGTTAGGGTCAACCAATAACTTCCAATTTCCGGTTCCCAAAAATTTTCTGTTGTTATTATTAATTAGTTGGGTTGAATACAACCCTGTTGGTGAAGACCAGCCTGAATTCACTGCCCAACCCCATGCACCAAGCAATTGACCACGGTCGGTATTCATGGCATTGGTATTATTGTCAAGCGAATCTCCTCTGAAACGAGCCTGCAGACCGAGTCTGTTCATGCGGATATAATCTGCACCACTTAAGTATTCCTCGGGATTTCTTCTGATATAGTTAATTGAATTGGTATAAGTATAAACAATCTGAGCCTTACCTTTTTTTCCTTTTTTTGTTGTCACTAACACTACTCCATTTGCTGCCCTCGCTCCATATATTGCTGTTGTAGCAGCATCTTTTAAAAGATCAATTCCTGCAACATCATTGATATCAAGTCCGTATAAATTGGGAACAATCACGCCATCAACTATAAATAGAGGGGTGCCACCTCCACCAAATTCAGTTCCACCCCTAAATGTGATTGTCGGAGAAGATCCTGGTTGCCCCGTACGTTGTTGTACCCGTAAACCAGGAACATTCCCTTGGAGTACAGTAGCTACATTGGTGGTTGGGTTGTGTTCAAAGGTTTTGGGATTGATAGTTGATACCGCTCCTGTGACCTCTTTTCTTTTTTGCGTACCATAACCGGTTACCACAACATCTTCCAATGTTCCAACTACAGGTTCAAGAAAAAGATCAATGACCAAGTCATCGCCTACCCTAACTTCCTGTAGCTTAAAACCTGTTGCTGTAAAGACCAAAATATCCCCTTTGGATGCTTCAATCGAAAAATCACCAGCACTATTGGTTTGTGTACCTTTTGATTTACCCCTTGATACAATACTCACACCAGACACAGGTTTTGACTCATCGTTGAGCACCCTGCCGGTGATTTTCTTACTCTGAGCATAACCCAATGTTGTGCCAAGAAGCAGGATTGTAAAGAGGTAAAATTTTAAACATTTTACTTTCATGATACGCAGTTTGATTTAATGTATTATGTATGACATATCAAAATTACAAGGAATTTATCTTCCTATCCAAATATTTTATTTTCCAATTATAACGTATTGATTTTTAATAGATTGTTAACAATATTCTGCAATCCGAAAAAATCTGTAATTTTGCACAACCTTGATTAAGTAATACATATTCAATGAATCGCTCCCCGCTCAAAGCTGCCATCAAAGCCATAGACACCAGTTCGCTGGTGGATAAGGTGGAAGACAGCATCGTGGAATTGCTGCGCGAGCGTAAGCTTTCCGTTGGGGATGCAATCCCGAAGGAAGTGGAATTGGCTGAATCGTTGGGCGTTAGCCGTACGGTCATTCGGGAAGCCCTCACGAGGCTGAGGATGATGGGACTCATTGAATCCAAAAAGAAAAAAGGATCAGTCATCACCAGTCCGGATCTCTTTGGCATGATGTCCAAAAGCATGAACCCACATATCTTGGATCAGGATACCCTCAAGGAAATCTTCGAAATCAGGCTGGTGCTGGAGATTGGGATGAGTGATCTGCTCTTTCACCGCATCACTCCCAAAGATATTGAAGCACTCAGAGCAATTGTTGCCGACGAACCGCCTGCTACACAATATCATCTTTTCAACATAGATCACGAGGTGGCGTTCCACAGCAAACTGTATGAAATCACCAACAACAAAACATTGAAGAAATTCCAAAAAATGCTGCTGCCGGTATTTGATTATGTGCACCATAGTGGCTTGCTGAAGAAACAACTGTTGTTGAAAACTTTCGTTTCACACAAAGAGCTGGTCGATATTCTTGAGCACGGTAACCCTGAACAATTTCGCGTTGGCATGCGCAACCACCTGGAAAATCACTTTGCCAGAATTTTCGACCTTTGACTCAAATCGTAAATCAATCTTCAGCTGCATTCAATATCTGACTTTTAATACTATTTACAAGAGTAACTGAATCTTAAGCTACCATCTGTTTACCACTATTCATTTCCTCTTTTCAATTTTGGTAAATTACAGCAATGGAGCCCTATCTGCTGATAACAGGATTTGTATGCTGTGCACTTGTTATTTTTATTGCCGGACAAAAACTTTCATACCAGAGTGTTTTGCTCGTCAATAAAACTCCTGCTGCTTTATCAAAACAAATGAAAATGAAAACCCTGTGGCATAAATTATGTATTGGTGATGTCTTACAAAAAATAAATTCCAGTGAACAAGGACTCAACCTGCATGAGATCAAATTGAGGACGGAAAAATTTGGCAAAAACAAACTATCAGAAAAGAAAAAAAGAAAACCGCTGGTGCTGTTCTTGTTGAAGTTTACGGATTTCATGATCATTACGCTTATCATTGCGGCTTTTATTGCCGGCATAGCAGGAGACCTTACTGACGCAATCATCATCATCATCATCGTCTTATTAAATGCCCTTATCAGTTTTATCCAGGAATTTAAAGCTGAAAAAGCCATGACTGCTTTAAAGAAAATGTCGGCACAGCAGGTCAATGTTATGAGGGACGGTAAACCCCAAAATATTCCTGCAGAAAATTTGATTCCGGGAGACCTAATCCTCCTTGAAGCTGGTAACATTGTTGGTGCGGATGTGAGACTAATAGAAACAAACCAGCTGTACATTGATGAAGCCATGCTCACTGGTGAATCGATTCCTGTTTTAAAAAAATCAGATGCGCTGTTAGAGCTTGATCTCTCAACGGGAGACCTCATCAACATGGCTTTCAAAGGAACACAAATAACAGGAGGTAGAGCCAAAGGAATTGTTGTGGAAACAGGCATGCATACCAAAATCGGACAAATAGCAGGTATGCTGCAACACAAGGAAGGAATAACGCCCCTACAAAAAAGAATGGCTGATTTCAGTAAAAAACTGTCTTTTATCATTCTCTTCATCTGTATTGCCCTTTTTATAATTGGATACATCAAAGGTGAAGATCCAATTGTGATGCTGCTTACAGCCATCTCTCTTGCAGTTGCAGCCATACCGGAAGCCTTGCCGGCATTGATAACCATCGCACTGGCAAGAGGCGCAAAAAAAATGGTAACAAAAAATATACTGATCAGAAAACTGAATGCAGTTGAAACACTTGGTTCGGTTACCTATATCTGCACAGACAAAACAGGTACACTCACCCAAAATAAAATGAAGGTTGTCAGCAATATCCCGCATCCTTCACACATCCATATACAGATGGAAACCTCAAACCTTAATCTCTGCATGGCTTTGAATCACGATGTAGAAATGAATGCAGCCGGAGATTGGAGAGGAGATCCCACAGAAATTGCACTGGCAGAATTTTATGTGAAAACACATGGCATTTCCAATATGCAGCGCATCCGCAAAGAATTCTCCCGTGTCTATGAATTTCCTTTCGATGCCGTGAGAAAATGCATGACAACAATCCACAACTATCACAACAAATACATCGTAATCACTAAAGGTGCTACCGAAACACTTAGTAAAATGCTGCTTCCGGAATACAACGCTATTCAAATTAATAATGAAGTTGAGCAACTGTCTTCCGAAGGCAAACGTGTTATTACCTATGGATTTAAAATCATCGAATCACTGGATGTATCACCTGTAACAACAGCAATTGAAAATGAATTGCATTTCGCCGGATTAACTGGCATGATTGATCCTCCCAGAGAAGAGGTAAAAGAAGCCATTCAACAATGCAAAACAGCAGGAATTCATACTGTTATGATTACAGGTGATCATCCCAAAACCGCTGCTTCAATAGCTGCAGAAATCGGTTTGATTGAACAAGATGAATGGGTTGTTACAGGCAAAGCGTTAAACGAAATGAACGATCAAACTTTTGTAGACAAAATAGAAAAAATCAGGGTATATGCAAGAGTCTCGCCTGAACAAAAGCTAAGGATCGTTCGCACACTGCAACAAAAAGAACACTTTGTAGCCATGACGGGCGATGGTGTGAACGATGCCCCATCTCTTAAAGCTGCTAATATTGGTGTTGCCATGGGGATAACCGGTACCGACGTCAGTAAACAGGTTGCGCAAATGATTTTACTCGATGATAATTTTGCCAGCATCGTTAAAGGCGTAAAGGAAGGCAGGCGGATTTATGACAATATCAGGAAGTTTGTTAAATACATCATGACCTGCAACAGTGCTGAAATATGGACTCTTTTACTGGCACCTTTCTTCGGACTGCCTGTTCCGCTGCTGCCAATTCATATTTTGTGGATCAATTTGGTAACAGATGGTATACCTGGACTAACTCTTGCCGGAGAAAAATCAGAACCGGATATCATGTCCAGGCCTCCAAGAAAAACTGGTGAAAGCCTGTTTGCAGGTGGACTTGGATTTCACGTCATCTGGGTTGGAATGTGTATGGCAGGAATTACACTCTCGGTTCAAAACTGGGCATTAAAAAATGAACATGCACATTGGCAAACAATGGTATTCACCGTCTTGTCTCTTGCTCAACTTGCTCATGTGCTGGCCATCAAAAGGGAGAAGAGTCTTGTTATTTCAGGCGGACTATTCAACAACATGTCTCTGATATGGGGAGTTCTCTTCACTTTTGCCCTTCAAATGGCAGTAATTTACCTGCCTTTCGCCAATAAAATACTGAAAACAGCTCCACTGACATTGCAGGAATTGCTCATCTGTATTGGCGGCGCAGCTTTGCTTTTCCACGCTGTGGAAATAGAAAAACTGCTTAAAAAACTTTTCAAATCAAAATGATATTCATCACCTGATTGATTCAGGCAAACTGAAAGCTACATAGCTATCTCCATTGGGACCACCCCACTTGGATCCTCCACAGGCTATCACCACATATTGCTTGCCATCCACCGCATAGACAGCGGGTGTGGCCACGCCTGAAGCTGGTAAAGTGGTCTCCCACAGCAGCTTGCCAGTTCGCTTGTTGAATGCCCTGAACTTATTGTCTGCCGTTGCGCCGATAAACAGCAATCCGCCTGCAGTAATGACTGATCCACCGTAGTTTTCTCTTCCGGTTGTGGGTATGCCTTTTTTCTTGAGCTCTTCAAACTCGCCAAACGGTATCTTCCAGAGATACTTTCCGGTTTGCAGGTCGATGGCATTGAGTGTACCCCATGGCGGTGCAATAGCAGGATAGCCATCCTTGGTGAGGAATTTATTATACCCGGTAAACCCATACAATTGGATAGGCACACCGTTATTCTTATCTCCTGGGTTATTGTAAACGAGTTGATGTTCTTCCTTTAAATTCAACACATAAGCGGCGATGGCATTTTTCTGCGCTGCACTAAGCTGATTGAAACCGGGCATCATCTTCCTGCCGGTTGTGAGTAGCTGAACAAAACTTTGCTTATCATACTTTTTTCCTGCATCTGTAATGGCAGGAAAATTCCCGTTACCCTGCATCGTAGTACCATGACAATTTCTACAATACTGCTCATAACCCTGCATACCTGCCTGCAATAGGGTCTGCACC
>Ga0208787_1000502_pt1 | contig 18556 bp, 17 predicted proteins | sample Wag4_2014_7_11_FD_187362 | JGI IMG/M metagenome (GOLD analysis project Ga0208787, IMG submission 187362) | Fresh water microbial communities from Ohio, USA - Utica-2 Time Series HT 2014_7_11 (SPAdes) (version 2) | ecosystem: Environmental > Aquatic > Freshwater > Water tank | place: USA: Ohio... | reverse complement strand
AGACCAGCCCCTGCTCAACAGGCTCTTGCAGGCAAAAGACTACCGGGTCAGAGCTGCGGCAGTAGAAGTGGTTCGCTTTTCCGGCAACGAACTGCCCAACAAAGCCGCACTGCTGATGCAAGCTGCTAAAGACAGCGAGGCGCGGGTAAGGTTGGAAGCCATTGCATCAGCCTCTTGGCTTACTAAGGATAAAGGGCTTCCCATCATCCTCGAAGCCGGCAAAAAGCCACTCGACAGCTGGATGCAAAAAGCTTGGGAAACCGCTGAAGCCCATATCAATGGACATGCGGTGGTCAAAAAGCCTGCTGCAACTGCACCTGCAGCTAACACACCCTCAGGGGGCGTAGCAGCATCAACAATTGCCGCCGGAAAAGCTATCTATATGCGCGATGGATATTGCAATACCTGTCACCAACCCGATGGCAAAGGATTGGAGGCCGCCGGATTTCCACCGCTGGCAGGATCCAAATGGGTCACCGGCAGCGAAGATCGCCTCATCAAACTGGTCTTGAAAGGCATTTATGGTCCGATTGAAGTAAATGGCAAGAAATACCCGGGTCAGGTACCCATGACCCCATACGGTGGCATGCTTAATGATCAGGAGATGGCCACTTTACTCACCTATGTGCGGAATGCCTTTGGCAACAAGGCCCCTGCAGTATCAGCTGAAAAGGTCAAACAAGTCAGGGCAGCCATCAAAGATAAATCAGGATTCTACACCCCTGATGAGCTTCTGAAACAACACCCTATGGAACAATAAAATAAACAATTTTGATTCACTCCTTAATCAAACACCGGATCATGAATATACAATCATCATTTGCGAAATGCCTGACACTTGCCATTATCGGACTCTTTACGCTGGTTACAGCTGATGCACAACGCAGTGCATCCAAAAAGCCGCTGATTGTGTTTGTAACGGGCGATCATGAATACAGTGGTGAAGCTACCCTACCGGTAATTGCCCAGGAGTTGGAAAAAAACTACGGATTTAGGACCAAAATTCTGAAAGCCTATCCAGACCACAATGCTGAAGAAAACATACCCGGACTGGAAGCCCTGCAGGAAGCGGACATGGCTGTTTTTTTCCTGCGTTGGAGAAGGTTACCTGCCGATCAGGTGAAACACATCGAAAACTACCTGCTTTCCAAAAAACCACTGGTAGGTTTCCGTACCACCACCCATGCATTCAATTATCCAAAAGGACATCCTCTGGAAAAATGGAATGCTTTTGGCGAGTTTGCCTTCAACACCCCTCCGGGTTGGGGAGGTGTCAATAAACACACGCATTATGGACATGAATCATCAACGGATGTCAAGTTGATTGACGCTGCAGGAGATGACCCCATCCTCACAGGAGCCAAAGACGCCTTTCATGCCCGTTCCTGGCTCTATCAAGTGTTACCCAACTATCCCTCCAACGGATCCAAGTCTCTGCTGATGGGGCATTCTGTTAATCCGAATACTCCCAAAGCCTATGATAATCCGGTGGCCTGGACAGGCACCAACAGCTATGGTGCGAAAATATTCTTTACCACACTTGGACATCCTGAAGATTTTGACCAAGTACCTTTTCAGCGGCTCGTAATCAATGCCATCCACTGGGCTGCAGGAAAGAAGATTCCCAAAAAATGGGCAGGACCCATGCAAATCAATGTACCATATAGAAAATAAAACCATACACATACATGTATAAAATCGGATTCAATACACTGGTCTGGTCGGCCGTAGTTTCAGACGACCAATTCCCTTTGCTCGACAAACTCAAAACCATTGGTTATGATGGCGTGGAATGCTTTATCGGCGCTCCCGGAGATGATGCATACACCCGGTTCGGCAAACACGCCCAATCGATCGGACTAGAAACCACCGCAGTTTTTGTTGTGGATCCCTCTCAAAATCCCACCGATTCTGATGCACAGGTAAGGGCGAAAGCCCTCGACCGCATCAAATGGGGTATCGACCGTGCTCATGCCATCGGTTCTACCATTCTGTGCGGCCCCTTCCATTCCGCACATGGATATTTCACAAGACAAGCACCTCAGGAGCAGGAATACCAGAATTGCGCTGAAGTGTTGCACCAGGCTGGTGAATATGCTGCAACTGCAGGCATCACTTTGGCACTAGAGGCATTGAACCGCTTTGAATGTTACCTCTGCAATACGATGGACCAGCTGAGTCATCTCCTGACCCATGCCAATCATCCGAATGTGCGGGCCATGTACGATACTCACCATGCCAACATAGAAGAAAAAAAAGCTGCAGATGCCATCAGGCAAATAGCTCCCCACCTGGCACATGTCCATATAAGCGAAAACGACAGGGGAACCCCGGGAGACGGACATGTGCATTGGGATGAAACCTTTGCTACGCTGGCAGCCGTCAATTATTCAGGATGGCTGACCATCGAGGCCTTCTCCCGTAATGATCCTGATTTCGCCAACGCCATCAACGTATGGCGGGAATACTCAGCCCCCTGGGATATGGCTGAAAAGGGACTTTCCTTCATCCGCGAAAAATGCCAACAACATCAACTCTGATTTAACAACATAAAACTGCAACGATGGCACAAAACAATTACACCAAGCTGCACAATGCCACCTGGCCCGGCATTGTAGGAAAAGGTCCGGACTCCGAACCACCCATTTCACTGGATACACTTATTGAATTTACCGCGAATGCCGAAGTAAATGGCGTCAAGTTTGATGGCATTGACATCGGATTATTTGAACCACATTTCAACATCGACGAAACTGCTGACGGTATCAAAAAACTGGCAGATAAAGTGGGTGAGCTTAACCTCAACATTGGTTCACTTGTGGCACCTATCTGGGGTGGACCAGCCATGGGGAGCAAGGAAGACCGTGCTGTTTTTGTAGACATGGTTCGTCGCTCCTGTGAATTCGGAAAAAAACTGCGTGACGCAGGCGTTAGACCCTATGGCATCATCCGCATTGACTCTGCCAGCAAGCCGGAAGCTTGGGCTCAGGATCCTGCCGGCAATACCAAACTGATTGCAGAAACATTCCGTGAAGCCTGCGATGTGGCAGCCGATTATGGTGAAAAACTCGCTGCTGAAGGAGAAATCTGCTGGGGCGGCATGCACAGCTGGAAAGCCATGATAGACACGCTGGAAGCTGTTGATCGTCCGAATATCGGTTTCCAGGCAGACATGGCCCATACACTGCTTTATCTCCTTGGCTACAACGCGCCCGAAGATCGCATCCTCCCGGAAAACTTCGACTGGTCAGATGGAGCAACATTGGATGCCGGACTGAAAAAATTAACCGCTGCACTCAGGCCATGGACAATTGATTTTCATGTGGCACAGAACGACGGCACTGTGCATGGTACAGGTTCTCACGATAAAACCGGTAGACACTGCCAAGCGCTTGACCCCAATGGTAAATTGGATATTGCCAGACATGCAGGTTATTGGTTGCGCGATGAAAACGGAGAACTCACCAAAGCCTTTCAGCATATCTGCTGGGATGGTTGCATGTTCCCCAATGATGTCATGCTCAAACAACAAACTTGGAATGATATACTGGCAGCATTGATCAACGTGCGCGACCACCATGGATGGAGCAATTAATCAACACAAAAATTGAAATAATATGTCAACCAAAAAGAAACTCAATATAGGCCTCATAGGTGGCGGATTCATGGGCAGAACCCATTCCAACGGATACAATCGCATCGGTAATTTCTTTCCTGAACTCGAATACCAACCGGTCCTCAAAGCTGTTTGCTTCCGCAACGAAACCAAGGTGAAAGCTTTTGCTGAACAGTGGGGCTTTGAAAGTTATGAAACAGACTGGCGCAAACTGATTGAAAGGGATGATATCGATGCAGTAGACATCTGCACCCCCAATGACACCCACGCAGAAATTGCCATTGCTGCTGCAAAAGCCGGCAAAATGATCCTCTGCGAAAAACCACTGGCCAGAAACCTGGAAGAATCTGCCGAAATGGTGGACGCCATTGAAAAAGCTGGCGTCCGCAATACTGTTTGGTACAATTACCGCAGGATTCCGGCTGTAACGCTCGCTAAAAACATCGTTGCTTCCGGCAAATTGGGGAAAATCTACCACTACCGGGCCAACTTCCTGCAAGACTGGACCATCAACGAAAACCTGCCCCAGGGTGGAGAAGGTCTGTGGCGAATGGATGCAGCTGTTGCTGGCTCTGGTGTAGTAGGAGACCTGCTTTCGCATTGTGTGGATACTGCTATCTGGATCAACGGTGGAATCAGTGAAGTATCTGGCATGACGGAAACCTTCGTTAAAGAGCGGATGCATCAGTTGACAGGTAAAGTGGAGGAAGTACACATCGACGATGCTTGTTCTTTTTTCTGCCGTTTCAACAACGGATCACTCGGACTCTTTGAATCCACCCGTTATGCACGTGGACACAAAGCCTTATACACCTTTGAAATCAATGGCGCCAATGCCTCTATCCGTTGGGACCTCCACGACCTTAACAGACTTGAGTATTTCGACAATGGAGATGAATCCAACCTCAGGGGATGGCGTTCTATCCATGTTACTGATGGAGAGCAGCCTTACATGAATAAGTGGTGGGTACCCGGATTAGGCATCGGCTATGAACACTCTTTTGTGCACCAGGCAGCTGATTTCCTGAAGAGCATCGAAACAAATACACCCTGTTCACCCACATTCAGGGAAGCACTGGAAACTCAGAAAGTGTGCCAGGCCGTATTAGACTCTGCAGCTACCCGCAGCTGGAAATCCTGTCAGTAACCCTCAAAAAAACAACCATGCAACAATACAAGTGCCGGATCAGTATCATGCTGATAGCCATGCTCATCAGTTTGGCTTCCATCCATGCCCAGGAAGGTAAAGCCGGATTCAAAAGGATCTTTGACGGAAAAACCATGAAAAACTGGGATGCCGATACCGCACATTGGCACGTCGAAAACGGAATCTTTGTAGGAGAGGTAACTGCCGAAAAACAGCTCAAAACCAACACTTTCCTAATCTACAAAGGCAAGGTGCCAGCAAATTTTGAATTTAAGGCTACCTACCGGATCAGTCCGGAAGGCAACAGCGGCGTACAATACCGCAGTGAACCCGTTGAAAACGTAGCCTACGGATTAAAAGGTTATCAGGCGGATATAGATGGGGCAAACCGGTACACCGGACAAAACTACGAAGAACGTGGTAGGGGATTTTTGGCGATGAGGGGTCAGCAGGCTACGCTGCAAACCGGACAAAAACCAACCATTACCGGTTCAGTAGGCGACTCCGACAAGCTGAAGGAGGAAATTCGCAAAGATGACTGGAATACCATCCACATCATCGCAAATGGCAACAACATGAAGCACTATATCAATGGTGTACTCATGAGTGAAACCACTGATGATGATCCAACCAAAAGAAAGCTGGAAGGCTTGATTGGCCTGCAGGTACATGTGATGCCCAAAATGAAAGTGGAGTACAAGGATATTTTCTTGAAAGAACTAAAAAAACAATAAAAAGGTACCTTTGCGCCACAAGCCAACAACAACCTCTACTATGAAAAGAATTTTCGCTCCCCTCGTCTTTGTTTTCCTGACGGCTATATTAATCGTTTCCTGTAAAAAGGATGGTGGTGAAATGACAGACAATCCCGGAGTAGCCAAAAAAATGCTTAACGTAGCTTACGGCATCGACACTTTGCAGAAGATGGACATCTACTTACCTGCCGGCCGTTCGGTTACCAGCACCAAAGTACTGGCTGTAGTACATGGCGGATCATGGAATTCAGGCGACAAAAAAGACCTGCAGTTTGTAGTAGATTCTTTGCAGAAATACCTGCCAGATTACGCAATTTTTAACATCAACTACCGCCTCGCAAACAATACAGGAGGCAACATATTTCCCACACAGGAAAATGATGTAAAGGCAGCTATACAGTTTATTTACAACAACCGCAATGCTTATGCCTGCAATACAGACAAGTCGGCCATACTCGGGCAAAGTGCAGGCGGACAGCTGGCTATGTTAGCTGCATACACCAACAAAACACCTGTAAAATTCAAGTCTGTTGTTAATATTTCCGGCGTAGCGAATTTTGCTGAGCTGATGGCCTATTTCACGGCTGTTAACCCAAATATAGCCTTGCAGTTGGCTGTATTGTTGGGCGGTACTCCATCGAGCAATGCAGCCAGCTATGCTGCTGCCAGTCCGGTAACACACATTACAGCACAAAGTCCACCTACCCTGATTTTTCATGGAACAACAGACGTGGTTGTTCCCTTTACCCAATCCAGTTCTCTGGCTGCAGCGTTGAATATTAAAGGAGTAAAGAATACCCTCGTTACCTTCCAAGGTGTTGGCCACGACTTTCTCGTTTCTCCACTTGCAGTGGCTTCCACCCTGTTGAATACGGTAAACTTCCTGAATAACAACAACCAATAGGTAGCACTGTTGAAATAAAAAAAGCCGGCACTTGCAATGCCGGCTTTTTTTTATTTCAGCGGAGACTGAGGGATTCGAACTTCAGCCCAATTATTATTGTAATTGGGAAGTGATCAGAATTACTAAATATGAAAAGAGTATTTACTCTTCAAAACAGCGTTCAATTTTTATATTTAGATTTGAAAAAGTAAATTATTAAACTTCCATGATGTAATATTTCCAAAGTACATTATGTGCATCATTAAAAAGATTCCAAGGTGCGATATAATTATTATTTAATGTAATTGATCCTTTTTTGAGCAAAAAATCAGGAAGATCTGTTTTTTCAATCGAACTTATATTTACTTCTTCTCCATTGAATCTAAAATATATACCCGAATCTGCCTGAGGGGCTAACCAAAATGAAGACCTTTCAGTTATCAAAATGCAATAGCAAGCTGTAAAACCACTTGAACGAAGCTCCTCTGCAAACTTGACATCCTCAATAGCGTGAAACATCTCTTTAGGTGCTCCACAATTTTCTCTTGGAACTTTTAATTCGATTAAATATTTACGACCTTCATTGTCAATTATATAAATATCCATTTCTTTTTTTCGAAATGGTTGTATAGGCCTAAATACACGTGTGATTGGATATTCAAGCCGTACATAATGATCTGGTAAAGCGTTGCGTAAATAAATCGCCAATTCATGCTGTAAACCTGCTTCATTGTATAATTCATATCCATTTGAGTTGTTCTGTTCAAAAAATTGGTCTAGTAATAATCTATTCATAATTATCTATTTGTTTTTCAAGGTTATTTTAATAAATATGTTAGGAATTACCGATTAATTTTGGCAAAATGTATTTACAGATAACTCAAGATAGATATTTTTTTACACCGACTTAAGACAAGTCCAAATTAATTTATGACATACAAAATCTCATCTAAACAATATTGACGATCAAAAAAAACAAACTTCACTCCTTTCTAACAATCAATTTTATTCGATAAAACTACAGCATGCATATAACGGCAAATTAAACAACCAATCCTCTTTTCTATAATCTGATAAGGAAGTGCGTATACTAATTTCCGGACTAAATTTTTGATGATAGGTTTTAAGACTTTTTGCTTTAAGGTTTTCAGCAGATTTTACTTCAATGGGAATAATACGATTTTGGTACTGAATCAGAAAATCAATTTCTGCTGTGGCTTTTTCTGCTGACCAATAATAAATGGGCAGGTGATCTATAGATTTCAGTTGCTGTAAAACATATTGTTCTGTCAATGCACCTTTAAATTCCTCAAAAAGAGATTGTTCACTAATTAAAGTATGTATATCGAGATTTCCCATTGCTGCCAGTAAACCTACGTCTAATATATACAACTTAAAATCTGAAAGTACAGTATAAGCTATCAGTGGCATTCCTGGTTTATTGCACCTATTTACTTTGTGAACAATACCTGCATTTGTAAGCCATTCAATCGCTAATTCAAATTCTCGTGCCCTAGCACCTTTTTTTAAATTTCCATAGGTAAACTTTCTATTCTCTCTAGCCAGTTGTGAAGGAATGGATTGCCATACGAGTCTTATTCTAGGAACAATCTCATTGGGTGCATGTTTTGAAAAATCCTGTTCATATGACTTCAGAATATTCAACTGTTTTTCCCTAACTTTTTTAAAGTCCTTGTGATTAATAAAAGTTAATACCACCTCAGGCATTCCACCCACATAATAGTAATACTTTAATAAATCAATGTATTTTGATTTAAAAGCAGTTATTAAACCCCAATCCTTTTTTTGCAATAAATCCAATAACAACGGCTCATTTACTGCCAACAAAAACTCTGAAAAACTTAAAGGATGTAAATCTAAAAAATCAACCTTCCCGACAGGAAAAGATCTCTTTTTATTAGAGGCAACTCCCAATAAGGAACCAGCTGCTACGATGTGATATTGATTTGCGTTCTCTTGAAAATATTTTAAAGAAGTAATGGCGGCCTCGCACTCTTGGATTTCATCCAGAATAATCAAGGTTTCACCAGGAATAATGTCGGTTCCTGTTTCAATTTTTAAAGCCATGATCAGCTTTTCAACCTCAAAGCCACTTTCAAAAATATGATGAAGCGATAATGTCGTTTCAAAATTCACATAGGCAATGTTATTATAATGTGTTTTACCAAATTCTTTCATTAGCCAAGTTTTGCCTACTTGTCTAGCTCCTCGGATAATGAGAGGCTTTCTATCCCCTTTTTCCTTCCATTTAATTAAAATCTGGAGTAATTCTCGCTGCATATCCTTATTGTTTTGTGCGTTAGAATACACTTATTCGTTTGTTTTTGTGTACTATTATATCAAAATAAACAATGAATATGGAATAAATATCAGCTAATTAATTGAAAATGAGTGATTAAAAAAAAATTACTTTTGAATAAATAAAAATGATCTGCTTCGGCTTGTATCAACGAAAAATGCAAAACATTGACAATGAGCACATTGCAACGTTTTGCATTTCTTTGCATGACATTCAGCGGAGACTGAGGGATTCGAACCCTCGATACCCTTTAGAGGTATACACACTTTCCAGGCGTGCTCCTTCAACCACTCGGACAAGTCTCCTTTTGAAGGATTGCAAAAATAATCTTATTCAATCAGAAGCGGAAGATTTTTTTGGCATTTTGGGTGGTTATTTCATCCACCTCAGCTAAACTGATGCCTTTCAGAGTTGCTATCTTCTCTGCAACATAATGCACATACGCTGTTTCATTGCGCTTCCCACGATATGGAACCGGTGTAAGGTAGGGTGCATCTGTTTCCAATACCATCGCTTCCAATGGAAGCTTTTCCACCAATAAAGCGAGTCCGGCATTCTTGTAAGTAACCACACCACCAATGCCAAGCAGAAAACCCATATCAATGATCTTCCTGGCTTGGCGCTCATCACCGCCGAAACAATGGAAAATGCCCTTGACTTTGCCTTGACCAACATCTGCAATCATTTTGATGCATTCATCCAGTGAACTCCTTGAATGAATCACCAATGGCAATTCATATTGTAAAGCCAATCCAATCTGTCTTTCAAAAGCTTCCTCCTGCTGAGTACGAAATTCAACAGAATGGTAAAAATCCAATCCAACTTCACCAATGGCAGCAAATTTTTCCCGTTTCAACCATTCTTCTACTAACTTAAGTTGTGCAACATAATCAGACCCAACATAACAGGGATGCAAACCCATCATGGGGATGCACAAACCATCACTTTCTGCAACGGTTTGCATCATAGATTCATGGGAACTGCTGTCAATGGCAGGCAAATAAACGCTGGTTACACCAACCTCTCTTGCACGTTCAAACATTGCTTGTCTATCGACATTAAATTCCTCTGCATACAAATGGCTATGCGTATCTATCATATTTTAACCTTAAAAATTTGCAAATTTCAATAAAAAAACATGTACCTTTCGAACAGTTTTCATAGGGTACGGATTAAAAACGGGCCAGGGTTTTCACCCAGGCCCTACTTTTTTAAATACTAAGGTCCTGAAAGCGAATGGCATCAAAGGTATAGCCTTCCTTCAAACCCTTGTCCAGCAAGCATTTCAGCGCATATAGCATCCTCGGAGCAGCCTTCTCTGAATCATGAAATAAAAAGATATCGCCTGCACAAAGTTTCCGCAAGACACGAGCAGCACACTCCTCTTTTTTCATAGCAACATCATAATCTCCGCTGAGTACGGTCCACATCACTGTTGACATACCCATGCCTTCAACAGCCTTTTGCTGTGATGCCCGCAATCTTCCATAGGGTGGCCTGAATAACTGCGTATCCATGCATGTTGCCGCTTCTCTTATATCATTCAAATAATCTTGATCTGCATTTTTTCTGCCATGTAAATGTCTGTAGGTATGGTTGCCTACTTCATGTCCCTCTTCTTGTAATCTCTGATAAACTTTGGGATACCTGGTAACGCGGTCTCCAATACAAAAAAAAGTAGCCTTGGCCTGATAACTCAACAACATATCCAGTACAGCAATTGTGATGTCTGGGTGCGGACCATCGTCAAAGGTTAGGTAAAGACTTCTGCTCGCATCAGTCATGCGCCAGATTCGGCGTGGGTATAATCCATCAAACCATCGGGGTATCCTTGCGGGGATTATCATTGTGGTGCCTTGATGTTGTCTTTACTTACCTGATTGAGCTCGTCTATGAATCGGATAAGTGCAGCCTTACCAGTAAACTTCTCGGCACTGGTAACAAAAACCGGTGGAAGTGCCTCCCATCGCAATTGCATGGCATCTGTGAATGCTTTTACATGGGAACTGACAAGTTTCTGGGTTTCCTTGTCGGCCTTGGTAAATACAACAGCAAACGGAACCTGCCATTCACCAAGCTTATTTACAAAATCCAAATCAAGCTGCTGTGGCTTGTGCCTGGCATCCACGAGCACAAAAATATTGACCAGGTTTTCCCGCGTTCTTAGGTATCCCTCAATCATTTTCTCCCACTGCTTGCGTTTGGAAGCAGATACCTTCGCAAATCCATAACCAGGCAAATCAACCAGAAACCAGTTAAGTAAAGGGGTCTTCTCGCCAGATCTGCTTTCGATGTTAAAGTGATTGATAAGCTGGGTTTTACCCGGTGTTGAAGATGTCTTAGCTAAGTTCCTTACACCCGTAAGCATATTGATAAGGGATGATTTACCAACATTGCTTCGTCCGATGAATGCATATTCAGGACGATCAGGTTTGGGACAGGATGCGGCATCAGGACTACTGATGATGTATGAAGCTTTGTGTATGACCATGAATGATATTTACAAATCCTTTAAGAACCCTCCCATCGTTTTTGATTACTTTTGTGTTGATGGGAAAATTTGCACATGATACAATCGTGCCGGACCTGGCATCAAATTTACCGAAAAAAGAACAGGTCGCGAGCATGTTCAATGATATCGCTCCGCAATACGACTTTTTGAACCGTTTCCTTTCGGCTGGCATCGATGTGAGCTGGCGGAAAAAAGCACTGCGTTTGCTGAAAAAAGACAATCCGAAAATGATGCTGGATGTGGCCACAGGTACTGCTGATGTGGCCCTAATGGCTACGAAAGTGCTACAACCGGAAAAAATTATCGGCATCGATATCTCAGAAGGCATGTTAGACTTCGGCAGGAAAAAAATTGCTGCTGCGGGCTTAAATGACACCATCGAATTGCAGACAGGCGACAGCGAAGCGATTCAATTCAGCGATCAATCCTTTGATGCTGTAACAGTTTCTTTCGGCGTACGGAACTTTCAAAACCTGGAAAATGGTCTGAAAGAAATCAACAGAGTCCTGAAACCGGGCGGCAAACTGGTAGTACTGGAATTTTCGCGTCCTTCGCTGCCGGGTATCCAGCAACTCTATAACCTGTATATGAATTTTATTACCCCGGGTATAGGCAGGATTTTTTCCAAAAGCCGCAACGCCTACCAATACCTGAACGATTCAGTTCAAAAATTTCCTGAAGGAAAAGACTTCCTGCGTGTGCTCGACACCACAGGCTTCCACAATACCTCATGCAAAAGACTAAGCTTCGGAATATGCAGCATATATACAGGTACAAAATAACACTTATGCTACTCCTGCTGGCTTTTAGCATGCAGACCCGTGCACAACGGGTAGACCTCAATCTGCCTGATCACGACGAGAAAAACTATTACTTTGGTATTATCCTGGGTTATAACCGCTCCAATTACAATATCTCTCACCACCCTAGCTTCCTCACGCAAGACACCATCTACAGGGTGGAATCCAAAAACAGCGGCAGGATTCACCTGGGCATCATGGCTAACTGGCAGGCGTCAAAACACATTGATTTCCGTTTCTATCCTCTTAACCTGATTTTCAGCGAAAAAAAATTCGGCTATACAGAAAAGCTTCCGAATCAAACTACAGCTTCTATCATCGATCAAAATGTGGAATCAATTGTCATGAGTTTTCCGCTTCAGGTAAGGTTGAAAAGTGACCGTATCAACAACTTTAGGGTCTATACCCTGGCTGGAATGAAATATGATTTCGATCTTGCAAGTAATTCAGGTGCCAGGAATGCAGACAATATCGTCAAGGTGAAAAAGTCGGATTACGGCGTTGAAGGTGGAATCGGATTCCAATTCTTCTTCCCCTATTTCATCCTTTCCCCGGAAATAAAATTCAGCTTTGGCCTGTCTAACGTGCACAGCAGAGACGAAAGCCTACGCTATTCCAGCGTAATCGACAAGATGAATAGCAGGATGGTGCTTTTTTCACTGCATTTTGAAGGAGGTGGACTAGGTCGGTAAATCAATAGTCGTGCTCCTGCCTGTGTATGTTCCAGCGTAAACCTGCGGAAATCTGCACATCACGCGGCATTCCTTCCATTTTCCTGTAAGTTACAGTCCCTTCCAGAAAAAGATTTTCCTTCAATTCATAAGCAGCCCAGAGGCTTGTATGTAGATTTTTCCTTGAGTCTGGAACACCATAGTAAACACGTTCGTCAATAGATCTCGTATCACTCGGTTTGAATATATTATTGCCATAATTCCTGCCCAAAGGATCCATTCCTGCAAGCCAAAAAACACCTTTGGCTTGCAGGTACCAACGGGGTGAAGGCTGACAAGTTAGAATTGCTATACCTTCCCGAACATTAGATCCTGAAGGGTGTGCTATGGGCTGATTATAATGGGTATAATTGGCGAGTGTATCGGTATGAGAATAGGTGAAAGGCCTGATCCAGTTTGTTTCCAGTTGGAGATCCAAATTTTTTACACCCAGCATATCTATGTACTTCAAACCTCCCTGCAGAGCCCATTTGTTACCCCACCAATTATCTTTTTGCCTGATATATGTTGTAAAAAACTCATCCAGTAAAATTTGACCATATAACTGCACCCTTTTACCCAAATTGGCCTTAGCATCGAAACCGATGAAGGCGTTATCCGGACTACCCACCTGCAACTCAGAAACCCTCAGGAACATGACAGGATTCAAATAATGAAATTCAAAACGATTAGGCCTACCAAACACAATGCCTTCGAAGAACCCGAAGGTAAGCCACTTAGGTACATTGAGAGTGAGGTAATGAACAGCGGCATATTTTTTGGTATAGAGGGTATCATTGCCCAGGGTTCTGCGGGTGTATTGCGGTTGCAACTCCATGATCCTACTCATGTAATTGAGTTTCCAGATACGCAAATTAGCGTTGAGGTAAAGGTGGCTATTTCCATGATCACTCCAAAAAAGGCTTCTGTAACCATTACCGATAAACATTTTATCATAGCCGAACTGGAAGTCAATAGATTTGGCTGCATTGTAAAAAAGCGAACCTCGGGCATCAAAATAATCGTATCCGGTTTCTTTGAAAGGTTTATACAATCCAGCTCCCGGAACTGCCCTGAAATGCTCAATCCGGTCACGGAGGTAAACAGGTGGCTTAACCTGATTCTCCGTAACGAAAATCTGCATGCCGAGTTTACCTGAAATCTGTGAACGAACCACTACACCCCGGGTATTGGTATAGAGCATTTCATCAGTGGCCTCGTCTCGCATTGCCTGTAGATGCAGAACGGGATTAACAGATAGGAAAAAGTCAGGCTCGTCAATGCCCACAAAATTGGCTGGGTCCTGGTAAAAGGATGCAAAAAGAGCCTTTTTACTTACTGGGAAAACAGAATCCCTGCCCTTCCATTCTCTGTTATTTAGCCTTGCCCGCTGCACATTATACCGATCAACTGCCGATAACGTAATTCCAGTTGCACTATCGATAGCCCTGTCAAGAGCACCCACCCACCATTTTCTATTGAAAGGTTTCAGTACGGAAAAATTTAGCCCGGAATCCCGCTGCATCTTAATTTCAAGTCTGTTGAGCAGAAAATAATCCTTGGAGCCCTGCTGAAACAGGGAGGATTGTGCTAAAACTGGTAAAGGCAGAGCAAAAATCGAAATGACTGCTAATGTTTTAATAATTTGCGTGTTCAACAACATAGGTATAATGTCTAAGATCCTAATCAAGAACACCCGCATGGTGTCCGACGGAAAAATAATCAATGGTGATATACTGATAGGTGATAACCGAATTTTAAAGATAAACCACAGAATTGACAATTCATACCATGCACGGGAGATTGATGGGGAGAATAAATTCCTCTTACCGGGTGTTATTGACGATCAGGTACATTTCAGGGAACCCGGGCTCACCCACAAAGCCAATATCCACACTGAATCTGTGGCAGCTGTGGCAGGTGGTACAACGAGTTTCATGGAAATGCCCAATACCAGGCCAGCGGCGTTGACGCAGGACCTGCTTGAGGAAAAATATGCCATAGCCGCCCAGTCCTCTCCAGCCAATTATTCGTTTTTCATGGGCACATCCAACGATAACGAAGAGGAGGTATTGAAAACCAATGATAAAAAAGACAGGATTTGCGGGATTAAAATTTTCATGGGATCTTCCACCGGTAATATGCTGGTAGACAATCACCTGACCCTCGACCGAATATTCAGAGAAAGTGAGGTGCTCATCGCCACGCACTGTGAAGACGAGCGCATCATCAAACGCAACCTGGAGAAATTTGCTGCTGAAGGCAGGATTCCGCAAGCTGCAGATCACCCCATCATCCGCGACGAAGAAGTCTGTTTTGAATCCTCTCTGATGGCAATCCAGCTGGCGAAGAGAAATAACACAAGGTTACATATCCTGCACATCTCTACAGCCAAAGAACTGCAGCTTTTCAGCAACCTCCTTCCGCTGGCTGAAAAAAGAATTACATCTGAAGTTTGCGTCCACCACCTGCATTTCACAGCAGATGACTATGAGACCCTTGGCAATAAAATAAAATGTAACCCCGCTATCAAGTCGCCCAAAAACAAAGCTGCACTCTGGGAAGCCCTGCTAGATGACCGGCTGGATATTATTGCCACAGACCATGCACCCCATACCATAGATGAAAAGTCTGGTGATTACACACATGCACATGCAGGTTTACCATTGGTTCAACACAGCTTGCAGCTTATGTTGCACTATGTTCAACAAGGCAAAATCACCATTGAAGATGTGGTGCGCAAAATGGCACATGCTCCTGCCACCTGCTTCCAGATCAGGGAGCGGGGATTCATCCGCGAGGGCTACTATGCAGACCTGGTGTTGGTAGACTTGAATACCCCTTATACTGTGAGTAAAGAAAATATCCTGTATAAATGCGGATGGAGTCCACTCGAAGGATTCACCTTCCCTGCAACCATTAACATGACTTTTGTAAACGGATATCCTGTTTATGAAAACGGACAGGTCGATGCATCTCATCGGGGAATGCGATTGCTCTTCGATAGAAATTGAATGCATGCTGATTGACAAAACAACACTGCAGGACCTTTCCATTTTTCATCCAGATGAAGAGCAGTCCCTTTTTGCCCGGATTGATCATACAACCACTGCTACAGGTAAACAAGTGCTTCAGAAAATATTCTCAAGCCCTTTGCAGGATTTTAACGCAATAAAAGAGGTACAGGATATCCTGAAACTGCTTGAAGAAGAGCTCAACAACTGGCCTGGAGACATTACCAATGGTACGATGCTGGTGGTGGAAAAATTCCTCAACGATAACCCACAAAGCATCCCTGAGAATCCAAATCCCCTCAACAGTTTCCTATACAGGATTCTCAATGCGGGAGAATATTCAATGACACTTTTTTCGATGCGGCAGTTGTTTGCCTTGATAAGGGGGTTTGAAAAGCTGCACAAACTATTCCGAAAACACAAACTCCCATCAAGGTTGGAACTACTTGTTGGTGAAAGCGAACGACTCATCAGCAACCGGCTGATTACGAGCTTAAAAGCATTTGAAAATTTTCAGGAAATGTCTACGCCGGAAATCCTGAAATATGCCAGCATTTTCCACAACGAACTTCCCGTAACACTCCGGCGTTTGCTAGAGATTCATGCCAGTCTGGATGCCTGGAAATCCATGGCAACAGCCAATAAAACATTGAAACTGCATTTCCCAACATTTGAATCCAGCGAACATCCGTTGCTCGAAATAAGGAACCTCAAACATATCATGCTGAAAGAGGCTGTGGGATATGATTTGCTGATGGATAAAGACCAACATTTCATCTTCCTAACCGGTGCGAATATGGCTGGCAAAAGTACCTTGATTAAAGCCGTTGGCTTGTCAGTTTACCTCGCACACCTCGGCATGGGCGTACCTGCCAGTTTCATGCGGTTATCTTTGTTTGAAGGACTCCTCAGCAATATCAATGTGATGGATAATATCATCAAGGGAGAAAGTTATTTCTACAATGAAGTGCGCCGCATTCGGGAAACACTAATCAAAATCAGTGATGGCCGTAAATGGCTGGTTCTGATTGATGAACTCTTCAAAGGCACCAATATGCAGGATGCCATGAAATGCACGGTATCTGTGGTTGAAGGCCTGTCTAAAGCAGAAAACGCACTCTTCATCTTATCCTCACATCTCTATGAAATCGGCGACGACCTCAAACGCCTGCCAACACTGCGTTTTAAGTACTTTGAGACCATCTTGAAAAACAACGACCTTCACTTCAGCTATCAGCTTAAAGATGGCATCAGCAAAGACCGGATGGGATACCTCATCCTCCAAAAAGAAGGCGTTACCACCTTGCTGGAAAATATTGGAAAAAAATAAGCCCAAAACGTTGATTTCCCCCAAAATGCGTGAAAAAAACATGGAGATACCGTCCTTAACACCCATAACAGAATTTCCTGCCTGTTTACCTTCATGCCATGTTTGTAAAACTATTTGGCAGCACAGTCTATGGCGTGGAAGCCATCACCATCACCATTGAAGTCAGCTGGACCTCCCAGGGAAAAGAATACTGCATTGTAGGACTACCTGATTCTGCCATCAAGGAAAGCCTGCAACGGGTAGAGAGCGCCATAAAAGCCTATGGTTTTGAAATGCCCAGAACCCGGATTGTGATCAACCTCGCACCAGCAGACTTGCGAAAGAGTGGCACCGCTTTTGACCTGCCCATCGCTGTTGGCATCCTGGCCGCCTCTTTGCAGCTAGAGATACCACCTGCACTGGAAAACTTCATCATAATGGGTGAGCTAAGCCTGGATGGGGCATTACGGCCCATCAAAGGGGCCTTACCCATTGCCATTCAGGCACGTAAAGAAGGATTGAAAGGATTTATCCTGCCAGAAGTCAATGCCCGCGAAGCTGCCATGGTAGAGGGATTACAGGTATATGGCATGAAGAGCCTAAAGGAAGTAGTAAACTTCATCAGCAGAGACCACGAAAGTAAACCAGCTGTAAAAATCAACCTTGAAGAAGAGTTTTTACACGATAGCCAGCATTTTGAAACTGATTTTGCAGATGTCAAAGGACAGGAAAACATAAAACGTGCATTGGAAATCGCGGCATCGGGCGGACATAATGTAATTCTCATCGGTCCGCCCGGTGCCGGGAAAACCATGCTGGCAAAACGCCTCCCTTCCATCCTGCCGCCCCTTTCCCTGGAAGAAGCACTTGAAAGCACAAAGATCCACAGCGTAGCTGGAAAACTGCCGGAAAACGCCTCCCTGATTACCAGGAGGCCATTCAGGAGTCCCCACCATACCATTAGCGATGTGGCACTTGTTGGTGGAGGTGCTTCTCCACAGCCCGGAGAGATCTCACTTTCACATCATGGGGTACTCTTCCTAGACGAATTGCCTGAATTCAAGCGCACAGTTCTGGAAGTCATGCGCCAACCAATGGAAGAAAGAAAAGTTACTATTTCCAGAGCCCGCATGGCCATCGATTTTCCGGCATCCTTCATGTTGGTGGCTTCCATGAACCCCTGCCCCTGCGGATTCTACAACCACCCTGAAAAGCAATGCAGTTGTCCGCCCGGACTGGTTACCAAATACCTCAATAAGATTTCAGGTCCCTTGCTGGATCGAATCGACCTGCACGTTGAAGTAACCCCTGTAGCATTCTCGGAACTCTCCTCCCTGCAACCTGCCGAGACTTCAGTCAGCATCAGGAAAAGGGTGATTGAAGCAAGAACGATTCAATCATTACGTTTTGGAGGTAATGAAGGTATACATGCCAACGCGCAGATGAACGCAAGGGAAATCAGGAAAATTTGCGCATTGGAAGCGGATAGC
>Ga0208787_1000498_pt1 | contig 18657 bp, 22 predicted proteins | sample Wag4_2014_7_11_FD_187362 | JGI IMG/M metagenome (GOLD analysis project Ga0208787, IMG submission 187362) | Fresh water microbial communities from Ohio, USA - Utica-2 Time Series HT 2014_7_11 (SPAdes) (version 2) | ecosystem: Environmental > Aquatic > Freshwater > Water tank | place: USA: Ohio... | reverse complement strand
ATGTAATGATATATTATATTTATCTTTATAAATTGACCAGTTAGTAGATTTATGAAATAAAGAAGCTGTCCAACAACAAGGAAATAGATTACCCCAAGAATCCACGTATATTTCTTTTCTTTGTTTATGTAAACAAATAAGTGGGCCTTCTTTAATTTGCATATCTTCTATATTAAAACGGTCTGCTGTTGGAGGATAAATTGATTTCTTATTATTATCTTTATCTTTATACAAATATGGTTTTTTAAAATCTTTGAATCTTGCTGAAATTTTTAAAACAAATTCACCAAAACCCATTTCTTTAGAAAGTTTTTCGGCTTCTTCTACTTGATGTTCATTGTGAAAAAAAGGTATAAAAAACCATTTAGCATTAGCACCTGTACTAATAAATGCTTTTGCGTTTTCCATAAGTTTAGACCATTTAACATCAACACGATAAGTATGGTTTGTATCTTCTAATCCATCTATATGAAATTCAACAAAAGATTTAGGTGTTAATTTATATAGTTCGCCTAATTTAATCCAAAAATCTGTATTTCTTACACCACCATTTGTACTTAAAGACATTAATATATTTGGATTATTATCTAAAATGTATTTTGTAATAGGTAATAAATCGTGGGCTATGGCTGGGTCACCAAAATTTCCACAAAATTTAAATTTCTTTAATGATTTAATAAGGTCTGTAGGAAAAAACTTAATAAAATTATCATAACTAATTTCAGATTGATTATTTAAAATTAAAGGATTATTAGTCCTAGAACACATAGGACATTTTGCATTACAACGACTGGTTATTTCAAGGTGAACGGAATCAATTTTTTTCATTAGTTATATAAGTCTATTTATGATGTATAAATATAATATAAATTATATCATAAAGGAGAATATATGTCAATAACCATTAACGGTAAAGACTATGATGAAACAAAGTTCAGTGATAAATTGAAAAATTATATCATATCAAGACAAGAAATACAAAACAATAAGACAAGATTACTTGTTGAAATTGAAAAAATAGACGTGTTAACAGAATACTATAATAACAGAATAGTAGAAGAATTAGGTATAGACGTTAAGGAAACTAAAGAAACAAAATAAATGGCAGCTGTAGCAAACTTATCAATAGACCAAGGCGCAACATTTACATCAGATATAACAGTTAAAGATATTAACGGAAACGTATTTGATTTGACTGGTTATACGGCCGTTGCGAAATTGGCTAAAGGTTATTCATCTACAAGAACAAGAACAGCGATATCCACAACTTTTGCTACAGACAGAACCACTGGTGTTTTAACAATTTCTTTAACGGCCGACCAAACATCCGCATTAGATCCTGAAAGATATGTTTATGACGTTGAAATAATCTCTAGTAATAACACGGTTACAAGAGTTTTAGAGGGAATTATAACTGTGAGACCTGAAGTCAGCAATTAAATTATTCTATATTATAGATTAGATTTAATATAAATATAAAGAAAAAAGAGAGATTTTAATGGCTAACATAACTGCTAGAATCAGTTCACCTACATCTGCTGGACCACAAAAAGTATCAGTAACGATACCGTCTGGTGCCACATTACAAAACAGTTCATTACAATTAAAATTATTAGGCGATGTGGATACAACAACTGAAGGCCTAAATGATGGTTCTCTTTTACAATATAGAGCAAGTGATCAAAAGTTTGTTACAAGAACAAACATCATTACAACGACAGGAAATTTAACACTGAACGGTGGAGAATACTAATAGATGGCAACTATAATTAAAATTAAAACGTCAAGTGGTTTAGGTAAACCGGCTACAGCCAAAATCGGAGAGCTTTCGTATTCATACGCTGCAGGTGCCTATAACACATTAGGAGATAAACTCTTTATCGGTGTTGGCCCTATTGACGGTAACGGCGATGCGACAACGCAAGAAGTCATTGGCGGTAAGTATTTTACAAATTTATTAGACCATCAACCAGGTGTTTTAACTGCTTCATCAGGACTTATTTCAGATGCTAACAAAGCAATTGATGAAATAATTGTAGGAAACAGTTCATCAACAGGTGGTGGCATAAAGTTTAATGAGGCAACAAGTAATGGTGTCGACTTCATTACAATTAAAGCTCCAAATAGTTTAGCTTCTTCATACACATTAACTTTACCTACAGTAACAGGTACAGCAGGCCAGTTTTTAAAGACAGACGGTTCAGGCAATTTATCTTTTGACACAATATATTCAAGTTTCACAATCACTGGCGATACAGGCACAGATACATTTAATACAAACGAAACTTTAGATTTTCAAGGTAACACACAAGTTGTAACTGCTGTTACGAATAATCAAGTATCGTTTTCAATTGGTGCTGGGTCGATTGGTACCACAGAATTAACAAACGCTGGTGTTACAAATGATAAATTAGCAAATGCTAGTATAACATTAGGAAGTTCTACACTTACTTTAGGTTCAACAACAACTGATATTGCAGGAATTACTTCTCTAGTTGTAGATGACATTACAATTAATGGCCAATCGATTACAACAACTGCTTCAAATAAAGATATAAATTTAACACCACACGGAACAGGTACAGTTGTAGTTCCAGCAGGTTATGAAGGTCGTGCAGGATTTACAGCACAATCTTTAGTTAACAAATCTTACGTTGATGCGATTGCAGAAGGCTTACACGTTCACGCTTCTGTTAAAGCCGCTACAACTGATACACTTGCTGTTTTAACTAGCGGTACAGTTACTTACGATAATGGTACTTCAGGTGTTGGTGCAACTTTAACATTACAAAACGCTTTAACAACTTTAGATACTACTTATTCAGTTCAAAGTGGTGATAGACTTTTAATTAAAAATCAAGCAAACACGGCTCATAACGGTATCTATACAATAGATGCAACTTTAACAGTATTAACAAGAGCTGTTGATTTTAATACAACAACAGAAATAGCTTCAGGAGATTTCTTATTTGTATCAGAAGGAACTTTAAATGGTAGTAATGGTTATGTACAAACAGAAGTAACAACTTCTATAGGTACAAGTCCAATCTTATTTGAACAATTTTCAGGTGCAGGACAAATCGTAGCAGGAGAAGCGTTATCAAAAACAGGCAATCAATTAGACGTAAACGTAGATAATTCTTCTATTGAAGTAAGTGCTGATAATTTAAGAGTAAAAGCATCAGGTGTTACAAATGCCATGTTAGCAGGTTCTATTACAAGAAACAAACTTGCAAATCCTTTTATCAACATATCAGACGAATCTTCAACTACAGGACAAGTTTTATTAGAACAAACTTTAGAATTTTTAACAGGTGAAGGAATAGATACGATAGTATCAGGCAATACAATAAGAATACAAGGAGAATTAGCAACAGATACAAATATAGGTGTGGCTACTTTCCCTACAGCAAACTTTTTAGTTACAAGTGGTTCAGTAGCTATAACAACAATAGACGGAGGAACATATTAATGGCATTTTTAGCTTGGCATATCATAGCAATACTTACAGTTATGGCCGGTTCATTTATAATCGGATATAGTATTGGTAAAAAAGACGAAAAACTTAACTACAGATTTGCAGATAAATTAAAAAATATTTTTAAAAAATAGTTAAATTAAATTATGACAACTGTAATTAAACCAAAACGCTCAGAAGTAGCGGCATCTATACCCTCATCAGGTCAATTAGAAGTTGGCGAAATAGCTTTAAATTTAACTGACGGTAAATTTTTTTCTAAAACTACGGCCGGTGTAGTAAAAGAAGTTGGAGGTGCTGGTGCAATTACACTTCAAGGTGTTACAAATAACGGGGCTATTTCTACTAACGATATTGTATTAAATGGCGCAGATTTAATATTTGAAGGAAATGTTGAAAACGCTTTTGAAACAATTTTAACGATTGATGAACCTACAGGTGATAGAACTATAACTTTACCTAATCAAAGTGGTACAGTGGCGATGGTTGATGATGCATTAGCATTATCAATTGTTTTTGGAGGATAAATTAAGAAATGGCTAGTACTTTTAAAAATGCAGGTATGACAGTTGGTACAAACGATAATGCAAGTGCTAATTTATACACTGCTACAGGTGTTACAGCCGTTATACACGCTTTATACATATCTAATAAAAGTTTAACTAATACAGCAAACGTTGACATAAAGGTAACAACAGACGGAGGAACAACTTTTAGAACATTGGGTAAAGGATTATCTATAAATCCTGAAACAACACTTATTATGGATAAACCAATAAATTTAGAAACAAATGATATAATAAGAGTTATAGCTGACTTAAATGTTGATTCTTCTTCTCCAGAAGTTGATGCTTTTGCTAGTATTTTGGAAATCTCTTAATAAGAAATATAATATGTATAAATATATAAAAACAGAAATTTTTTAAAAAATGGCTTACTTAGGCGCACCAACATCAGATACTAAAACTTTTACAGAAGAATACGCTTTTCATGGCTTAAAAAAAGATAGCTCTGGTCTTTTGACATATACTAAAATTTTAATGGCTTCTGATGAATCTGTGTCTTTAACTGAAGGAGACGGAATAGCTTATGGTGGACTAGAAGATTTACAAACTAATTTAGACAAAAATGGAGAGAATAATAATTTAACACTAAAAGGTACTACACCAGATGGTGTTCTTTCATACGAAAATGATATAGGCAAAAGGTCATATGATCAAATTAGATTTGATGAAAATAAATTATTTTATTATATGAATGAACAAGGATATTTAGTTGCTAGATATTTAAAAAATTTTATTTACGGTAGCCAAACAGGCGCAACAAGAAATTGGAGACAATAAAAAATGGCAGATTTTGTATTAGGTAGACTTAAATTTAATTGGAGAGGTAATTGGGCTATATCTACATCATATATAAAAGATGATATAGTAAAATACGGTGCTAACACATATACTTGTTTAGTAAATCATACTTCTTCAAGTACAGTTTCAGGATTTTACACAAATTTATCCGCAGGTAATTGGTCTTTACATTCAGAAGGTTTAAATTTTGCTGGTGATTGGACTGCAGCTACATTTTACAAACTAAATGATTTAGTTAAATTTGGTGCATATCAATATCGTTGTATTTTGCAACACACTTCAAGTTCTACTTTTGCAATTGGTTCAAACTGGTCCGTTTATACTGAAGGATTCCAATTTGAAGATTCTTATAATTCAGGAACAGAATATCAAGATGGTGATGTAGTAACTTATGGAGGATATGCTTACATTTTTGTAAATCCAGTCCCTGCTATAGGTAGTACACCATCAGCAGCTTCTTCTGATTGGGATTTACTAGCTCCAGGATTTACGGGCACAGGAGATTATTCAGCTGGCACGGCATATAAAACAGGACAAACAATTAATTTTGGAGGATGGGCTTACGTTTGCGTAACAGACACAACCGCAGGACAAAATCCATACACTCATTCAGCTAAATGGGTAAAAATTAACGAAGGATTTAGACATAGAGGAACTTTTTCATCAGGAACAACTTATTTTAAAGGTGATGTTGTAGAATATTTAACAAGTTCATATGTCGCTACAGAACATAATTTATTAAACATTTTACCTACAGATACAAATAATTGGCAAGTTATTGCTTTTGGTGATACTGCAGCTGTAATGGAACAATCAGGAGATTTAATTTCCAGAAATGCTTCCATACCTATAAGATTACCAATTGGACCTAAAGGGTCAATTCTAACTACTAATTCAACCGGTTCTGAACCTGCTTGGGGAATTGCTGCCGGCACTGTAAACAAATATGTTTCTTTAAAAGGAAGTGATTCTAATCCTGGTACAGAACAATTACCATATAAAACAATTTCATACGCATTATCACAAGTTAATAAAAATAGCGTATTAGCTTACACTGTAAATACTGGAGGTACTGGAGGTGCAGCAGGAATTTATAACAATGTAGCTTCAACTTCAAGTGGTTCAGGAACAGGAGCTACTTTTAAAGTTAGCACTGATGGCTCTTCAGTTCCAATAGTTACAGATGTTATTGTATTAAATAATGGAACTAATTATGCTACAGGTGATTCTATAACTATAGACGGTTCTAATTTAGGAGGTTCTACTAATTTAGTTTTAACGATTACAAATATATCTGTAGGTGATGTAATTAATATAGATTCAGGAATTTTTAAAGAAAATTTACCATTAAGAGTGCCTGCTAATACAACTGTAAAAGGTTCAGGATTAAGAAGTACGTTTATTTCTCCTAACACTGGTAACTCAACTTCAATTGCCACAGTTTCTGTTTCTTCAGGTGGTGCAGGAGGTTCTAACGGAACATACAATTATATACACCAACTTTCAACTAATGGTTCAGGTAATGGTGCTGTTTTTAATATTACTAAAGCAGGCGGTGTAGTATCAGCTGTTGAAGTGTATCATGGAGGTTATGGATATGCAACAGGAAATACTATTACAATAGACAATTCACTTTTAGGTGGTGGAACTAATTTAGTATTATCGGTTGATACTTTAGAATCTAATACTTCTACATATATGTTTTTAGTGAATAATAATACAAATTTAAAAGATTTTTCAACTTCAGGATTAACAGGCTTACCTGTGCATACAGGTTCAACATTAGGTGCTCCTGTAATTTCTTTAGATCCAGAAGGCGCAATATTAACTGCATCTCCTTACATTCAAAATAGCACTTCAACATCTAATAATGCTATCGGTATAAAAATAGATGGTAATTTACATTCTACAGGAAATAGATCTATTGTTGCAAACGATTACACTATGATTAATTCAGACGGTATTGGAGTTTTTGCTTTAGGTGGTGGTCGTGGAGAAATGGTTTCAGTTTTTACATATTACAATGCAAAATCATTTTATGCTTTATCAGGAGGATTTATAAGATGTTTAAACTGTTCTTCAGCATATGGAGAACAAGGTGCTGTAGCTGAAGGAACACTTGCAACTGAAACACCTATTGTGGTTCAATCAAGAGGAAAAACTTTAGCTTATCAACCAGCATCAGTAAGTGGAGCTGGTATATCAAATTTTGCTATAGGCGATACATTATTAGGAAATACATCAGGAGCTACAGGTACAATTATTAGAGTTAATACAAGTGCTGACAGAATAACATTATCTCCTGCAGGAACTTTTACTCAAAACGAAACTGTTACTGTAACAAAATCAAATTCAACAACTTATACTTTTCAAGTTAAAGATAATGCAGCCGCTGTAGCAAATGGTCAAATAGGATTTTTAATAGAAATAGATTCTACAGATTCTTCGTTTTTAGATCAAGCAGCAGAGGTTAAACCAGGAGATAACGTTCTATTTGCTGGCAGTGGTCAATATTACTCCGTTACAGCTGTAACAAATGAAGATACTGCTAATAGACGTGTTACTTTAAGAGTAAATCCTGAAGTAGCTTCAGGTAATGCAATTGCAGATAATACTACGACAACTATAACTCGTAAATATTCTAACGTAAGATTAACAGGACACGATTTCCTAGATATAGGAACTGGTGACATTATTACAACTAATTATCCTGGAACACCTTCACAAGCAGCAGATCAAAATGATGAAGTAGTAACAACTGATGGAGGTAGAGTTTACTTTACTTCAACAGACCAATCAGGAGATTTTAGAGTAGGAGATTTATTCCGTATTCAACAATCTACAGGTATTGCAACTTTAAATGCTGACGCTTTCGATCTTTCAGGACTAACAGAATTACAATTAGGTTCTATTGGTGCTCAATTAGGAGCTACAATTAATGAGTTTTCTACTGACGGTACTATGGGTGGAAATTCAAATCTTGCGGTTCCAACAGAAGCAGCAGTTGTAACTTATTTAACAACTTCATTAACAGGAGTTGTGCCTATAGCAAATAATACTTATGATATAGGAACTTCATCTTTCAAATGGAAAGATATTTACATGAATGGTGCTTTGAAAATGGGAGGCACTTCAAGTGGAACAAATACCATTTCTTCAGATGTTACAACAGGTACAGTTAATTTATTTGCAGGTTTAACAACAGGTACTATTAATATAGGTAGTGCAAATGCTGGTACTATAGATATAAAAGCTACAAAAACAGGAACTAGTACAACATCAGCAGCTTTAGTTGTAAGAGGTGGTTTAGGAGTAGTAGGAGCAACAAATACAGGCAGTGATATAACTTCCACAGGTGTTGTTACAGGAAATTCATTAGTTTCTACAACAACAATAAGTGGTGGTGGAAATATAACTGGAAACGGAAATTTAGATTTAGGTGGTTCAGCAAGTAGTACACGTGAAATAATTACAGGCGTAACTACAGGAACAATAAACGCTTTCACGGGTCTTACAACAGGTACTATTAATGTAGGTTCAGGAGCTGGTGGTACAGTTTCAATAGCATTTAACACTGAAGCAACTTCATCTTCTGTAGGTGCTCTTGTAGTAAACGGTGGTATAGCTTCAGGAGCTAACATTTATAGTGGTGGTGATATAAACGACAGTAAAGGTGAAGTACGAACTATACCTGTAAATACCAAATCTACTGGTTATACTTTAGAAGCCACAGATCATGGTAAGTTTATAAGTATTACTACAGGTGGAGTAACAGTTCCATCAGGAATATTTACAGTAGGTCAAAACGTATCAATATACAATAATTCAGCTTCCTCTCAAACTATAACACAAGGAGGTGGTGTTACTTTAAGAAGTGCAGGAACATCAAATACAGGAAATAGAACATTAGCTCAAAGAGGATTTTGTACAATTGTTTGTGTAGCATCTAACGAATTTGTTATTAATGGTGGAGGATTAAGTTAAACTTAATGATTTATCATGGGAATATATAATCTATTAGCAGGCTCAGCAGGTTTTACTCCATTACAAGCTACCGGCGGTTCTTTAACAACACAGGTAATAGGTTCACAAACATATAACGTTCATTCTTTTACTAGCGATGGAGCTTTCACTGTAACTCAACAAGGAACAGGTAAAGTTGAAGTTTTTATGTGGGGTGGTGGAGGCGGCGCAGGAGGAAGATCAAGAGGTGGAGGCGGCGGCTCTTTTGCATCAAATACTAATTTATCGGTAACTGCTACAAGATACAACGTATATGTTGGTGGAGGAGGTTCAAATGGTAATGGTGGTTGCGTACAAGGAGCAAGAGGTTCACCAGGCGGTGGATATGGAAGAGGTGGATTTGGCTGGGGAGCTGGTTTTGGTGGATGTTCATGTAGTGGTGCCGGTGGAGCTGGAGGAACTTTTATGTTTCTTGCACCAGGAGGAACTGTTACAGGCGAACCTGTTGTAGCTGCAGGCGGCGGCGGTGGTGGTGGTGGAGCTGAAAACGGCCAAGGCGGATCTGGAGGAGGTGGTAATAGAAATGGAGATAGTGGAGACCGAGGCGGTGGTGGAGCGACTGGAGGTCAAGGTGGTTACGATGGTCAAGATGGTGGAAATGCTGGAGGAGATCAAAGCGGTGGTGGAGGAGGCGGTGGAGGTTATAGAGGTGGTAATTATGGAAATAATCCTGGTTCTGATGGCTGCGGCGGTGGAGGTGGCGGCGGAGGTACAAGTTTAGGCGCAACAGTAACAGCTGGAAATAACAATGGTTCTGCCGGCAATTCAGGAGGTGAATATAATGGAGGCAGTTTTGGTAGTGCTAATGGCCAACAAGGAAAGTGTGTTATTAGATATCCTATAACACCATAAAAATTATGTCAAATATACAAGTCAAAGCAAATTTAACAAACAATCAAATATCGTTTGTTATTCCTAATATAAATCCAAATGAACTTTTTTGGAATATTACACATTTTCATATTTCATTTCCTAACGATATTTCTCAATTTACAGAATTTAATTATTTAAGTTTTTCTTTAATAGTAAAAAAAATCAATTCAGATACGACAGAAACTATAGTACTTGAAAAACAATATCCTCAATGGGGAATGAATTATATAAATTTTGATACTACTCAACAATTTTTAGAAAGTGAAACTTTAAACTTAATACCTGAAACAGAATATAAAATTGAATTTTCATATACAAATGCAAAACAAACATTTAATAATTCTACCAATTTCACTACACCTTCGATTCCAGGATTTGAAGAACAATTTTTAGTTTATCATCCAGATTTAAATTCTCTTCCACCTGAAGAAGTAGAACGATTAATTGATAGTGCTAGAAATCCTGAAATTTCACCGAATACTCAACCTTAATTTATTATAAATATTTTAAATTATGAAAATTGATAATGAAACTTTGAAAAAATTGATAGTACCATTACCTAAAGACAGTGAAGTCAAAAGTCCTTACTCTAAAGAAGAATCTTTAGAAATTTTAGATAGAGATAAAAGATTAAATATTTGTAATAGTTGTGAATTTTTAAGTTCTATAAAGTTTTGTAAAAAATGTAAATGTTATATGCCTGTTAAGACTTATTTTAAAAAATTAAAATGTCCTATAGGTAAATGGTAATAATTTATGAATAATATAAAAGACTTTACGTTTGAAGAACATAAAAAAGCTGAATCTCAACCTTTTGTACAAACTCTTATGTCTGGCCAAATCAATCCAGACCTTTATGCCACATATCTTTATAATCTATTACAGTGTTATGCTACACTTGAAAAATATGCTTTTGCAAATGGCCTGTTTAGACAAACGCCAGGTTTGGATAGAGCTCAAAAAATAGACCACGACTTTCGTTCACTTTGGAACAAAACAGATAAACCACATATTACAGATAGTACATTAAGATATGTCTATCACTTGGACACAATTAAAGATGACGCTGAAAAGTTATATGCACATATCTATGTAAGACATATGGGAGATTTATATGGAGGTCAAATGATAAAAAGAAAAACTCCAGGCCCCAATACATATCTTGTCTTTTTAAAACCAGAAGAAACAAAAAGAGTTATAAGAGAGATTATAAATAACTATATGAACACGTATCAAGTAAACGTGGTCGCAGAAGCTAAATTATGTTTTGCATATGCTACTGAATTATTTGAAGAAATGAATAAAATAAATGATGATAAAAACTTGGTTTCCAGTTAGTATATATTCAGCTGAAAATTTATTTACCGAAAAAGATAATAAAAATTTTATAAAAGAAATATATAAAATTAAAAAGACTACAAAAAAAGGTGGTAATAATTGGAATACAGATGTTTATAATACGCTTGAAAGTTTTGATTTAAGAAATAATAATTTATTAAGTAAAGTTTGTAATGTAACTGAAGAACACACAAATATTTTTGCAAAAAAATTAAATTCTTTTTACGATTATAAAGTTAATGAATCTTGGTTTAACTTTTACAATAAAGGAGATTTTCAAGAACCTCACTTTCATGCTAATTCTATTTTTAGTGCCGTTTATTTTTTTTCAAATCCTAAAAATTCAGGCAGATTAATTTTTACTAGTCCTACTGAACCTGATATGTTACCTATGAAAAATGTTAAAAAATATGATGATTTAAATTTTGTAAATTGTCATTATAATCCTCCTGAAAGATCAATAGTAATTTTTAGATCATATATACAACATATGGTGGAAAAATGTAATAATTTATCACCTAGAATAACAGGAGCTTTTAATTTATTATGATTTGGGAAAATCTTATACAGTGCAAAAATAATATCATAGATACGCTTGATATAAATTGTGTTGAATACTTTGAAGAAGGTATGACAAGATTTAATAAGGAAGGTTGGGTCAATCGTACTTGGAAAAATGATAATGTAAGACGAGCACACGTTGATGTCGTTGATGCAAGAGAAACAAAAGGCCTTTGGATGATGCACGTTTGTTTATTTCCTGAAGTAACAAATGGTGGACCAATTTATGGATTTGATGTAATTGCAGGTAAGAATAAAGTAACAGGTGCGTTCCACGATTTTTCACCACTTCTTAAAAAAGAACATCCACTTACACAATGGTTTTTAAATGAAACTAAATGGTACAAACCAAGTAAAGCAAGAGAATTACCAGATTGGGCAAAGGCCATCTTTAGTGGTGGTATGATTGCCGCTGGTAATATACAGACAGAAGAAGAATTATTCCAAGTAACAACAATGGCCGAAAGTAATCTACATAATTACTTAGATAAAATTGGCGATTTTAAAAATGACTCAAAACGAGAAGATGTGATAACAGCACAAAACTATTATTGTGAACATCAACAACAAAACCCACATACTCCTAAAGTAATGTTATCTTTAGGACTTAATGAAGAAGATGTATTAGTGTTTAATAAACACCATCTTTTTCCTAAGATAAATAATTAAATGAAACTAGATAAAAAATTGATTATACAATATTTTGCCATAATTGTTTTAATCGTTATTACTTTAATGGCAACCTCTCTTGTAAAAGCAGACGAAAATAAAATATCTGATTTAGAGAAAAGAATATCACAATTAGAATCTAATAAAATTTCAATACCTAAAGGCCTCTTTATTACAGGCGAAGTAGAAGGTTATTATGATGACCGTACTTATGATAGTGGTATAGATTCGAGAGCTGAATTACAGATAGGTATTAATCACACATTTAAAAATTCATATATTAATTGGACAGGTGCTTCAATGTTATATGATACATATTATTCTTTAGATACTACATTAAACAATACAATACAAGAAAAACAAATGGGGATTGGTAATGACTATTACAGATTATATCTTGGTGAAACAGACGCACAACGTTTAGGTTTTGCAAAGACACCAAAGGTCGGTGCACCATTAATTATTACACAAACAAATTCAAGGTTAGACCATAGAGAGAAAGCAGTTCTAGCTATCGGTGGTTTTAATTGGGATAATCAATTTGATTTTGATTCGTATCGTCTAAGACAAGATGTTCCAGCAGGTTTAGTTATTGGTTGGGATAATGAGAGAGATGCTTTATATACAGGTGCAACTGTAGGACTTTTTGGATATGCTGATTTATCTTATATGCAAATCAAAAATCCAAAAAGTTCAACAAGTATTTCTAATTTTAATGAACGAACACAAAAAGGTTGGGCATTAGGTGGTACTTTATATCGTTGGAATATTCCTTTGATTTGGGGTGCAGAAGTTTGGGACGATATGGACACAGGCTTCGCTGACAAAAACAGATATGATTACGGCCTATTATATAGTTTTAATGAACGCATTTATGGTACAGTTCACAGAACAGAAAATGATGATTTAGGATTTACAGGTAATTATTGGGGTGTTGTTTATAATTTACATACAGAAGATGATAAACACAAACGACCAGATAAAAGAGCTGGTTTAGAATTAGGTTTATACTATCACGATAAAGAACAAACATCAGTATATACAGGCGTATATAAAGACTATAACCCACAGTTATTAGCAACTATTCGTTATAAGTTCTAATTTCTTTTATATAAATAGTAGAGTTATGGCAAATCCATCTACTAGAGAAACACTTAAACAATATGCTTTAAGAGCATTAGGTAAACCTGTAATAGAGATAAACGTTGATGATGACCAGTTAGAAGATAGACTGGATGAAGCATTACAATACTATGCTCAATATCACTATGATGGTATTAGACGAACATATTTAAAATATAAACTCACAGCACAAGATAAAGACAGATTAAAAGCTTCAACACCATCTTCTGAAACACCTACACAAAATGGTGTCAGCACAACTTGGTATGAAGCAAACAATTTTCTTATAGTTCCAAGTACAGTTATTGCCGTAACAAATATATTTCCTTTTTCAGACAAATCAAGCATGAATATGTTTGACGTAAGGTATCAATTAAGATTAAACGACTTATATGACTTTGCTTCAACATCAATTATTAACTATGATATGGTGTTAAGACATTTAGATTTCTTAGACCAAATTTTAGTAGGTATGAAACCTATTAGATTTCAACAACACGATAATCGTTTGTATATTGATATGGATTGGGTGAACGATTTAGAAGTAGATGAATACTTAATTATAGACTGTTATAGAAAATTAGACCCAGCTACTTTTACGGATGTGTTTAATGATCAATGGTTAAAAAGATATACGACAGCATTATTTAAAAAACAATGGGGTGCTAATTTAAGTAAATTTGATGGAGTAGTAATGTTAGGTGGCGTTAAACTTAATGGCGAAAAGATTTTTACAGACGCACAAACAGATATTGAAAAATTAGAAAAAGAAATAAGAGATAGTTTCGAAATTGCCCCAGCATTTATGGTAGGTTAAACTATGCCAGTAAATCATTATTTTCAAGGCGGCCAAGGAATTGGCAATCAGGCCGAGAAAACACTTTATGAAGATTTAATTGTAGAAGGCCTAAAAATCTATGGCCACGATGTCTATTATTTACCACGCACACTTGTCAATAGAGATTTAATACTAGGTGAAGATACTTCAAGTAAGTTTGATGATAGTTATATGATTGAAATGTATTTTGAAACGACTGAAGGATTTGCAGGTCAAAGAGAATTGATTAATAAGTTTGGATTAGAAATTAGAGAAGATACAACTTTTGTGATTGCAAAAAGAAGTTGGCAAAATCAAGTAGATAATCCAATGACACAGATTGTGGAAGGCCGTCCTAATGAAGGAGATATTATATATTTCCCATTAATGAATAGTTTTTTTGAAATACAATTTGTAGAAGATCAAGAGCCATTATTTCAATTAGGTAGTTTACCTGTTTATAAATTAAGAGTTACACGTTGGGAATACAGTTCAGAAGAATTAAATACAGGCATAACTGAAATAGATGATAAAGAAACTGAATACTCATTAAATCTATTACTCAACAGATTTACACTTGAAGATGAAACTGGTTCATTACAATTAGAACAAGATCAATCATCAGGTCAACCAAACTTCTTCTTAAATGAAGAAGCAACAACGACAACAACTGTGGCAACTCAATCTACATATGCAGAAAATTTAGATTTAGACACAGAAGCTGGTTTTGATACTGCTTCGACGGCTGATGATATATTAGACTTTACAGAAAGAAACCCATTTGGAGAAATTGATTAATGTTCGGTAATTTTTTCTATAACGAAGGAATGCGAAAGATCATAATTGCATTTGGTCAATTGTTTAATAATATAGTTATACAATCAACATCAAGCACAGGTGCAGTTACAAAGAGATTAAAAGTTCCTTTAGCTTATGCACCAAAAGAAAAGTTTTTAGTACGATTAGATCAGAAACCAGATTTAGATGATCGTAGTTTTGCAATTACATTACCAAGATTAGGATTTGAAATATCAGGTCTTGCTTATGACCCTACAAGAAAATTAACAAGAGTTCAAAAATTTAGAAAAGTAAAATCTGGTGAATCAGGTGAAGTTCATAATTTTAATTATGTACCTGTGCCGTATAATATAAGTTTAAATCTTTATGCCTTTACGGCAACAGCAGAAAACGGCTTACAAATAGTAGAACAAATATTACCTTTCTTTCAACCTGATTATACAATTACGGTAAACGTTTTACCTGAATTAAATATTAAAAGAGATATACCTATTATATTAAATAGTGTATCATATGAAGATAGTTATAGCGGAGATTTTACGACTCGTAGAGCTGTTATATATACCTTAAACTTTACAACTAAAACATATTTGTTTGGGCCAATGTCCAATCAAGGTGTTATCAAAACGGTACAGTCCGATATTTACACAGATACGGATACAACAAAGGCAAAAAGAGAAGAAAGAATTGTGGTCGTACCAGACCCAACAACGGCGGATGCAGATGATGACTTTGGATTTACAACAACAATTACTTCTTTTACAGATAGTAAGAAGTATAACCCTACGACTGATACTGATGTTTAATTATGACAAAAATAGAAGATAAAGTAAACGAGATATTAGGCATATCGCCTGAAAATAAACCTACATTAGAATCTTTAGTAAAGATAGATAATCCTTCTGTGCCACGTGTAGAAGATAAAACTAAAACTGATATTGAAAATGATTATAAATTTAGTCGTGATAATTATTACGATTTAATACAAAAAGGCCAAGAAGCAATAGAAGGCATATTAGAAATTGCAAAAGAAGGCCAACACCCACGAGCATACGAAGTTGCAGGCCAATTAATTACAAACGTTGCACAAACAGTTGATAAGTTACAAGATTTACAAAAGAAATTAAAAGAATTAAAAACTGCCACAAAAGGTGCCGACACTAAAATACAAAATGCTTTATTTGTAGGTTCTACTGCTGAATTACAAAAGATGTTGAAAGTTAAAAATGAAAATACTCAAAGCGAAACGAAATTACCTGAACAAACAGATATTTCAGATAAGTGATTTAACTTATATAACAAGAATGACTCCTTTAAAAGAGTTATTAAATGGTGAAGATATGATTGAACCTATCAAAGTATTAAAACACGATACGAGAAAAAATCCTACTGGACCATTAGGTGAAGAATTATTTGATTATTCAAAATATAGAAGTGGTGCTGGTGATTCAAATTTTAAAGAAAAACAATATAGTGTATGGGAAGGAAATCAAAGAGTTCTGGCCGCTATACAATTAGGTTATACACACATAGAAGGTATTTTAATCAATGAATGAAGTATATCTTGGTAATCCGAATTTAAAAAAAGTAAACGTTAAAGTAGAGTTTACAGAAGAACAAATAATAGAGTTTGATAAGTGTTCGAAAGACCCTTTATATTTTATTCAAAATTATGTAAAGATTGTTTCGTTAGATGAAGGCCTTGTACCATTTAAAATGTATGACTTTCAAAAAGAAATGGTTGGTACAATGCACAACAACCGTTTTACAATATGTAAATTACCAAGACAATCAGGTAAATCAACAACGATTGTATCATATCTATTACATTATGTAATCTTTAATCCAAATACAAACGTTGCCATACTTGCAAACAAATCATCTACAGCAAGAGATATATTAGGCCGATTACAATTGGCCTATGAAAATATACCAAAGTTTTTACAACAAGGTGTATTAAACTGGAACAAAGGTAGTATTGAATTAGAAAATGGTAGTAAAGTAGTGGCTGCTGCAACTTCTTCAAGTGCAATTCGAGGAGGTTCTTATAACATTATATTTTTAGACGAGTTTGCTTTCGTACCTGCTACGATTGCAGAACAGTTTTTTAGTTCCGTATTTCCTACAATTTCATCAGGTAAAAATACTAAAATGATTATTGTTTCTACGCCACACGGAATGAATATGTATTACAAGTTATGGACTGATGCTGTCAATAAACAAAATGATTATATTCCTATTGACGTGCATTGGTCAGAAGTGCCAGGCCGTGATGAAAAATGGAAAGAAGATACAATAAGAAATACAAGTAAGGAACAATTTCAACAAGAGTTTGAATGCGAATTTTTAGGTTCAATTGATACACTCATTAGTTCTACAAAAATTAAAACTACACCTTATATAAAACCATTACAATCGCAAGGTGGTTTAGATATATTTGAAAGACCAGATAAGAATAAAATTTACGTTTGTACTGTTGACGTTGCAAGAGGTATTACAAAAGACTATTCAGCCTTTATTATATTTGATGTAACACAAATGCCTTATCGTGTCGTAGCCAAATATCGTAATAATGAAATTAAACCTTTAGTGTTTCCAAATATTATTGAACAAACAGTTAAAGGTTTTAATCACGCTCATACATTAATTGAAGTAAACGATTTAGGTGGCCAAATATCTGATGCTATGCAATTTGATTTAGAATATGACAATCTATTAATGACCACTCAAAGAGGCCGTGCAGGACAGGTTTTAGGTACAGCATTTAGTGGCCGTGGCAGTCAGTTAGGTATTCGTATGACAAAACAAATTAAAAAAATAGGATGTTCTAATTTAAAAACAATTGTTGAGTCAGATAAACTGGTTATAAATGACTTTAATATTATAGAGGAGATGTCAACTTTTTCTCGTCAACACAATTCTTGGAAAGCAGAAGAAGGATGTAATGATGACTTAATGACTTGTCTTATTATATTTGGCTGGTTATCAAATCAACCGTATTTCAAAGAATTAAGTAATTCTGATGTAAGGTCTAAATTATACGAAGATCAGGCCAATATTATAGAACAAGATATGGCGCCTTTTGGCTTTATAGATGATGGTGTAGAAACTGAAGAAACTAAACCATTTAAAGATGAATATGGAGAAACGTGGCATCCTGTAGTCAGAAAAGGCGAATAAATGTACAAAATACGCATTTTATAAATAGATGTGTATGAAATTTTGACTATGGCCGTATGAATAATACGAATGTTGGATTATATGAAACAATTAGCTAATTTATAAAAAGGAGAAAACCGAAATGGCATTTCAAGTATCACCAGGTGTTCTCGTACAAGAAAGAGACCTAACAAGAATCATTCCAGCAGTATCTACTTCAGTAGGTGCTTTTGCAGGTGTGTTTAGAAAAGGTCCTTTAGATGAAATCGTAACGGTTTCTAGCGAGCAAGAATTAGTAGATACGTTTGGCAAACCAGACTCAGATAATTTTGAGGACTTTTTTAGTGCTGCCAACTTTCTACAATACTCAAACGCATTGAGAGTAGTACGAGCACAAAATTCTTCAATAGCAAACGCAGTTGCTTCAGGCAGCTCATTTGTTATTAAGAACGACA
>Ga0208787_1000497_pt1 | contig 18666 bp, 17 predicted proteins | sample Wag4_2014_7_11_FD_187362 | JGI IMG/M metagenome (GOLD analysis project Ga0208787, IMG submission 187362) | Fresh water microbial communities from Ohio, USA - Utica-2 Time Series HT 2014_7_11 (SPAdes) (version 2) | ecosystem: Environmental > Aquatic > Freshwater > Water tank | place: USA: Ohio... | reverse complement strand
CAATAAGCGCCCGCCATTCCTTCTTACATAGAAGGTCATTCGAGCACTGGATTCATTTGCAACTTGAGCACCAAGATCATAACTACCAAGCACATTCTCACCAAAAGCAAACTGCTTGACATCTAATGGTGAGATTTCGCCTTCTGAGATTAGATAAATAGCCCGTAACATTTGGTTTCCACCAAATGACATCATTTGACTCCAAAGTAAATTCGTATTTACCCGAACACCACCATAAATAACACCATTGACGGTTTCCCTATTGGCGTAAACCAATGGGATGGTAGAACCAAGTTCTACAACATTTTGCAGTGAATCAAAGCCGGCTTTAGGCGCAAACTCAGTTCTATTGATAACATTCTGACCCTGATCAGTATTTTGCCTAATTCCACCGCCTCCTCCTGACTGCTTCGGCTTGAAAAAAGAAGCCGCTGCCGATAACAATGTACCAATCGTTAAAAGTATGACACCAATAGTGAACGGTTCAAGAGCTTGCGGTCCAACAGGTTGAACGCCACTACGCTTTGAACATTCTTTGATAAACCACCTATATTCTTGCTCTGTAAAACCAAGCTCGGCTATAAGCTCCTTCTCGTATGGAAGAAGAACAATATACTTTGTTGAGGGGGAAAGCATTAGGAAAAACCAATTTCGCCAGAGGATGGCAAAGATCCAACAAGTGCTTGTCGCAAGGTACGCTTTGGAACATGACTTGATACGGCATCAAGAGCACTTCCAAGCTGGAGCGTAAGCCTTGAATTGTCATGCTGATAAGAGCTTATCTGGTAAATCTCCTCAGTGTATGTAGAAGTCTCCACTAAGGTGTCTGGATCCAGCCAGACAGTCCTTATTCTAATTGTCCACCTATCATCAGCCGCTTGCTTAACAAAAGCCAAATCAAGCGGAGAGCTGCCAAATACAACTTGTGCTTGAATGTTGCTACCTTCTAAGTCAACACTTGTTCCAGAAAACCCAAAGCCACCATACATAAAATTTATGCCTTCAAATGTTCTTGACTCTCCAGCGTGAAAGTTTTGAAAAGCATAACCTGTATTTGCACCGCTAAATAGGCAAAAGTTAATATAAGTCCCAATGGCAATTCTCATATTCCAATACCTCTTCGAGCTGCAGGGTTATTCCGCAGGGCAGACAGGGTACGTTGTTGACCCATCTTGGCGCCATCACTAGCAGCTTGCCTAGCCATTTCCCTGGCGTCCTCTTCAGTAATGAATGGTAAATCACCGGAGCCAACGCGATTGTAGCGTATTTCTGTAGAACCAGCACTCTTCATTAAATCAGACATCTGCCGATTTGAATTAGCATCTTTCAAGTGCTCCAAATAGCGACTATTCTCAGAATACAGATTCTTTGTAGTTGAAACAGGATCAGCCATTGATGCCGAACCAAGCATCTTTTCAGTATTAGGATTAGAAATTATAGAACCATGCGACCCTGGAACATACAGCTCTGGCCCTCCTTCTCCAACAATGATTGGCGTTTTAGCATAAGCAGGTCCACCACTTTCCCTGCCAAAGAGACCACCCAATAAACCTCCACCACCGCCGCCAAACATGGGACCAGTAAGCAGTCCACCAGCGGACATAAAGATACTTCCAAGACCAAGCAGAGTATTTTGCGTGCCACCTTCTTTCATTTTGCCAATGCCAGACATAAGCATTGTGATATTGCCAATAACACCAACAACACCAGAAATAGCACCATTTAATTTTTCAAAAGATGTAGCGCTAGCCTTTTGGCTCATGTCACCAAGAGCAAAAGCAGCATCGACTGCTGATTGATCAAAACTGGGAATTGAAATGCCAAGTTGCGAAATAAAATTAGGCAATTGCGCAAATGAATCTGCGCTCAGATTTAATGACGATTCAAAGCCTGTAAAAGCAGCAGATAAATTGGAACCAAGCCCAGGTGGCAGCAATGATTGAGTAGTACCTTGAAAGCCGAGTTCAGGTGAAACCGCCAATGATTGCGGATTACCTTGGAGAGGATTACTAGCCGTTGGTGACGGAGGAGGCATGTTGGTTACAACAACTGGTGTTGCTCCTCCAGTGGGGGCAATTAGTGGTTGCTGCGTGGCAGGAGTAGATGTAGAACCAAAAGTATTGAGACCTGGAACGGTAAGACCAGGATAGGTTTGCGTTGTAGTGGTAACTTGCGGCCCAGGCATTGCGCTTGCAAGCGTGGATCCACTGGTGCCCATGCCAGCACCAATAGAACTCTTTGGAACAAGAATGGCAACGTGTTTAGTATTTGGTCCGTAAGGTGTTTGCCCCTCTGAAAAACCATTATCAATGTTTCTACCCTGATTTCGCACAACGGCAAAATCATAACCACTACTACTAACACCACTGGGAGATGGAGCATTTGGATTATTGTGCTGGGTAGAATACATAAGGGAGCCAGAAGGAATCATGCCTTTCTTGACGGCATCTTGATAGGTTGACAAGTCCATCATGTTTACCGAAGCGGAACCCTTTGCATTTGACAATTTGGTTGGAGTGCCGAGTCCAGGCAATGAAGTCCAATCGTGATCCTTCAAGAGATCAATCACTGCAGCCCGTGGATCATTTCCATCCCTAAGAGAATAAGCTGCACCAGGATTTTCAATTTGCTTGGCAACTTTGCCAACATATTGCCTGCTTACCGAAGTTAAATGATCAAAGACATTTTTAACACAACCTCCAACTGCTCCCCTGATAGGTGCTGAATTAGCAATAGCTTTTAGAACGGGATCACCAAAATCTATATTAGAGTTACGTATTGCCTGGTTTACATTTGACATCGAAGATCCACCAGCAACGACTCCAGCAGATTGTGGATTAGCTTGAAGAGACCTGAGATTTTGGTTATAAAATCTCATAAGTTCAGATTGACTCTTAACTGGCTGATTGTGATAACTCTTGCCGCTATGTGTCGGGAAAGATGCCCATTCAGGTGCCATCTTATTCATCACATCGGCATCAAACTTACCAGCTTTGATTTTATCCAATACTCCACGCCGCTTAAGCAGCTCAACACCACCTTGATCCTGTGCTTCTTTACTGAAATCAGGAAGACCAAGTTTGTCCTTGATTGGATTCCAAGTAAATGGCATAAATTGATATGCACCAGCCGCTGCACTTGAATAACCATTGCTGCTATGAACAACTTTATCTGGATGCTTTTTAAGATCAGGCGCAAGACCACCGCCAAACATTGTCCTGTAGCCATCTTCTGAACCACCACGCCATGTTCCTTCTGCATACATGACTGTATTTAATGCAGCTCTGATCTCAGGAGTAATTTCATGCTTTTGCCACGACTGTCTTGGCTTAGCAACTGCACCGCCCCCGACTGTTGCAACAGTACCTTGATACGTCCCCTGAGAAACAAGTTGAGAAGTCTCAAATGATCCACCAGAATAAGTAGGAGTAGCAGTGCTTGGCTTAGATACAAGCCCACTTGCATCACCAACTTTTTTGTCGGCATTCAAGATTGCCGATTCAAGACTCTTAAAACCAGCTTCAGCTATAGCCCCAACCTTATCCGTTGAAGAAACAAGGCTGAGAGTATTTTGTTGGATCTGCCTTTGCGGATCCATCTCTTCCTTCAAAATACCCAACTTGCTCATCTGCTTAAAGAACGCTTCCTCCATGGGCTTAAATATCATCTGATCTGCAATACTTGTCATAATCTTGCTAGACAACGCAGTGGCTGCATTGCCAGCAGCTTCACTAAAGTCTTCACCCTTCATTATTGAATCAGTAAAAGCCTGGGCTAGGTCAGCCCTGAAACCAGATATACCCTGAGCTGCAGTGTTCATTACAACGCCAAGCTCTGTAGTCTTATCAATAAACTGTCCAAACCATGCCGCTGCGTCTTGATTGAACAGCTCATCGCTTAATGCTTGAGTCTTCTGCATTGAAGATTGCTGTAAATTAAGGTTTTCATTCCTCAGTGAAAACAACTGTCCAGATTGAGCTTCTTGGATGTCTATAGACTGACCAGTATTTATCGCCTGATCGGCAGAATTTATTGCCGATAGGGCACCAGTATTAACACTTGAACCAACACCAGCAGTATTGAATCCACCAAGCTGATTTATCTTGCCTGCAAGGGCGGTAAGTGTATTATCTCTTTCTGGAGTCTTCGACAAAGTTGATACGTTGACATATTGCATTTCAAGATTCTTTCTTGCTTCAATCTTTGCTTGCTCATTGGCAAGACGCGCTCCAGCCATCTTGATCTTAAAGATAGCCATTTCAATTTGAAGTTCGCGCTTTTTAATTTCAAGATCAATCTGCTTTTGCCTGGATTGCTCAGCTTCAAGTTGACGCTGTAAGCGCATCCGCTGCTCAGCAACAGAAATCATGTCCTGCTGTGATCTAGCCCCAATAGCTCTGGCCTTAGCCATTCTTTCGAATACACCACCTTCATTTCTGCTGTTATATGTATCAAGCAATTTATCAGCTAACTGCAACTCAGAGGAAAGACCTTCCTGAGTAATTTGCGCTCTTTCTTTTTGAAGATCAACAATTGATTTTACAGAATCAAATTGCTGTTGCAAGTTATCTTGCTGTTCTTGCGCAACCGCCAAAGCATTAGATGCTCTTGCAGTAGCATCTGTAGCCTTACGGTTAATGTCATTGTGAGCAGATTGAATTTGCCTTACTTGCTTTTCTGTTTCAGCATTGTAATTAACTTCAGCTTTTTGCAATTCAAGAGATTGAGCCCTTAGGCCAAGTGATTCGTTTTGAGCAGCAAGACTTTGATCTAGCAATCCATTGAGAGAACTTTGATTGCCAATGAGAGAATCGGTAGCCGATAGCGTTGCATCAATCGCTTCTAATTGTTTTTTATACTCGTTCTTAAGATTATTGGATATTCCAAATGTTTCCATTGCAGCAGCAATCTTTATTCTTTCTATTGCAAGCTGTTGCTTACTAATATCTAGCTGTTGCTTTTGAAGCGTGATTTTTTGCTTCTCAAGCTCGGTTTCAATGGTTGCCCGCTCACGATCCTTGGAAAGCAGTGCTTGCTGTCCAGACAGATCAGAGATCCTATTGGCTGCTTGAACGCGCTGCAGGGCGGCCTGGGCGGCAAGCTGCTCCTCTGGTATCCCAGCAACACCAGCAATTGACACACGGCGTTGAGCGGTCGCTTCCCGAAGGCTTCCCCTTGTACGCTCTAATTCAAGGACAGCTTCAAGCTTTTTCCTTTCATTGTCCATTAACGCAAGCTTTGCTTGAGTAATGTTTTCTTGTAATTTCAATTGCTGAGTCATTTTTTGCATGGTCAGCTCTTGAGTTTTTAATGCCATCTCTTCTGGCATCAAACCCATATCTTGAACAGCTTTGTCAGCACCAACAACCTTCCTTTGCTGGATAAGAAAATCAGCACTATTGACATCAGGTTTATTAAGATTCTCTTGAAATAATTTAGCTTGAGCAGATAAAGCTCCCAAGTTGTTAATCTTGAATGATTTATCAAGTAGACCTGCCGAAGCAATTAGCTTTTCAAACTCTGCACGCTCTTTCTGCAATTTCTCAAGCCTTTTCGTTTGCACACTGGCTAAACGATCATCTCCAATTTGCGTGTAAAGATCTCGATTAGCTTCGGCTTCTTTGATACCTGTTTGAATTGCTGACAAAGATTGCTGCGCTTCTTGAGGCGATAGTTCCATATCTTTAATTTTTTGATTTCTTTCCGCTGTCAATGCAATTATTTTATCTACAGTTTTTTTGTAAGCATCAGATTTTTTATCTTGCTGCAATTTCCATTGGTTTGTTCTTTCTGCTTCCAGATTTTTGTCAATGTTTTTTAGTTCAGCAGCTTGCTGCTTTACCTTTGACATAAAAGCTGGAGACCGTAATTTATCATTTGTATTTGATAGTTCTCCAGCCATCGCCCCAGTGCGGCGACTTGTCTCCATTTGATCAAATCTTTTGCCAAGGTTAAAACTAGCCGCGACTTTTTCAAAGGGATTCAAGCTACCACCAGGCTTATTGCCAGCACTATTAAGACCCTTCAAGACATCTAATTCTTTTTTAAGTGAACCAATCTCCCCCCGAAGTCCCTTGATGCCAAGGGAAATACCTTCAATCGCAATGCCAAACAACGCAGCTTTGCCAATTGCTTTCAAGGACCCAACAAACAATTGAGCAGCCTTTCGTCCTTTGTCCATCTCCGAAGTAAAGCCTGACATGATTCCAGCTCTCACCATCAAGGCAGATTTCATGCCATTCATTTCTCTGGCAATAGAAGTACCCTGCAGTGCTAACTGAGCATTCAAAAATGACTTACCAATCATCAGCAAGCCAGCAGTGATAATAGGCATTGCTGGCGTGATCTTTTGAATAACAAAATTCAATGCTTGCATGCCCATTGTCAATGGAGCAAGAATTGGCGCTGCTGTTGCTGCACCCAAAGCCTGGAAACTGGCTCCCAATTGCTCGCTTACATTGGCAAAAGTTCCACTCAGTTGATTGACGTTTCCACCTTCAGCTTCTAATTGACCAATAAATTTAGAAATAAATTCATCACTAGCTATTTGACCGGCTTCAATCATTCCATACAGCTCTTTTGTCGTCACATTGAACGCTCTAGCGGAAACCTGTATTGCACCTGGCAATGCTTCTGCAAGCTGACCCTTAAGCTCTTCCATCTGCACAGTGCCCTTACTGGCAATCTGTGTTAATGCCGTAGAAGCTCTGTCAATCTCTGCCCCACTAAGACCTAGATTTCGACCCGAAGTAGCCAGTGTTTCTGTAATGCCAATTTCCTGCCCTTCAAGAGTTGTCCCTTGGGTAGCAGCAGCCATCCGTAAATAGCTCTGCGCAGCCTTTTCAAACCCAATTCCAAGATCTAAACCTATACGCTTTAATTCGTTAAGCTGAGCAGAGGCATCGCCAATGTTTCTTGTAGCAGCAAGATAACTCGATACACTTGTTTCAAGCTTATCAAAGCTGGCAGCAGCACCAATAATTGCCCCTGGAGCACGAGATAAACCTTGAACAACAACACCATAAGCAACACCAAAAACCACAAGCTGAGGCAAGAGATTGGCAAAGTCATCACTTAGGACACCCCAAGCATTCCTAAACAAATGCGCTGATACCTCACCTTCTTTTGCGGTTCCATTGAGTACACGCAACGCACGATTAGAGTTATTTAGTTCTTTAGTAAGAGCAGCGTGAACACGGGCATCTTCTGGAGTCGCAAAGGCAGTACCAACTTTTCGACCAGCAATAGCTCCACGCTCTGATCTGATAGCACTGATAGAGTTTTCAAGTTTAAGACTTTTCGATAGTTTTTCTATTTCATTATTGCCAATTTCCCTTCCCCTGAATCCACCAAATCCAGAGTTACCTTGAGCTTCTAATACTGCAGCATTTGCACGCTCGTAACCTTTTAAATTAGCAATTCGATTTGCTTGAAGTTGTTGCTGTGGAGAAAGGGATACAGGACTGCTGACTTTATTTACAGCATTAGGATTATCAGCTTTGAAATCATGAACAGCAATGGAAGACATGAGAGCTTCCTGCTGCCGCAAGACTTGAACGTAGCTTTCGGAATGAAGGCCAAGTTCTTTATAGTTTTTAATTAAATTTTGCAGTACGGCTGGTTGCGCTTCAAGACTACTTTGTTGAAGAGCTAAACCCTTTTGAGCATCTGCAAAATCACTAGCTGCAACTTCACCTTTTTTGTAAGCAGTGGCAACACCAGCCAATGCAATACGTGTATTAACTAAGTGAGTATTGACTTGAGCTTGGCTGACGGTATTGTTTAAGAGACTAAATGAATTGTTTAATTTGCTAACAGCAGCATTATTTTTATTTATGAGGCCTTCAGCAGTTGCAAAGGAAGCAAACCACTTCCCATTCTCTGCCCCTTGAAAAGGAGGCATTGGAAGCATTTTTTGACCACCTCCACCTCCACCTCTATTGCCTCCATTGCCACCCCCTTGGCGTCCACCATTGCCAAGGTCAACTACATTAACAAAATCAACTCCAGTATTCTGTCTTGTCCAATTTGGTTGACTTTGCCCTAAAAGCTTTTTTTGATCAATGCCATCAAGCAGCCCTTTGAACCAGTCCTTTACAACCGTTTGAAAAACTCTTGTATCCTGAGGACTACCACCACCTCCTGGTGACAATAATCTGCCAGGTGCTCTTTCGCCATATCCAGACAAGGCGGATGAAGACGCCTTGGCCAGGGCACCACCAGCAAAGAGCGAAGTTTGAGCCTTTTTAATTCTTTGATATTCTGCAATTAAAAAATTAGATACTTGTCGAGCCTGCTTAATAGCAGATGCATTTTCCTCTGCCTGACCCTTTGTTAAACCTCGAACAATATCTCTTCCAATCCCTTCTGTTATCTTAGAAGGACTAGAAATCTTAAGTTCTCTTTTTAGTGTTGATATAATGTCACGAGCTACTTCACTTGCACCTTCTGATGCTGCAGAATTTTTTACAAGATGAGTTGCAAGACCATTGACAACATCTTGACTGATTTTTTTTGAATCAGAAATAAGATCAGCAATTTCAGTTCGAAGCTTCCTGGTGTTCGTTTGCTTGAGGTCAACACCCTTTCCTTGCAGGTAATCCCTTGCAAGATCAACCCCAGCGCCACCTAGGCCGTCCCTCCTGGGCTCATTTCGAATAATCCTGGCTACCTGCTGCCTTGGCTCACTGCTAATCGCAGAACGGGCCTTGATGGCCCTAGAGCTGACAGCATCAACAACCGCTGCAACTGTGGCTAAATCCTTTATTGCCCTGTTGAGGATAGGATTTCCGCTACCCTGCGGAGTTACCTTTGTAGTAGAAATAGCAGTAGTCTTCTGAACAACCTGTTGAATATCCCGCTTGCTCTTGTCAAGACTTTTAGAATCAACAGCAACAGTAACCGTTGCTCTTGGCTTTAATTCTTTTTGTAGAGCCTGAGATTGTTGCTTTGCCTCTTTTTGAAGATTGGAATCATCAATCTCAACTTGTACGCTTGCTTTTGCAGTCTTTCCAACGGCTTTTACTGACTGCTGAATTTCAGCATTAAGCTCTTTTAGGTTTGCTCCTGAAAGCTGTAAATTTCCAAGAACAACTGGCTTTGCCTTGACTCTTGCAAGAAGGGCATCAATTTGCGACTCAGCTTCATCTAACTTCGATTCAAGAAGTGCAATCGAAGCTGATATATTTAGTAATACGTCTTGCTGAGACACGCTTTAACTCATAACACTATTATTGTAACCAATCCTAAGACAAATCTTCACGAATAGATGGAATAAGGTAAACCGGAATCTTTCCTTGATTAACAAGTTTTGTTAGTATGGACTTACTTTGTGGAGTACAAAGAGATGCTTCTTCAGATTCAAAAACTTCTGCTGTCTTAAACGGCATCAAATCTTCAAACTTCACACTATTAGAAGCCTGCTTACCACCAAGCGCACCTATAACTATTTGAGCTAACTTTGCAACAGAAATAGAATTAAGAAAAGCATTTGCTTTTTCATTTCGATCAAGCTCCTTCAAGACAGCATTAACTGTCTTGATGGTTAAATACGGAAAGTTATTGTATGAAAACTCGGGTAATGCTACACCGCTTGCTGCAATTCTGGCGTAGCTACCATGCCATCCAGATTTTCTTTGGAGGATTTTGGAACAGTCTTCTTCGAGCTGTTCCCACCAAGTTTTCCCGATTCTTCTCCATCAGAAAAATCATTCAACTCTGGATTTTCTAAAGCAATCAACTCATCAATATCTTCTTGATTCTGTTCAGCAGTTAAAAATACATTGATCTTTGCTACCTGCTTGTCATCAAGTTGCATAGAATCTTCCATTGTCCAATCCCTCAGGTAACTCCATACGCCATCAAACAAACCTTGCGCTCTAGTTTGAAAAAAGATAGTAATAAACTTTGCCCGCCATGCCTGATCAGAAAGCTTTTCATTCTGAATACGCTTGATTTCATCAATGTATTCAATAATGATTGGTCGCTTTTCATCTTCATTAAGACTGCCTTGAATAGCATCCCAGGCTGTTTCTACATCCATATCCTTCTCTCTTGCAATTCGCTTGACCAGTTCAAGCAATGCCATATTTTCTTGTGCTTGCTCCTTTGCAATTCGATCTTGCTCATCACGCTCTAGCATCATCCAAGCACCTAGCTTCCTAAAGCGTAGATTGTCTTGGATAAGATAAAACTCGTGATGAAACTCTGGTTCAGAATGAATTAGAGAAGCATACTTGCTAGACATAACTTAAAATGGGGAGATCGAAATTGTAGCTCTTGGTTACCTGAGTTGGATCCAAAATTTGCTTTGGAATCAAAAGGTCAAGAGTTTTTTCAGACACCTTAAATCTAGCATTAGTTTGAGACGCCTGGCCATTGGCGCACAACAAAATCCCAACTCGAATGTGGTTGGGTCCATTGTAGGAAGAATTGATCAAATAAAAAGTTTCGCATTCACTAACAAGTAAATCCATTATTGATCGTAGAATGTAGTGAAAGGTGAATTTTGCACAACAGAAGGAACTTCCTCCCTTTTTGCAGTCGTTGGGTAATTATGCAATTCATAATCAATGGTCTTTATGGTAAACATTCTTCTATCGTTTAAGTCAACATCATCCTTACGCCATTTTGTACTGCTAGCCTCAGAACCAAAGTGTCTCATAATTAAATCTTCATGGTTGAATATATTCTTTGTTGAATCATGCTGCTGCAACCAGACCGTATAAAATGACCATTTCTCTATCATTCCAATTCTATCAAATGCGCTAACCCTTGGAGTATCCTCAAGTGTTACCTCAAGACCTACAGGTTGCCAATTAGATGGAACACGTTGCTTACCAATAACATAAAAACAAGGACACACCTTTACAAGGTCTCCATCAGTATCTTGCTGATAGTACCAACCAGGAGCATCTTGTCTTGTGGTTCTCGTCCAAACATTATTAACATAATCAAAATCTGCGTAGCCTAATACTTGCTCTAATACTTGTCGCATTTGTAGTAAATTCATTTCATACCCATAGAAGAACTAAAGGCAATTTTAAACCTTTCCATTCCAATGTGCCAGGCAGTTTCCGGCAAAGACTTTGCATCAGGCGCAATACTTGTTTTTAAGATGCGAACATCTCTCTGTTCTTTTGGCATTAGCAAAAAAGTAAATGGTCTAGCACTATATTCAGGGTTTGCTGCTCCTTTGAAGAAGTTTGGATGACCAGTCACAACTAAACTTCCATAACGAAACTGCTTACCTTCTCTTTGGCTAATGGGATCCCATTTCATTGAGAATCCAATACTATTGCTACCTTTAATCTTGGAAACAGATAACGATTCTTTTAATGTACCGATACTATATGGTGCTCCAGATCCATCCACAGTTCGCCTTAGTGGAGGCTCGTGTTTCCATTGCCAACTAAAAGTTGATACTTCAATGTTAGCCTGAACAACCATTTCTTTTTGCAATGCTTCAACACCTTTTTCAACACTGCGCAGAATTTTTCTTCTTAAGGGATCAAGAGTTCGTGACACAAAAAAGCAGCTTAAACTTAATTCAGTCTAAGCTGCTTTGCAACTATTGGCTCAAGAATCAAACAGTCTTGAAAACACTTGTGCGCAGACCAGGCAAGGGCCTTGCAATACCAGATGCGCTGGAAGCTCCAGCAGCATCAACCTTTTGAAGAAGCGTGCCAAGTTCAATCTCAGCAAAATACTCCGTAGCAGCTTCAAGATCTGCAACTGGATTCAAAACCACAGTTCCAGAACCAGCGTTTACGGTAACTGTTGCCGGAACAAAGGTGTAATCAGCCTTCTTGACAATGCGACCCTTTGGCAGGCTCACTACATCAGAAGCTGCCTCAAGGTTGGTCAAGGCTGCAGGAGTAGCCCCACCATCTTTATAGTTAAAGGTCACATCGGTCTGAAGATTCACGCCAGTAAGACCATCGGTTACGGTGGTTTCCGCAGCAACTACTCTTACTGTTGGAACCACTTGGCGCAGGACAGTGCCAGTCTCGCTAAACAGAGGCAACGGCGCTGCAGTAAGCCTGTTTGGCAAACCAGTCCTCAAAGGATTGATTGCAGAATACAGACCCATGTAGGCCTCACCACGAGACATCACATCCATGGTCAACTCAACCAATCCATCCGCAGGATAGGCATCCTTGAAATTCATCATCGTCCCGGCAAAGCAGGACAACTCATAAGCGTGACAACCGTTTGTAATCGGGTCGATCAGCTTGTAAATTTCAACCCAGACTTCAGTATCCTTATTGTTCTTGAAGCGGGAGATAATGGATTGAACTTCATCCAGCTTACCCTTGGGCGCAAAATAATGAGGAGAATTTGGATCGCCAGTCCACTCAAGACTTTTCAGCACATAAGCCGTAATAGACATTTGAACACGAGAATCCGTGATCACACCATCACGCCAACCGGAGTCACCAATCAGGCGATAATCGGTCTCGGTATCATTGATGCCGAAATCAGCCTGAGTAGAACCTTGAAATTCATACATCGTAAGCCGCTGATTGTCAACACGGAAAATTTCCGTCTGATCGGTACCGGAAAGATAATTTACGGTAGGACGATTGACATCAGCAACAACACCAACTCGGATGAGTACATCACGAGTTTTGACAATCCGCGTGGGGTGAGTAATGAGATTGGCCATGGAAGTAAATCAGGTTTGCGAAATACCAGCGGCAGTAATACGAAAGATGCCTTTCAATCTTGTGCCGAGAATAGATTGAAAGTCTGGCAATACTGACTGCTCAGGTAACATTTCAAATGTTCCAGAAAGTCGATTCCAGATGCAATCAAAAAGCTGGTTTGGTTTAATCAATGGATCAAATGACCACGGATTTAGTAACATGCCAGCTAAGTAAAAAGTTGAACTATCACTTGCCAAAGAACGGTTGTACTGAGGCGGTTGAGTAACACACAAATGTGCTTGATAGATAAATTCTTCCACCAAGCTGTTTGGTTGATCCGCTGTTGATTGGTCAAAAGTAAAATTGCCAGTCGCAGGATCAGTTATCCAACCAGAATTGATTTGCCCAGGTGCCGAAGGAGCCTGTGCCAACCGTACAGTTAGCGTAGCGTTGGTATATGGCACAAACGCACTTGAAGTGCTAATTTGGCTCATATTACAAAACCAGTAATTGGCAAGCGATTTTGCTCTAGTCGCATGAACTCTTGTCCATACAATGTAGAGCTATAACTTACAAGGACATGTGGAACTAATGTTCCAAACTGGAACCCCGATTGATACTGCTTTGCAGGCGTGGCTCCAGTGAACATTCCAACCTCCCGTATCCGCATGGCAAGCATGTGTGCTGCCAGCCAGTAAGTGGCTGCATCGTGCAACTCACCCCAGTAAGTTGGATCTGTTTCAGCATCAGCTTGAGCAACCACAAAATTGATCAATGGCTGAGCAACTTGTGAAAACTCAGAAAATAAAGATTTAAATTCTGATGCTGAAACTGCCATCACCCATTACCTTCGGAAATGCTCTTTAGGCGGCGATTGATTGCATTCTTGACTAAAGTTCTGCCCTCAGCTCCTTGCCATTTACGCAAAAAGCTTTCATCAAAACTCATTTCAATCATTTTCAATGCCTCTGTAGGTGGCAAATCCAATACTTCTGAAACAGATGAATCGGTCTTACTCACAACGGAGTCTTCATCGGATTCACTGATAACCTGAATGGCTCCAATTTTCATTAGAGCCTTGACGGTATTCAATCCAGAAGCCAGCTTCCACTTATCAGCTGAAACCTTTCGATTGACACCAGACTCAAGAGTTAAAATGTCAAAAAAGGAACCAGCACTACTCAACGAAAAAGAAATGTTTACCTCAGCAGCCCGAGGTGGATTTTCTAGTTGAGGCCGATAAGCAATGATCGTCATGGGGTTTGATCAATGTAAGTAATGGACTTTGGATAGAAAGTAACCGTGCCCACAATTCGATAGTGTGCAGCCACGTTGTACTCCATCTGCTCTCGTTGTGGCGGGAAAAACTCAAGCGGCTGAGAAATCATCAGCTTAAGCTTTTCAGGATCACGATTGTAAACAATCATCCTGTTCCTGTTTGCCCCCGCGTAATCATCGAGTTCATTCACAGGAATGATCTCAGTGATATAATCGTGAGTTTTCAGGTAATACTCCAGAACAGAAACACTATCAGTGCTTGTTCTTGGAGTCGTCGCAAGGATGTCGTAATCCTCAAATGCAAGCGCAATAGTGTTAGGTCTCTCGATCATTTTCGAGTTCTTCACACTATAGCTTGTAGCCGTGTTGAGAATCTTCAGCATCTCATCAGGAGTAGCAGTAGTGCTAATCCAGGTTTGAGTAATGTTGAGCTTGTCAACATTGCTGTTATTGAAGAAACCTTCAACACCAAGGGAAGAGTTGCCAAAGAGTGCAACGTTATTCACGTCCTCTTCGTAGGCCCTGCGAACAGCACTAATCTTCTGTTCTTGCAGTGGCATCCCTTGATAACGCGCAGCAATCACCTCCTGATGGGTATAGCCGTAGCTTGCACCATTGGAGAATGCTTTGACGCTTTCTTCCTTTCGGAACACATCAACGCGAGGAAGGTCTTTAGCACGATCTTGGATCGCCTTAAATCGACCAACCTTATCATTCATTCGATAGGTGTAGCGATCCACGGCAGGATGCACAGTGGTAAAGTCCACTGGAAGCAAGCGGGGATAAATGATGTCAGGATACTTTTTTTCAAAGACCTTAGACTCGATTGTTTCTAGTTCCCTAAAAAGCCAAATCGCGTCATCATCCAAACGAGTAACAGCCATTTGAAGGTTCCTCAGATAATTCCGTTGAGCTGGATGGGAACAAGTTCCCCTGCAGCGGCTGATGCCAAAAAGTAAGCATCAATGTCGGTTGAATTGGTAGTACCAGATGCAACAACTGCATCCCCACCAGCATCAAGCAATGCAACAACACCTCTTTCGGTTACCGCAGTGTTTGCATAAACCCAGATGGTGCCCATTTCACACACGTTGGCCATGTACTTGTCTGGGTATCCAGGCAAAGTCTTGGAAACGCTGTTAATTGTGCTGGTCTTGTTCGCTGGAACAAACGTATCCGAAAGATACAAGAAACCAGAAAAACCATTGGCCTTGGTGTAATTCCGAATCTTGCCTTCACCATGGGAAGAAACAGGCTGACCAAAAGCCAAAACGCTTCCAGCCGCATTTACCTTGGAACGAGACGTATTATCCGAAAGATCGTAAGAAGCACCAAGGCGAGCTTTGCCAATCCTCAGGTTGTAATCAGATTGAACGCCGCCAGAAGAACCGGCGACAGGAGTAATGGTAAGAGCCATTGAAATCAGCGGCGAGTGGGTTTTTTGGAAGACCAAGCATCTTGCATTTCTTCCATGTACTTTTTACGAGCCTCCTTCTTGCTGGAAGAAGTGGAAGAATCTGTTCGCATGGATTCAGCTACTGCCCGCTGCAGGGGAATAGAAGAATCAACTTGGCTGACGGCATCAATAAGTGCATCGAACCTTGCACCTACATAGTCATCGCTCTTTTCGGTAATTTGAACCGAGTCACCATGAACAGCCGTAATAACAGCTTCATGAATAGAACGAGACGACTTGCCTGTGAAATCAAAAGAAGAATCAAGGACTTGCTTTGCTTTCTCAATGAGAGCAATGCGATCATTGACGAGCTGATCAATATCAGGCTCTTCAGAAGAATCAGCCTTAAGTTCGTCGATTTTGGTAGTCAAAGATTGAATTTGAGTTTTCAATTCATCTTGAACACCCGAAGCAGAATCGAGCTTGCCTTGCAATTCAGCGCATTTTGATTGAACTGAATCAAGCTTTTCACTTGAGGCTTGCTCTTGACGTTGAAGATGTGTAGTAAGAGCTGAGGCAAGACCTGCTTCTACCTCATACTCCACGTTGTCAAGGGTAATCTTTGCCATTGGCGGATTTGTTGATTGATCGGATGGCGCGGAGAATGCCACATCAGCAGAATCAAGATGCAATTTAACTTTTTCACCAGCACGACCCTTGCGAGTCAAGGCAACATGATTGCCCCTGATGTTTCGTTGAATAGCATCGAATCTTGTGCCGTCTGGTGCATTGCCAGAGGTTAATTCTAAATCGACTTCATAACCCGCTGACACTTCAAGAGTGTCACCACGCATTATGGAATCAATTGAAGACTGATCGGTAACAGTAACTCTTACCTTGACATAAGATCCATCAAATAAGATTTCAGAATCTGTAAATCCAACTTGATACTTGCTTGTGTTGTCAGCAGTAAGCAGCTCTGGGGGGTGCTCAAGAGTGAGGCACTTGCCACCAAAGCTCATCAACGAGTCAACCTTACCAACCTCCTCTGGAGGACGATATTCAACGCACTTGGAACCATCACCGTATTGATAGGCCTGTGATCCAGTGCGAGCGATGGTAGCCCAGGCTCTTAAATAGCCCTCTTTGGTCAGTTCAGGACTGGCCAATGAACCAAAAGAGTCGTACCTAAACGCCATCGCAAAACATTGCCCATGCAATTCTATTATTAGAATGACAATATCGCATCACTTTAATAATGCAATTATCCAGTCAAGTTGGACTAATTATTTTCAGATTAAGAAAAGAACGTGGCATGACCCAACAAGAATTGGGAGACAAAATCAACTTACAGCGAACACAGATAGGAAAGTTAGAAAAAGGACAAAGAAGTATCACGGTTGATACTTTGCTAAATTTGGCAAATGCTTTGCAGGTTAGTGTTTACGCTCTTTTGCCAATTGAAGTTAAAATTAAAGATATATCTTTTCTTGCCAATGAAAATCACCAAGGCCGATAGCGAGCCATTTCAGCCAGTTGGAACGCCAATTCCACAGACAAAACTAATGGAAATAGCAAACATTCAAACACAAAACATTTCAGAAGCACTAAACTTCTTTTCAGACTTAGTGACCAGAACCTACCAAAAATTGCTGGATTAACATGCTATTAACTCTGGAACAAGAAATTTATCGCAGGGATGCAATATACAAGCAACCTGATTGGTCTTTTGATACAATTATTGGGAGATATAGAAATAATTCTACTGGCAGGTTTTTATCAGAAAAGAGTGCTCTGCAACTTACCGAAAGGTCAATAGCAGCAGCCTCTAAAGAGCTAACAACATTAACCTTAAAATTAACTGAAAAAGTAATTGACCTGGCAACATGGGAAACTGATTTCGCCAAGTTAATTAAAAAGATTCACATAGCGCAATTTGTACTTGGAAAAGGGGGAATAAAAAATACAACCTCTAGCGACTTCCTTGTGGTAGCAAACACTCTGAAAACAGAATACAACTACCTGCATGGCTTTGCGCTAGACATCTACAAACAGGAATTAACAGCAAATCAAATAAAGGCAAGGGCTCAGCTTTATATTAACAAGTCAAGGCTAAGTTACTGGAAAGGAAGAGAATTGTCCACGAAAAGGACAAACTTCTCTCAAATGAAAAGAATCCTTGCTCCAGTATTGCACTGCCAAGAATGTATTGAATATGCAAAAGTTGGTTGGGTAACAATTGGAACACTACCAATGCCAACAGAACAATGCACCTGCAGAAGTAATTGCAAGTGCATTGTTGTTTATCAATAACCGACCGGTTAAATCAGCACTTCTTTTTTGTAACCTTTTTGGGCTCCTCAGCAGCAACAACTGCTTCTTCGGCTTCGGCTTCAGGTTCGGCCTCAATGACTTCGCACGCCTCAGGAGCAGGAGTTACCAACACTTCAATGGCAGCATCCTCGACGTATGCACCGCCATTTTCCAAATACCACTCCTGTGCCCAGGTTGCTGCACTGGAACCATCGCTTGGATGCTTGGTGCGCCCATTGATCAAAGCTTGATCCCAAAGCTCAGGGGCGGTAGGAGTTTTTTGCATTAGAATTGAAAGACTCTCCAGCCCATTTTAATCACTTCCCTCGGGATTGGACTCAGCAATAGATTTTTCACCATCAATCTCTAAACTTCCTTTTTCATTGTCTGTCGGATCAGATCTTTCGCCAGTTTTTGATAAACCACGAATCCCAGGAGGGCCGTCTACATCCTCTAGCGTCTGTTGCGACTCTGGATCTGTCTTGCCCTGCATTCTAAGTATCATCTTAACTTGATCATCATTCAAGCTGAAATCAGGCTGCCTAAGGGATACATCAAGAGTCGTTTCCGTTGAATACTCAGGACGGCTAAATCTTGAAGCAGCAATCTCACCTGAAGTCAAAACACCCATCAACCAATACCTATAATCACTGGCAGCAACTCGTGCTTTAAGGTCAGCCGTTTCTCTTTCATTCAACAAGAATAAAGATGGGAAAGAAATATCCCAATGTTTTGGTTCTTTGCCATTGGTAGGTCCATTTTTACAATTAAGCAATATCTTGGCCAACCTAGTCAATGGCTTTCTTACCACGGAATCTCTATAAGCATCAATGTTTCTTGCAAAATCTCGCTCCTCGGATCTGCCTGTAGCTCCAATGCCCTGTGGAGATTGACCGAATAGCAATGTAGCAGGGAAACCCGTTGCACCAACTAGATCTTCTTTTAAATTACTGAGGATCTCTCCCAGCCCAGAACATGTCCTTGATTGAAAATCAATCTCTTCTTTATCTGCATCAACAGCCAATCCACGGT
>Ga0208787_1000496_pt1 | contig 18677 bp, 21 predicted proteins | sample Wag4_2014_7_11_FD_187362 | JGI IMG/M metagenome (GOLD analysis project Ga0208787, IMG submission 187362) | Fresh water microbial communities from Ohio, USA - Utica-2 Time Series HT 2014_7_11 (SPAdes) (version 2) | ecosystem: Environmental > Aquatic > Freshwater > Water tank | place: USA: Ohio... | reverse complement strand
GGGAAGGGCAAATAGCTGCTATACCCGAATGTATTTTTGACAACCAACCAACCCGACAGACTTGGCAAGCTTTGGAAGATTGCGAATTAATGGAAATTGATTTTGATATAGTCGAAAAATTAAGTGCAAATAATATTTCCCTCATTAAAACAAGGTTGGGGTTTGCCGAAAAAATGTTTTTGGATGCTTTAAAACGGGTAGAAAGTTTTATATTGGATAAGCCTGAAGAACGTTACCAAAAACTGATTATACAAAAACCCGAAATCATAAAGAGGGTTGCAGATAAACATATTGCCTCTTTTATTGGCGTAACGCCTGTTTCACTGAGCCGTATCCGAAAGCGATTAGCTTCGCAGAAAAAATAGTGAAATTATCTTTTGCTAATTTTTGTCTCCTTTATTCATTACATTTTTGCATCATCAATTCATATTTTAAAAAACATAGCGGTGCAAAAACCAATCTTACTTTTAGTTGCCATATGTTTTAGCACCCTTTTGGTGGCCCAGAAATCCAATGATAATTTTTCAGGCAAGTGGAAAACTGAGGGAGACGTGATTATCGAAATCACTAAATCAGGATCTTCATTTAATGGAAAACCATCCAACAAAAATATTTTTATCCTCAAAGATTTAACTTTTACTAACGGTAAATGGATAGGTGTTTTGACTAATCCTCAAAAAAACATAAGCGCCGATTGCGAAGCTTATCTGGAAGCTAACAGAATTAAATTTGTAGCGAAAAAAGGAATAATAAAAAAAGAAATATACTGGACAAAAGAAGATAAATCATGAAAAAAACGATAGCCTTACTTTATTTTTGGCTGTTGTGCTTTGCTGCTTTTTCTCAGGAAAATTCTACTTCAACGGACAGACCATCTTATTTTGCATTATCCGTAGGTCCTAGTATTCCCCTTCAAGATTTTAAAAGCACCGATGGTAAAAATGCTAATGCTGGTTTTGCTAAAAATGGAAGAAAAAAAGACATATTATGGGGGAAAGAATTGAATAATGCTCATTGGGGCGTTACAGGATTGTTAAGAATTCATAAAAACCCAATTGATGAAGGAGAATTAGCATTAATGGCCAAAGCGGTCTATCCTTCATTTGATTATAGCATATCCGCAAAAGAATGGAATATATATACTTTAATGGCAGGTGCCTATTATCGAATACCTGTTTCCAGGAAATTGACCGTAATGCCCAAGGCAATGGTGGGTTTGGCCTATATTTATTCCCCTGAAATTAATGCTGTTCCCTTTAATAATTCAGTCCATGTAGCAAGTTCTTATATGGAATCTTCTCATAATTTAACTACCAGTTATCTATTCGGCATCGGACTGAAAAATAATTTGTTTCATCGAATCGTACTGATATCTAATGTTGATATTCTCGGGGCTTTACCCACATTCAATGATGTGAAGACTATTCATGGAAATGGAATAACTATTTTTAGAACAAAATCCCCAACCATTCTATCCTTTAATTATGGTATGGGCATCGGTTATACATTTTAAAAAACAAAAAAATGGCCATAAAAAATCTTGCTTATTTATTAATATGTTCCAATTTATTAATTTTTCAATCTTGTGGCATTAAAACGGCCAAAAAAGCTGGACTACGTTTTTCCACAGAAAAATCAAAACTGCCTGAGGTACTGAATTGGAAGGAAATAGGTTTTGCAAAAGAATTAATTAATCAAATAGAATGGATAGTAATAATTAGTGGCAGTTCAAATCCAATTCCATTAGAAAAGTGGGACGATTTTAAAGCGTCATTTCCTTACACAAAAAATATTGACCGTCATTTGCTTTTTCAACAAACTGCATTTTATCGCTCGCCAAATACCGATTCAAATTGTAAAGGCGCTGACTGTATCAAAGTGCGAGAATATAAAGGTTATACCTGGGTAGAAATGGCAAAACCAATTTGTGTAGATTATGTAGGAGGTAAAACGGATATGATTAAACCGGAAAAAGGACATTTGGTAATAAAGACAATTCAAAAATGTCAAGCGGTAATGTTTACAGATAGTATTTTTCAGTTGACAGACAATAAAGGCAATTTTTACGTAATGCACGCAACCGAAAAAAGAAAAGTGGACACAACTGTGAGCTTACCAAGTGGTTGGACATTAAAAAAAATAAATCTGAAAGAGCCTTTGATCATTTCACCTTTTGGAGGTGGTAATGAATGTTACTTCAACATTGTAGGAGATCATTTAGGACAAGGTTATCATCAGTATATTTTTGCAAATAAATTTTATCCAACAGATGAAAAATAGTTTATTCATACTTCTATTTTAAGATTGGGATGCAAACAACTACCCGATGATACTTTATCAAAAAAAATCCTGAAATCAATAAAATAAGAAAAACAATTCTCTCTGCCTTTAAAAGATTGGATAACGCAATGCCTCAAAAATCAATAGGTATTTAGTTGAAAGCACCTGGAAAAGACGCAATGCCTTTGGTCAGAAAAACAGGAACTTAGCCGGACGGTTACCCAATTTTCACATTCTTTAGGTAATTATAGTAACTTTATATAAATAGGATCAGGTAAAAATATCTTTATCCTCGAGATTTTATCTCGCCGTCAGTCTATTTTTCCTCAGTGTTTAATGGAAAGCTCAAGGTGTCCTCGAAGTCCAATTTCTGCCATTTTTTGTAATGTTGATATTCGAACTTCTTTTATGTTATTTTACAAGTCGTGCTTGTTGAATAAGAAAACCAAGTTTGAAGGATTCAAAACCTTCCTCAAACTTTTCACGTTTTGGAGTCCCCTTTTTACCATATTGTTCCTCAATAAATTGGTCAAGTGTCTTTAAATTATTTTTATTGTTCATATTCCTTTTTAATTTTTAACGCTTTCTTATTTTGAACGAAAAAAAACTTTTATTAATACATGCCTCTTTGTGAAGAAAACTATAATTACCTTTATAAAAAGTGAACTTTAGGTTTTGTTTAGGTCTTATGATTATTTTCCTATACAGAACCTCCCAAATATATTTCCCAGCAAGTCATCGGTACTTATTTCTCCGGTAATTTCTCCTAACCAATGTATCGCAGCGCGGATATCCATAGCCAAAAAATCACCCGTAATTCCTTCAGCAAGACCCAGCGCTACTGCTTCCATATTTTCCCTGACTTTTATCAGGGATTCATAATGTCGGGCATTCGTTATGACCGTGCCATCCATATTTACGCGCTCCCCTAACGCTGTTTTCAATATGCTGGATTTCAAATGACTAATATTCATCTCATTTTTTGCCGATATGGGAATCCACGATTTTGCCGATAATTTACATCGCTCTTGTATGGCTTCATCTGGGAAATATTGCTCAAAAGTGGTGTACGGATTTAAATCCATTTTATTGGCAATCAACAGAATATGTTTTCCGGAATTCATCCATTTTTCTATGTCTTCCTGAACCTGCTGTGGTGACGTTTGAACAACATCAAATACATAAAGCAAAATGGCAGCCTGCGCTACTTTTTCAAGCGTTTTTTCAATGCCAATAGCCTCTATACTGTCCTGGGCATCGCGAAGTCCTGCCGTATCAATAAATCGAAATCGAATGCCATCGATGACCATTTCTTCTTCTATGGTATCTCTGGTAGTTCCCGCAATGTCACTCACAATAGCTCTTGATTCATTTAACAGCGCATTTAACAACGTGGATTTACCCGCGTTTGGCCGCCCGGCAATGACCGTATTAATCCCCTGCTTTACCGCATTTCCGAAGGAGAAACTATCTATTAATTTTTGAACTAAGCCATGTATCTGGTCCACCAAGTCACTCAATGCCTTCCTGTCTGCGAAGGCCACGTCTTCTTCTCCAAAATCGAGTTCGAGTTCAATTAAACTGGCAAAATCTAATAATTGTTGTCGTAAACCACTGATTTCCTTTGATATGCCTCCTCTCATTTGTTGCATAGCAAACTGATGTTCCCCAGCCGATGAGGCAGCAATCAGATCTCCCACTGCTTCTGCCTGACTCAAATCTAATTTACCATTGAGATAAGCTCGCATAGTGAATTCACCTGGCTTGGCAAATCTTGCCCCATTCCTGATCATTAATTGTAATATCTGATCTATAATATATGGAGAACCATGACAGGAAAACTCAATAATATCCTCTCCCGTATAGGAATTGGGTCCCTTGAAAATAAATGCAAGAACTTCATCTAATATTTGCCCGTCCTCTGTCCTTATGGTTCCAAAATGAATGGTATGACTCTCCTGGCTGGTTAAATTTTTTCCCTTAAATACCCGATTTGCAACCTGAAAGGCATCTGTTCCAGATAATCTGATCACCCCAATAGCCCCAATACCAGGCGGTGTCGCCAGAGCTACTATGGTTTCCTGCATTTTATGTTCTGTGGACAAAGCTTAAATTTTATGTCAAAGGTAAAAAAGTCAATTGGTTTCCGTATTTTGGAACATTATATAAAAGCGTTAATCTTTCATTATGTTCACCTACTTACCCAATGTTAAAGGCATTACCTGTCTTTTTATTTTATCGGCTTTTTTTACTGCTGCTTTTGCACAAGAAGATCCATTTCAAGTGAAAGCCGATAAATTAGCTCATAAATATATCCTTACCGACGGTCATGTTGATTTACCGTATCGCTTGAAAGTGACTAATTTCAGACTGGAAAGAGAATATTTAGGTATTCCTGTTTCAACTGAAAATGGCGATTTTGATTATGAAAGAGCTAAAAAAGGGGGTCTCGATGCTCCTTTTATGAGTATCTATATTCCATCCACTTATCAGGAAACGGAAGGGGCTGCCAAATTACTTGCCGACACGCTAATCAATATGATTGAAGGTATTGCGAAAGCTCATCCCGATAAATTTGCCATGGCTTACAGTCCCGAGGATGTGAAAATGCAATTCAAAAAAGGCCTTATTTCGCTTCCTTTAGGTATGGAAAATGGTGCCCCAATTGGTAATGATTTAAAAAATGTAGCCTATTTCAAAAAAAGAGGCATCAGCTACATCACCCTGACCCATGGAAAGGATAATCTCATAAGTGATTCTTCCTATGACACTACCCGTACCTGGAAGGGTTTAAGTCCTTTTGGAAATGAGGTGGTTGCTGAAATGAATAGGGTTGGTATCATGATTGATATTTCACATGTGTCAGATCAGACGTTTTATCAGGTGATGAAATTGACTAAAGTTCCTGTCATCGCATCACATTCCTCCTGCCGAAAATTTACCCCAGGCTTTGAAAGAAATATGGATGATGACATGATAAAGGCTTTAGGCAAAAATGGTGGCGTTATTCAGATCAATTTTGGATCTACTTTTCTGGACGGAAAAGTTCAGGAATATCAGAATAAAAAGAGGGAAGAGTTAATGTTGCTATTAGAAAAACAAGGCTTAAAAAATAGGGACGAAGCAGCTAAACCTATTATTGCCGCTTTTCAAAAGGAGAATCCAAATTTGTATGCCGATGTAAAAACCGTTGCCGATCACATTGACCATGTAGTGGATCTTGCTGGCATCGATCATGTTGGACTTGGATCTGACTTTGATGGCGTGGGCGATTCCCTACCAACGGGACTGAAAGATGTGTCTCAATATCCAAATCTTATAGCTGAACTTTTAAGAAGAGGCTATTCCGATGCAGATATTGCAAAAATATGTTACAAAAATGTTTTCCGCGTCTGGAAATCAGTCCAATCTTTTGCTACAAGTAAATAATAGTCTGAATACCGATAACCCTACTCCTGAATTTTAAGGTAGGGTTATCGGTTTGTAAGGCATTTATCGATTTGCTCCAGGAAAGAACCATTCCCCAACGCTCATTAAATTGCACAGTACAAGCTGCGAGAAAAGAAAGGTGATTATTTCGGAAAGAATAAAATTCAGTTACATCATATCCTGCAATATCTTTTATTGCATAATTGAAAAGACGCTGATAAACAAGACCAGATCCCACTTTAAACTTCCACTCTGTAAATTGCACTAAAACAGGTACTTCCACTTGATTAAGCCTTATTTTATGTATTACAGCACCTGGAGAATCCGTTAATTGTCTGCGGCTTCCCGATTGACTGAAAGCCATTTCCATAGCTATGGACCAACGATCATTAATACGACTATCCAGATGCAACCCTCCTCTTAATCCAGGCTGATTAAATCCACTAAGTAAATCTCCATCAATCTGTGCCAGTGTTAGGCCCGATACGATAGCGCCTTTAAATTGTTGCCCTTCTGATTTTACACAAAAAAGGAAAACACCTAAATAAACAAGAATGATATTTTTCATGCTATATTTTTACGACCTTTGCGCTATTAAATGAGGTTTTGAAGTATTAAGATATATTGGTAAAGGTATGATTAAATTTACTAAACATTTTTTGAAAAAACTGGAGGATTTACTTTCTGAACTTGGTTTTGTCCTGCGTTACGAAAAGGGAAATTTTCAGTCAGGCTATTGTCTGGTTGAAAATCGAAATATCTTAGTGGTTAATAAATTTTTTGATACTGAAAACAGAATTCAGGTTATTATTGACATTATTCAAAAGCTGGATAACTTTAATGAAAATTTATTAACGCCTAAAGGTAAGACGCTACTGAAAAATATTAAAAACGGTAAATTAGAAAATTTATCCGCAGAAGAGGATATTGAAAACAAACAAACTGAAGAAATAAAAATTTGAAAATCAAGTTATTAGGTACTGGAACAAGTCAAGGCGTACCTATTTTAGGATGTCAATGCGAGGTGTGCTTATCCATAGATGATAAGGACAAACGTCTGCGTTCCTCTGCCCTTATCTCCGATGATGACCTAAATTTAGTCATTGATTGCGGCCCCGATTTCAGACAACAAATGCTGGCAGCACAGGTCAGCCATCTGGAGGGTATTCTCCTGACACATGAGCATAATGACCATATTATAGGACTGGATGACATACGTCCTTACAATTTTAGATCGGGAAGCCCTATGAATCTATTCGGCAGTAAAAATGTACTCAATGAACTCACCCAACGGTTTCCTTATGTATTTAATACCCTGAATAAATATCCCGGCGCACCTGAAGTCACACAAAATATCATTCAAAAAGGCATTCCTTTTCTATGGGGGAAAAAATGGATTTTACCTATCGAAGTGATGCATGGAAAACTACCTGTTCTTGCCTATCGCTTTGGAAACACTGCTTATGTTACCGATGTGAATTATATTTCTCCCGATTCAATGCTACAATTAACTGGCTTAGACAACTTGATTTTAGGCGTACTCCAGCCTTTGCCTCATTATTCTCATTTCAATGTAGAGGAAGGGTTACATGTTATTGAAGCCCTAAAACCTAAACAAACCTTCCTCATTCATTGTAATCATAAAATGGGATTATCCGCCCATTTTAATAAATTATTACCTGAAAATGTTCGTTTAGGGTATGATGGACAAATAATAGAAGCAAATTGGTGATAATATCTTGACTAAATTTAATTTATTACCTATATTTGATTAAATATCAAATTATCCAATATGTCTAAAATTGATTATATTACCATAGCCGTCGTAGTCATTTGTATTTCTCTTCTGGGTTTAGTTTTTTGGAAAGTGGCAGATTTAAACTGGACGGAAGAAAACATTCAGGAAACGGAAGAATCGGTACAGATGGAGGAGGAGGAGGAAGCCGCGCCATTTTTGGATGAAAACTATGACGTGACCGATTTTGTAGCGGAGGACTCAGCGTCTGATGCTATTGAAACCAATCCGGTTGTTGTCCCTGAGGAGGAAAAAATAAAAGAAAAGGTCATTATAAAAGAACCCGCCGAAGAGACAAAGCCAGTAAAAGTAGCAGAAAAAGTGGAGGCAATTGCACCAGTTAACACAATCAAAGAGGAGTATTTAGTTTGGGGAGGCTCCTTCTCAACCCGCTTGGGGGCTGAAGAGGAACAAGCAAAATTCAAAAAATTAGGCTATCATAAAACGGAAGTATCCCTTTTTGACAAAGGTAAATATGCGGTCGTCATAGTTGGAAGATATCCAACGCAAGCACAAGCTCAGGCTTTAGTTAACGAATTAAAATCAAAGCATAATATTTCTGCTATTGCCAAAAAGAAAAAATTATAAATCAAGACGGTAGGTTGCTTAATTTTTTAAGGTCAAGAATAATGATGGTTCCTTCAGTGATATCAATGTAGCCATCATTTTTAAATTCCGTTAACATCCTAATTACGCTCTCTTTTGCTGTCCCAACAATACGAGCCAAATCCTCCCTCAGGACGTGAAAAGATTTATTATCCTCCTTTTGGCTCAATAATATAAGCGCATCTGCTACTCTTTTCCTCACCGAGTTATAAGCAAGATTTAATAATTGTTCTTCCTTCTCCGTAATATTATTCGCTAACATTTTAATCATTTGGGAAGAAACATCTCTGTTTGTCTGGATAAGTGCCAAGAAATCATCTTTAGGAATAAGCACTATATCTGTATCCTCCATAGCTGCGGCTGTTTCTGCATGAGCGGTACTTTTTAATAAATCGACAAAGCCTAAAAAATCTCCTTCCTTCAGCAATTCAATAATATATTCTTTACCTTGATCATGCGTTTTAAAGGTTTTAACCTTTCCAGAAAGAATAAAATATAAAAAGCGAGGATTATCTCCTTCTTCAAAAATGACATCTCTTTTTTTAAAATGTTTCATTTTTTTATCATTCGATAGATTTTTTAGGGCTTCAAAACCTTTAGCTTCATTGATAAAAGCCCTTAAACCACCTTCTGACCGGTCGAACTCCTTTTTCAGCAACTTAGATTTTTTTAATCTTGTTTCAATGACTGATAATAATTCATCTTTAAAAAAAGGCTTAGTAACATAATCATCGGCACCAAGATTCATACCTCTCCTAAAGTCAGATCTTTCAGCTTTTGCCGTTAAAAAGACAAAAGGGATGCCAGAGGTATCAGGCCTTTTACCTAAAATATTAAGCACGCCGAACCCGTCTAATTTCGGCATCATGACATCGCACAAAATAAGATCGGGTGCATGAGTTTGGGCTATTTCAACGCCTTTTAAACCGTCTTCAGCGGCAAAGACAATAAAATTGGATAACTCAAGAATTTCAACCAGATTTTCTCTAACTTCCTGATTATCTTCAATCACTAAAATTTTAATTCCTTGATTTGTTTGCATAACTTAGGTTTTAACTTAATTCTTTTTGGGTAATGAAATTTGAAATTTGGTCCCTTGTCCTTCCTTACTTTCATATTGAATAGTGCCATTCATTAGTTCCAGATAACGTTTTACAATGGTAAGGCCCAATCCTGTTCCTTGAATATTTTCCACGTTATGCGCTCTAAAAAATCGGGTAAAGAGGTACACTTGTTCCTCAGCGGGAATGCCAATGCCCTCATCCCGAATTGAAAAATTAAGCATATTTTCATCCATAAAAAATTCAAAATAAATGGATTTGTCCTTTTCTGAATATTTAATGGCATTTGAAAATAAATTAAGTAGAATATTTTTAAGCAATTTATGGTCTAAGATTAAAACAGTATTTGGTATTTCTTTAAGAAATACAATCTTTTGTCCCGGTTTTAGGATAGGCATTATACCTTCCAGTAAATCATCACAGAACGCTTTTAATTCAAAAATTTCAGGTTGTGAAACCACTTTTCCCTCTTCCAGCTTACTCAGAGAAAGAAAATCATTGAGGATACTGGTCAAATTAATTACTGCTGACTGGATTCTTAGGATGTGTTTACCCCTTTTCTCCTCCTGTCCACTTTCATTATAAGCTTCAATGAGTTCGGCAGAGGAGAGAATGGTACTTAAAGGGGTTCTAAATTCATGAGAAGCCATAGAAACAAATCGAGATTTTAAATGATTCAATTCCTTCTCTCTTTCATAAGCTTTTCGCAGTGCCTTTTCCTTTTCATGGAGGGCATCTTCTGCCGTTTTTCTCTCCTGTATTTCAAATTCCAACTTTTTATTAATATTCAGTAGTTGGTTAATGGCGGCGGCTAATTCCTCAGTACGTCGTGAAACCCGCTTTTCCAATTCTGTATTCATGCTCAGAATCCTCTGTTCTGCTTCCCTTAAATCAGAAATATCGATACCAGAACAAATCATGCCTTTGACTACGCCATTTGCATCTTTTAGCAGACTATTTTTCCATGAATATTCCTTTATTTCACCATTTGCCTGAATGGCCCTTGTGTCAAAAGAATCGAGAACTGGTATATTCCCAGACATCATCTCCTGGAGAGCCAATTGCAATGGTAATTGTTCAGTTGGTGGAAGAATCAAATTAAACCAAAACAAACCACTAACCTCCTCTTGTTTTAAACCCACGAAGGATAAACCTTTGTGATTTAGATTAATGATTTTTGTCTGCCTGTCAAGAACCACGTTAATGGTATTAGCCAAATCAAAATACATTTCGATTTTTTCTTTAGCTGAAATGAGTTCCCTTTCAATCTGTTTTTGTTCCGTCAAATCGTGAACAATACCAGTATAAAGCACCGTGTCAGGCAAACGCACTTCACTAATACTTAGATAACAAGGAAAAACGGTATTATTTTTCCTTTTTCCTTCTACTTCCCTTCCAATACCAATAATCTTTTTTTTCCCTGTTCTATGATAATTCTGAAGATACCCATCATGCTTTTCACTGTATTTCCGCGGCATTAACATACTGATATTTCTACCAATTAATTCCTCTTCATGATAACCAAATAGTTCTGACGCAGCATTATTAACCTTAAGGATTACGCCAAGCTGATCAATAATGATGATACCATCTGTTGCGGTTTGAATAACTGCAGCGAGCTGAAGAGAGGCTATATCCTGATGGTCCAGTTTATTTTCCATAATACAATATAAGAGGCTTTAATATTCAAAAATCAGATAGTTTATTGATAAATATCATCCAACCAATAAAAAAAACATATCAATTTTACCCTATTATTAAGGCCATAAAGAAACGATTTATTAGAATGAAAAAACCAAATTTTAGATAAAATGCCAGCTATCCATCAAGTAAAGTTATTAGGTATAGGTGCCTCCAAGGACAAAGCTTTGCGACAGCTGGTTGATCAGGCTATGTCAGCTTTAAATATTCAATGGCCTATTGAGGAAATAAAAGATATAAATCTTCTTATTCATTATGGAATAACTGGAATTCCTGCTTTAGTCATTGATGATATCGTTTTATTTCAAGACATAGTTCCTAACTATAAAGAGCTGCTTCATGTTTTTAAGGAAATCACTACAAAGGAAAATGAAAAACCGCTTTACATCAACAAAAACCCAGAATAGGTCTATCTATTTGGAAGGTAATTTGTTTACTAACACTTTTATGTAATAAATCACCTATAAAACTTCTGGTTGGCATATAAAGTGCTAAAATAGCTGGTTCGTTAGCCTTCAAAAACTGAAAAATACCATGAACAACCTCCTCATTTGAAATTTGATGAATCGGTCCTAATCCTTCAAAACTAGTCTTACTAGAGCCTGCCGGCTGACTCTCTTCAGTAGGTTTTACCACATGAATAAACTCAATTTGACTTCTTAGAAAAATAGAAAAATCCTTTAATTTTGTCAGAACAGTACTTTCACCCTCTTCAAAATTAGTGGCATAAACCATTTTAAACCATTTATTGAACGTTGCTTCTTTTGGAATGACCAATACTGGACAAGGTGAATGTCTCAAAACATGAGTAGTAATACTCCCAAGCCATTTCTCTAATCTATTGCGTTCCCCTTGGGTGGCCATGATAATTAAGTCGTAATTCTCTGCTAATTTGTTAATTTCATAACTAACATCTATACCATACTGCAAACCCGATTGTCCCATAAGACCCTCAGGAATACCTTTTACAAACTGTGACATTTGTACCTCCAAACCCTCTCGCTTTTCCTTTATCATCTCCTCCAGATAGATGGGTGGTAAATTGGCAGCATCCACAGTAGTCAGCTGATATACCGTCCAAACATCAATAACAGCATTAAATTCCTTAGCAAAATCAATAGCATATCGAAGAGCGTGTTGAGAGACTTCCGAAAAATCGGTAGGGAAAAGTATTTTCTTCATAGATAAATTTTAAAAAATGCGTTTTAACTAATCGGAACAAAACTAACCCTGCCATCGTGCAATTTAAATGATAAAAATCACCATAAATAAGTAATAAATATTTTTTGGATATCAATTTTCACCACGATAAAACCACCTGAACAGGTTGATGATCAGAAGGGTATCTCTTTTCAAAAGAATCGGTTAAAACGCCATATTTTTCGATATTAAAATACTTTCCTAAAAATATGTAATCAATGCGCCTATTCAACTCAGCATTCCAATTAAAGCTGTTAAACGTACCAACTGGCCCATAAGGTGCTTGTTTTGAGTGGGTGAAACTGTCTCTGTACCCCACATCGTTTAATATTTTAACCGCATCAGATTCAGGCAAAGAATTAAAATCACCCATGATAATAACAGGTAAACCCTTACTAATTTCCGTTACCTTTTGGTGCATTAACCTGGCTGATTCCCGTCGGGCTACGACTCCTTCATGATCAAAATGAGCATTAAAAACGTAGAATAATTTGCCATTTTGCTTATCCTTACATTTCGCCCAGGTACAAATACGTTTACAACATTTGGCGTCCCACCCCATGGAGGGTATATCTGGCGTGACACTTAACCAAAAATTACCTGATTGAACAACCTCTATCCTGCTCTTCTTATAAAATAAGGCTGAAAATTCACCAGCCAACTTACCATCATCTCTGCCTACGCCAATTCGTCCATATTCAGACAAGGCATCTAAATCTTGTATCTGATTATACAAAACCTCCTGAGTACCAAATACATCCCAATCATGAAATTGAATTAAACCTTTAACTAAATTCACTCTGTTTGGCCAGGCGTTTATGCCATCCTGAGGATTATTATATCGTAAATTATAGGTCGCCACAATGAGTTTGTTTGACTTTTGAGCCAACATCATTACTTGAGCACTTATAAAAAGAAAAAAGGCAATAGACCATTTAATATTCATACTCTAGGTTTTTAATTGGGAAGGGTGAAAAATTTAATACATAGGTTCGAGGGTAAAACCAGCTTGTCTTAGTAATGAAATCACCCCCATTTCACCTGGTAGATGGCCAGCGCCAACGGCAAAAAAAGTAGGCTGATTCCTCATTAAATCAATGAAAGGCGCCACCCATCTCTTATTTCTTCTGTATAACAATAAATCTTTGAATTGATCCATTCCTGCGTCATTTTGCATCATTTTTTCCATCTGTTGAATATCTTGTTTTTTATAAATACCAGCTAACTCGTCTATAACAGATACCCCTGAACCCTTTTGATTTACTTGTTCCAATAACATTTCTGCCTGTACGCGATATGGAATACTATCGAAAATACTCATTTGAAAAGCGATGGTTTCCAATCCTTTAATGTCTAGGTTTTTATTTTGCGCCAAGGTTAAAAATTCCATTTCATAAGACTTCAAGTCACCACTACTCATTCCCATTCCATCGGGATCTAAACTTGAAAGAAGCATGGGTTTTAATTTCTCAAGAATCTGAAAAGGAAGTCCCATATCGTTAAAGTGGGAAGAAACTTTATCATATTCTTCGTTAGTATAAAGCATGGAAAGTGTGGTATCGTTTCTCATAAAACCTTGCATCATCAGAGGCATAAGTTGAGAAATATCATCCATAGCTGATAAATCGACTTCAAAAACCATAGATTTTACATTACCGATTGCCTTTTCAACCGACGGAAGAAGAAAATAGTCCTTTTTACCAATTAGGTGTATGGTCCCATACAAGTAGGAATCAGCTGGTAAGGTTCTTCCACTAATTTTCCAGAGCAGTGATTTTTCAGTTGGTGCTTGACCCAGTAATTGTAACTGAATGAACAGGAGGGATAAAAGAGGAAAACAACGAAGGAACATAGGACTCATTTTTAGCTTTAATGATGAATGTCAAATTCTTGTAATATACTAAATAAAACGAGATGAATATCTAAATAAGTCAAAATGGATATATCTGGTCTGAATTTTTTAAACAATGGCATAGTTAAGAAATTTTCAGGTGCTGAAATAGCTACAAATACGTCATTTTCAACAAAAGAAAAAAAGAGAGCCCTTCCCGTTTTTTTATAAAATCTAATCATAACGTCTTTAATATCCTCTGATAAAATAGTTGACGCCGGTGTATCAGGTGAAGCATAAGTAGCAAACGATTCCTTAAAAAGACCATTACTCTGCTCGTTGTCCTTATTCTCTGCACCTATCCAGGTAAATTTTCTAATAGCTTTAAATACCTCTTGTTTTTCTTTACGGCTCCAGATAATAGCCGTTCCCGAAGTTTTAAAAGGTAGTTTACCATGTATAAAAAAGCCATCAAATTGCGGTTTTAATTGTCCATCGATATTTGAAGTCACCGATGCCTGGAGTTTACTTAAAGAGAAAGAAACCTCCCCTATATTCCCTGTCATTAATCCGTTTCCTTTATAATTGGTTGCATTTTCAGAAAAAAAACCACTTTCCATATATGTTTTACTATCAATCCATAGATCGTCACGAAAAGATAAATTCATTATTTCAGGCGTTTGCATAAAATATTTCATCATCAATGTAGTCAATGAATATTGACAAGCCAACTTAAAATTTAAGGTCAAAGTAGCAACATGGTAAAAACCATATAAACTGCCACCAACAAACAAAAGAGTGAGAACAAAAAGACCTAAAAATGCATGTAGAATAAGTCCTAAAATAATAACTCCACTGAAAATACCCAATAGGCGTATGATATGAAAACGATGTTTATTGAGTTGAGATAAAACCGGAACCATTTCATCTTGATAAAAAATTTGAAATTGGACGCCTGAGAAAGGGATCATAATATGGTCAAATTAATAGCCAAAATTTAAATCCGCAATGAGAGAAATATCTTTTACCTCCTTTTCAAACCATTTTAAAGGCGCACTATTTTTGTCGCCTGTACTTGTATCACATTTAAAAAAAACATAATACAGTTGTAAATCCTCCCCTAACAAAGCCAGCAGCTGATCTAACCTGGCCTGGCCTTGAATTGGTTGTTGATAAGGATAAATCATTCTCCATATATAATAGGCCTCATCATGCCAGGTAATAATTTTCAACAATGCAGGAATGGCACCTCTTGCTTCCATAAACTGAGCGGCGAGAATGCTATGATGTTTACTCCAGTCACGGGGAGAGCCCTTAGGTTCAATATATTTAAAAGTGTCATGAATAATAGCTACTAATCTTAAGAGGGCACGATGTTCAAAAGAGAGGTTAATTTTGTCTATGTTATCGAGAACTTCCCTTACATGTTTATAAACCTCCCCTTCAGGATGCCCATATCGGGGTATGCCCCAACGGAGACCAGCCTGCACTTCTGGGATAGCCAAAAGATCTGCTTCTTCCTTATTTTCAGGTTTTAAAATATCCAGTAAATCAAGATAGAATGAAGTCATAAACAGAGGTAAAGTGTCTCAATATAAACTAAAAAAAAAGAACTTTAGGAAGATTAAACAGGTATGTTTGTTTTTACAAACGAAATAAAGATTTATCTGTCATAAATACAAACGGAACATGAATAAAAAGAGTTCTTTAAGTACTTTATTTACTATGCTCAAAGATTTACAATCTTTATTCTTCCCACCTATATGTTTAGCGTGTAAGGGACCAGTTGCAGGTGAAGACATCTTAATATGCGCTACCTGTCAAGCAAGTTTACCATTCACCGCACATCATCTTCAAAAAGACAATAGAATGGAACAGCGATTTTGGGGCAGGATAAAAGTAGAGAGAGCCACGGCATTTTTACAATTTCAAAAAGGGGGAAGCGTTCAAAATCTACTTCATTTTTTAAAATATGAACATCGGGAGGATCTCGGTAAATACCTGGGTAACTGGTATGGCAGGGAACTAAAGGAAACCGACATTTTTAAAAACATTGACTACGTCATACCTGTGCCCATACATAAGGAGAGATTAAAAAAGCGAGGTTACAATCAGATAGACCAATTTTCCCGCTGCATTGCATTCCAGATTGGAAAAGAGTATAGGAGTGATTTATTAGTCAGAGTAAAAAACAGCAGTACTCAAATAAATCGAAGTAAGGAAGAGCGGTTTTCCCATTTAGAGCGGGCTTTTATGTGGCAAAAGCCAGAAGATATGGAGGGAAAACATATACTTATCATAGATGATATTATGACAACAGGCGCTACATTTGAATCCTGTTGTTACCCATTGAAAAACATTAACGGAGTAAAAATAAGTATATGTACCCTTGCCATTGCGGAATAATCAGGAGACTAGAGTTCCCACCTTTTCTCCATGGATAATCTTAGTTAAGTTATCAGGATTAATGATATCAAAAACGATAATAGGGAGATTATTTTCCTGACATAGCGTAAAAGCCGTCATATCCATCACATTTAAGCCAAGGCTTATCACCTTTTCGAAAGAAATGGCATCATATTTAGTGGCTTCGGGAAATTTTTCGGGATCGGCTGTATAGATACCATCTACCCTGGTACCTTTAAGAATCACCTCGGCATTGATTTCATTGGCTCTTAGGGCTGCGGCTGAATCTGTTGTAAAATATGGATTTCCTGTACCTGCGGAAAAAATGACCACCCTGTTTTTCTCCAGATGTCGAATACAACGTCTTCTAATATAAGGTTCAGCAATTTGATTGATACCAATAGCAGAAACGAGCCGGGTATAAACGCCTAGTTTTTCGAGGGTACTTTGAATAGCCATTCCATTAATAACGGTAGCCAGCATACCCATATAATCGCCTTGCACACGTTCGATACCAGAACTTGACGCTTGTAATCCGCGAAAAATATTTCCGCCTCCTATAACGACAGCCACTTGAACATCGAGATCCACCAATGTTTTTATTTGTAGGCCGTAGTGCATTAATTTTTCAGCATCAATACCGAAGGAATTATCCCCCATGAGAGATTCACCACTTAATTTTAAAAGGACGCGTTTATATTTTTTTTCCACTTAGAGAAGTTTGGGTTAGTGAGCGAAAAAAAAAGGCGAACCGTAGAACGATTCGCCTTTTGAATTAACCTAAAGCTACGTGCTTGAAAGCGGTAACGGTGAGGTTTTTATCAATTTTTTGAAGATATTGCTCCACAGTAACAGAATTATCTTTAACGAACTGTTGATTTAACAATGTCATTTCCTTAAAGAATTTATTTAGTTTACCTAAGGCAATCTTCTCTAACATTTCTTCTGGTTTGCCTTCATTTCTGGCAATTTCCTTACCTATTTCAATTTCCTTTTCCACTAAAGAAGAGTCCACTGATTCTTTATTTACGGCGATAGGCTTCATTGCAGCAACCTGCATAGCCACATCTCTTCCGGCATCGTAGCAGGCAGGATTATCTATAGAAAGCGCAACGATAACCGCTGCACGGTTACCCATGTGAATATAAGGGCACACCTGAGCTGCCTCAAGGAACTGGTAATCAGCTACTTCAACTTTTTCACCAATAACACCAACTTGTTCAATAACCTTTTTTCCGATAGAGACAGAACCATCGAAAGAAAGCTCCAAGAGTTCCTCTTTAGAAGCTGGTAGATTAGCTAGAGCGATATCAGCTATTTTTTTGGCGATAGCTACGAAATCAACATTTTTAGCAACGAAATCAGTTTCGCAACTCAACTTAATGATAACACCTTTTTTACGATCATCGGAAACAGCGGCTACGACGGCACCTTCAGTTGCTTCGCGATCTGCTCTTTTTGCAGAAAGTTTCTCTCCTTTTTTACGGAGACCTTCGATGGCTTTTTCAAAATCTCCCTCTGCTTCAGTGAGAGCTTGTTTGCAATCCATCATACCTGCACCGGTCAAATCTCTTAATTTTTTGACATCGGTGGCTGAAATAGATACGCTCATTTTATATTATGTTTGGTTTGGAAAAAGTAACCGGTTTATAAAATTAAACAGCCGTTGCTTCGCTTTCAGTCTTCACCTTATTACGTTCTTCAAGACCCTCCAAAATGGCATCCACCATATAATTGGTGATGATACGAATAGATTTAGAAGCGTCATCATTTCCCGGAATGGCGAAGTCAACTAAATTTGGGTCTGAATTAGTATCAACTATACCAAAAGTACGAATGCCCAAACGTTGCGCTTCTGCTATAGCGATATGCTCATGAGCAATATCCACCACGAAAAGAGCTGCGGGAAGGCGACCTAAGTTAGCGATACCACCAAGAACCTTCTCCAATTTATCCTTTTCACGGGACATCGTTAAACGTTCTTTTTTTGTAACGCTTGAAAGTGTTCCATCTCCAAGCATTTTCTCGAAAGATTGCATTTTCTTGATAGACTTACGAATGGTGGTAAAGTTGGTCATCATACCACCTAACCAACGATCACAAACATAAGGCATACCTGCGCGACGTGCTGCTTCGGTAACAATATCTCTTGCTTGTTTTTTAGTGGCTACGAAGAGCACTTTTTTACCTGATTTTGCTAAGGCACGCATGGCATTAGCAGCGCGATCTAAACCTTCAGAGGTACGATTTAGGTCGATGATATGGATGCCTTTGCGTTCCATAAAAATGTACGGGGACATTTTTGGATTCCACTTCTTTTTAAGGTGTCCAAAATGTACACCTGCATCCAGTAATTCTTTATAAGTTG
>Ga0208787_1000494_pt1 | contig 18704 bp, 17 predicted proteins | sample Wag4_2014_7_11_FD_187362 | JGI IMG/M metagenome (GOLD analysis project Ga0208787, IMG submission 187362) | Fresh water microbial communities from Ohio, USA - Utica-2 Time Series HT 2014_7_11 (SPAdes) (version 2) | ecosystem: Environmental > Aquatic > Freshwater > Water tank | place: USA: Ohio... | reverse complement strand
GGCCTTGTCAACAGTGACTGTCTTCACTTTTAACTCATCAATGTCAGCACCTGAATTGTGCTCCGCGTTAGCGATAGCAGATTCAACTACTTTCTTCATGATGAATGCAGCTTTTTTAGGGCTGAATGTGAGAATATTTAGCGCGCGAGCAATTGGCAATCCACGAATCTGGTCAGCGACCAAACGTGTTTTTTGCGCTGAAATGCGGGCGCTGCGGTGAATAGCTTTAGATTCCATCATCGTCCTCTTACTTCTTCGCTTTCTTATCTGCCGCGTGACCTTTGAAGGTGCGCGTTAGGGCAAACTCACCCAATTTATGTCCAACCATGTTTTCAGTGATGTACACAGGTACATGCTGACGACCATTGTGGACGGCAATTGTGAGACCAATGAAGTCTGGAAGAATGGTCGAACGGCGTGACCATGTCTTGATGGGCTTCTTATCTTTGTTGGCTGCTGCAGTTTCAACCTTTTTAACAAGGGTTACTTCGCAGAATGGGCCTTTTTTAGCTGAGCGCGTCATGTCTATTTCCTTATTCTATTAGCGCTTTTGACGACGTTGAGCAATCATGCTTGTCGTACGCTTATTGCGACGTGTTCTGTAACCCTTCGTTGGTGTGCCCCATGGAGATACTGGAACACGACCTTCGCCTGTACGACCTTCACCACCACCATGTGGGTGATCGACTGGGTTCATTGCAACACCGCGAACTGTTGGACGAATACCGCGCCAGCGATTTGCACCAGCTTTACCGATTTGACGTAGGCTGTGTTCTTCGTTGCCTACTTCACCAATCGTTGCACGACATTCAATGTGTACACGACGCACTTCGCCAGAGCGCAAACGCACTTGACCGTATACGCCTTCACGAGCCAATAGCACTGCTGAACCACCAGCAGTACGAACCATCTGAGCACCTTTACCTGGCAACATTTCCACGCAGTGGATCGTGCTACCAACAGGAATATTTCTCAATGGCAAGTTGTTACCAACTTTGATTGGGGCTTCTGAACCGCTCATGATTGCCTGACCAACCACTGCACCTTTAGGAGCAATGATGTAACGGCGCTCACCATCTGCAAATAGCAACAAAGCTAAGTTTGCAGTGCGGTTTGGATCGTATTCTAAGCGTTCAATTTTCGCTGGAATACCATCTTTGTCATTACGCTTAAAGTCAACAACACGATAGTGATGCTTATGACCACCGCCCTTATGGCGTGTAGTGATGTGACCGTTGTTGTTACGACCTGATTTTTGATGTTGTGGCTCTAACAAACCTGCAAAAGGTTTACCCTTGTGCAAATCTGGATTCACCACTTTCACCATGGAACGACGTCCAGGTGAAGTCGGTTTAGTCTTCATTAAAGGCATGATTAATTTGCCTCCGCTTCAAAATTGATTTCTTGACCAGGCTTCAAACAAACATAAGCCTTCTTGGTGTGATTGCGGCGACCTTCAAAACGGCCAAAGCGCTTTGCTTTACCCTTTTGATTAACCACCTGAACAGACTCCACCTCTACTTTGAATAACAATTCAACAGCAGCTTTGATTTCTAACTTGTTTGCATCGCGCATGACTTGGAAAACCACTTGCTCATTCTTTTCTGCAACGTATGTTGCTTTTTCAGAAATCACTGGGCCAACCAATACTTGCATCAAGCGATGATCGTTTTTACGTGTTGTGATCATTTGAGCATCTCCTCAATTTGAGCAACAGCTGACTTCAAGATCAACACTTTTTGGAAGTGAATCAATGAAAGTGGATCTGCATGCTGCACTTCAACTACGCCAACTTTATGCAAGTTACGTGAAGCCAAGTACAAGTTTTCATCAACCTTATCAGCGATGATCAATACTGACTCCAAGCCCATTGCTTTAACTTTTTCAGCCAACAACTTGGTCTTAGGAGCATCAACTGAGAAACTCTCAACGATGTTCAAACGACCTTCGCGTGCCAACTGAGACAAGATTGAACGCATACCTGCGCGATACATCTTTCTGTTAACTTTTTGTGAGAAGTTTTCTTCTGGTGAGTTAGGGAATATACGACCACCCCCGCGCCACAATGGTGAAGATGACATACCGGCACGAGCGCGGCCTGTGCCTTTTTGGCGCCATGGCTTCTTCGTTGTATGTTTAACTTGTTCACGATCTTTTTGAGCACGGTTACCACTGCGAGCGTTGGCTTGATAAGCAACAACGATCTGGTGAACCAATGCTTCGTTATATTCACGCTCGAAAACTTCTGGTGAAGCAGTAACGCCTGCGCCCAGTTTTCCGTCAGCTTGTAGGAGCTTTAATTCCATGTGCGGGCCCCTTATTTAGCAGCAGCAGTTTTCACTGCTGGTGTGATGATGACTTTGCCGCCGCGAGAACCTGGAACTGCACCTTTGATCAAGAGCAATTTGCGTTCTGCATCGATACGAGCAACTTCAAGATTTTGAACTGTACGCGTTACGTCACCTAAGTGACCTGTCATGCGCTTACCTGGGAAAACACGACCTGGATCCTGGGCCATACCGATTGAGCCAGGAACGTTATGTGAACGTGAGTTACCGTGAGATGCACGACCTGAAGCGAAGTGGTAGCGCTTGATGGTACCGGCGTAACCCTTACCAATCGTGGTACCTTGCACGTCAACTTTTTGACCAACGGCAAATGTATCAAGACCAATAATGTCGCCAACCTTAAGCTCACCTGCTTTAGCTGCGTCAATACGGAATTCATTAAGTGCGCTACCTGCCAATACACCTGCTTTTGCATAGTGACCAGCTTGAGGTTTTACAACGCGTGAAGCACGGCGAGTTCCAAATGCCAACTGTACAGCTGTATAGCCGTCAGTTTCCTCGGTTTTAACTTGCGCAATGCGGTTATCGCTTACGTCGATAACTGTGACCGGCACAGCATCACCCTCTTCTGTGAAGAGGCGGGTCATGCCGACCTTACGGCCGATTAAGCCTAGGCTCATATCATTACTCCAATGCCGACTACGATTGGTCAGCGGAAATTTATATAAATAATGCTTTTTTACTACTTTTTCCAGATATTTCTGGAAAGCCGACTATTGTAGCGCCTTTTTTTGGGCCCTGCAATAGCCTTTTTGCTTACTGAAGCTTAATTTCTACGTCTACACCAGCTGGAAGATCCAACTTCATCAACGCATCAACAGTTTTTTCAGTAGGATCAACGATATCCATCAAGCGCAAATGCGTGCGAATCTCTAATTGGTCACGTGAAGTCTTGTTAACGTGTGGTGAACGAAGAATGTCAAAACGCTCAATACGAGTTGGCAAAGGTACTGGACCCTTAACAACCGCACCTGTGCGCTTGGCTGTGTCTACGATTTCAGCAGCTGACTGGTCGATCAAACGATAGTCAAAAGCTTTTAATCTGATACGAATTTTCTGATTTTGCATTTTTTATCCTAAAGAGCAGTGCGATGTTGTCGCGATATAACTAAAGAGCGCGGTGACGTGCAACATTCACGTCACCGTTTTCTGCAAAACTAATTAATCTAAAACTTTAGCAACAACACCGGCGCCTACAGTACGGCCACCTTCACGGATCGCAAAACGGAGACCTTCTTCCATCGCGATCGGAGCGATCAACTTAACTGTAATTGTCACGTTATCACCAGGCATCACCATCTCTTTGTCTTTCGGCAATTCGATAGAACCTGTTACGTCCGTTGTACGGAAGTAAAACTGTGGACGGTAGTTGTTGAAGAATGGTGTGTGACGACCACCTTCGTCTTTGCTCAACACATACACTTCAGCTGTGAAGTGTGTGTGTGGCGTAATAGAACCTGGCTTAGCCAATACTTGACCACGCTCAACTTCTTCACGCTTTGTACCGCGCAACAAGATACCCACGTTGTCACCAGCTTGACCTTGGTCTAACAACTTACGGAACATCTCAACGCCTGTACATGTTGTCTTCAATGTTGGCTTGATACCGATGATCTCGATCTCTTCACCAACCTTAACAATACCGCGCTCAATACGACCAGTCACAACTGTACCGCGACCAGAAATAGAGAATACGTCTTCAACTGGCATCAAGAACGCGCCATCAACAGCACGCTCTGGTGTTGGAATGTATGTGTCTAATGCTTCAGCCAACTTCATGATGGCCTCTTCACCCAACGCACCTTTGTCGCCCTCAAGCGCCAACTTTGCTGAACCTTTAACGATTGGTGTGTCATCGCCTGGGAAGTCGTACTTAGACAACAGTTCACGAACTTCCATTTCTACTAGCTCTAACAATTCTGCATCGTCAACCATGTCGCACTTGTTCATGAACACGATGATGTATGGAACACCAACTTGGCGTGCCAACAAGATGTGCTCACGTGTTTGTGGCATAGGACCATCAGCAGCAGACACCACCAAAATAGCGCCGTCCATCTGAGCAGCACCAGTAATCATGTTCTTAACGTAGTCAGCGTGACCTGGGCAGTCAACGTGTGCGTAGTGACGGTTTGCTGTCTCGTACTCAACGTGTGCTGTATTAATCGTAATACCGCGTGCCTTCTCTTCTGGTGCAGCATCAATCTGGTCGTAAGCTTTTGCTTCGCCACCAAACTTTGATGACAACACTGTAGCGATCGCTGCAGTCAATGTTGTTTTACCGTGGTCAACGTGACCAATCGTGCCTACGTTTACGTGCGGTTTTGTCCGCTCAAATTTCTCTTTTGCCATTTTTCAGCCTCAATAAAATGAATACAAAACTCTGGTGCTCATGGGCAGGATCGAACTGCCGACCTCTCCCTTACCAAGGGAGTGCTCTACCACTGAGCCACATGAGCAAACTAATGCCACACCTACTGGAGCGGGTAGAGGGAGTCGAACCCTCGTCTCTAGCTTGGAAGGCTAGGGTAATAGCCGTTATACGACACCCGCCAGGCACTTCACTTACCCACAACTACAAACTCTTCTAGCACTGCTACACCAACTAACTACTGGTGGGGAGGGATGGATTCGAACCAACGTAGGCGTAAGCCAACAGATTTACAGTCTGCCCCCTTTAGCCACTCGGGCACCTCCCCGTGAACCGCATATTATTACTTAAATCAACTACTTTTGTCAAACATCTGCGTATAAAACTCAACAGCAAAACAGAAAGCAAAACGCCCAGATCTTGTCGATCTGGGCGTTTCTTAAAGGTGCCTGGCAATTACCTACTTTCACACGGGTAATCCGCACTATCATCGGCGTAGAGTCGTTTCACGGTCCTGTTCGGGATGGGAAGGGGTGGTTCCAACTCGCTATTGTCGCCAGGCATAGAGGGTAGGTTGCTTGTTTTTCAACAAACAACCAAATTCGAGTAAGCAATTGGGAGTGACCGATCAAAAACGGCACTACATATTCGCACAAATGTGCTTGTTATAGGATCAAGCCTAACGGGCAATTAGTATCAGTTAGCTTAACGCATTACTGCGCTTCCACACCTGACCTATCAACGTCGTGGTCTTCAACGACCCTTTATGGAGGTTAAACCTCCGGGAAATCTCATCTTCAGGCAAGTTTCCCGCTTAGATGCTTTCAGCGGTTATCTCTTCCGTACATAGCTACCCTGCGATGCTTCTGGCGAAACAACAGGTACACCAGCGGTACGTCCACTCCGGTCCTCTCGTACTAGGAGCAGCCCCCGTCAAATTTCCAACGCCCACGGCAGATAGGGACCAAACTGTCTCACGACGTTTTAAACCCAGCTCACGTACCTCTTTAAATGGCGAACAGCCATACCCTTGGGACCGGCTACAGCCCCAGGATGAGATGAGCCGACATCGAGGTGCCAAACACCGCCGTCGATATGAACTCTTGGGCGGTATCAGCCTGTTATCCCCAGAGTACCTTTTATCCGTTGAGCGATGGCCCTTCCATACAGAACCACCGGATCACTATGACCTGCTTTCGCACCTGCTCGACTTGTCGGTCTCGCAGTTAAGCACGCTTTTGCCATTGCACTTTAGGCACGATGTCCGACCGTACCAAGCGTACCTTCGTACTCCTCCGTTACACTTTGGGAGGAGACCGCCCCAGTCAAACTGCCTACCATGCACTGTCCCCGACCCAGATAATGGGACAAGGTTAGAACCTCAAACAAACCAGGGTGGTATTTCAAGGACGGCTCCATCAGAACTAGCATCCTGATATCAACGCCTCCCACCTATCCTACACAGATCGGTTCAAAGTCCAATGCAAAGCTACAGTAAAGGTTCATGGGGTCTTTCCGTCTAGCCGCGGGTAGATTGCATCATCACAAACATTTCAACTTCGCTGAGTCTCAGGAGGAGACAGTGTGGCCATCGTTACGCCATTCGTGCAGGTCGGAACTTACCCGACAAGGAATTTCGCTACCTTAGGACCGTTATAGTTACGGCCGCCGTTTACTGGGACTTCAATCAAGAGCTTGCACCCCATCATTTAATCTTCCAGCACCGGGCAGGCGTCACACCCTATACGTCCACTTTCGTGTTTGCAGAGTGCTGTGTTTTTATTAAACAGTCGCAGCCACCATTTTATTGCAACCCTTTTGCCCTTCTATTGTTCATAGTTAAGCTACTTGGGCGTACCTTATCCCGAAGTTACGGTACCAATTTGCCGAGTTCCTTCTCCTGAGTTCTCTCAAGCGCCTTAGAATACTCATCTCGCCCACCTGTGTCGGTTTGCGGTACGGTCTTGTTAAACTGAAGCTTAGAGGCTTTTCTTGGAACCACTTCCGATTGCTTCGCGAATAAATTCGCTCGCCTCACACCCTTGAATTACGCTAGCGGATTTGCCTACTAGCCTTCTCCAATGCAAGGACCGGGACATCCAACACCCGGACAACCTTCCGCGATCCGTCCCCCCATCGCATTTAACAATGGTACAGGAATATTAACCTGTTTCCCATCAGCTACGCATCTCTGCCTCGCCTTAGGGGCCGACTCACCCTGTTCCGATGAACGTTGAACAGGAAACCTTGGGCTTACGGCGAGGGGGCTTTTCACCCCCTTTATCGCTACTCATGTCAGCATTCGCACTTCTGATACCTCCAGCATGGTTCACACCACACCTTCACAGGCTTACAGAACGCTCTCCTACCATCACTTACGTGATCCACAGCTTCGGTAACTGGCTTAGCCCCGTTACATCTTCCGCGCAGGACGACTCGATCAGTGAGCTATTACGCTTTCTTTAAAGGATGGCTGCTTCTAAGCCAACCTCCTGACTGTTTTAGCCTTCCCACTTCGTTTCCCACTTAGCCCGTTTTAGGGACCTTAGCTGGTGGTCTGGGTTGTTTCCCTCTTGACGGCGGACGTTAGCACCCGTCGTCTGTCTCCCGTGCTTGCACTCTTCGGTATTCGGAGTTTGCTATGGCGCAGTAATCCGCAATGGACCCCACTACCATGACAGTGCTCTACCCCCGAAGGTGATACACGAGGCACTACCTAAATAGTTTTCGGAGAGAACCAGCTATTTCCAGTTTTGTTTAGCCTTTCACCCCTATCCACAGCTCATCCCCTAACTTTTCAACGTTAGTGGGTTCGGTCCTCCAGTACGTGTTACCGCACCTTCAACCTGGCCATGGATAGATCAACTGGTTTCGGGTCTACACCCAGCAACTAGCGCCCTATTCGGACTCGCTTTCGCTACGCCTCCCCTATACGGTTAAGCTTGCTACTGAATGTAAGTCGCTGACCCATTATACAAAAGGTACGCAGTCACCCCTTACGAGGCTCCTACTGTTTGTATGCATGCAGTTTCAGGATCTATTTCACTCCCCTCCCGGGGTTCTTTTCGCCTTTCCCTCACGGTACTTGTTCACTATCGGTCGATTACGAGTATTTAGCCTTGGAGGATGGTCCCCCCATATTCAGACAGGATTTCACGTGTCCCGCCCTACTTGTCTCTAGCTTAGTTCGATTAATCGGTTTTCCCATACGGGGCTATCACCCTTTATTGCCGGACTTTCCATTCCGTTCTGATAACAGACTAATTAATACTAGAAGGCTCTTCCCATTTCGCTCGCCACTACTTTGGGAATCTCGGTTGATGTCTTTTCCTCTGGCTACTTAGATGTTTCAGTTCACCAGGTTCGCTTCGCGTAACCTATGTATTCAGTTACGGATACCTCAAAAGAGGTGGGTTTCCCCATTCAGAAATCTACGGATCAAAGCTTATTTGACAACTCCCCGTAGCTTATCGCAGTCTATAACGTCTTTCGTCGCCTGTAATCGCCAAGGCATCCACCACATGCACTTATTCGCTTGATCCTATAACGAGCACCACTGGTACAAGTTATAAGTTCTTCTCTATATTACTAACTACTTGTTGCGATATGTTTGTGCCGTAATCCAAGTAAATCTAATTACTTGAAGAACTATTTGTTGTTGATTCAATCAACTACCCATGTATATTGAACTCTCAATAAATTCAATATACGCATTGCTTACTCAAATTTTTAAAGAACAGCCGATTAAAGGCAAAGGTAAATGCACATAAATGCGCTTATCTTTGCCGTCAGAAGTAAATGGTGGAGGATGACGGGATCGAACCGACGACCCCCTGCTTGCAAAGCAGGTGCTCTCCCAGCTGAGCTAATCCCCCAGCTAATACTTATTGCCAGGCTTGCTGCTGATCTGTGGTGGGTCTGGAAGGACTTGAACCTTCGACCCCCGCCTTATCAAGACGGTGCTCTAACCACCTGAGCTACAGACCCGCGGCATTTCTCTCTTTATCAACCGATAAGTGTGGGCACTAAAGAATTAACATCTTTTCTCTAGAAAGGAGGTGATCCAGCCGCACCTTCCGATACGGCTACCTTGTTACGACTTCACCCCAGTCATGAACCCTGCCGTGGTCGTCGCCCTCCTTGCGGTTAGGCTAACGGCTTCTGGCAAAACCCACTCCCATGGTGTGACGGGCGGTGTGTACAAGACCCGGGAACGTATTCACCGCGACATTCTGATCCGCGATTACTAGCGATTCCAGCTTCACGTAGTCGAGTTGCAGACTACGATCCGGACTACGATGCATTTTCTGAGATTAGCTCCCCCTCGCGGGTTGGCAACCCTCTGTATGCACCATTGTATGACGTGTGAAGCCCTACCCATAAGGGCCATGAGGACTTGACGTCATCCCCACCTTCCTCCGGTTTGTCACCGGCAGTCTCTTTAGAGTGCTCTTGCGTAGCAACTAAAGACAAGGGTTGCGCTCGTTGCGGGACTTAACCCAACATCTCACGACACGAGCTGACGACAGCCATGCAGCACCTGTGTCCACTTTCCCTTACGGGCACCTAATGTATCTCTACTTCGTTAGTGGCATGTCAAGGGTAGGTAAGGTTTTTCGCGTTGCATCGAATTAATCCACATCATCCACCGCTTGTGCGGGTCCCCGTCAATTCCTTTGAGTTTTAATCTTGCGACCGTACTCCCCAGGCGGCTGACTTCACGCGTTAGCTACGTTACTCAGGAATAAATTCCCGAACAACTAGTCAGCATCGTTTAGGGCGTGGACTACCAGGGTATCTAATCCTGTTTGCTCCCCACGCTTTCGTGCATGAGCGTCAGTATTATCCCAGGGGGCTGCCTTCGCCATTGGTATTCCTCCACATCTCTACGCATTTCACTGCTACACGTGGAATTCTACCCCCCTCTGACATACTCTAGCTATGCAGTCACAAGCGCAATTCCCAGGTTAAGCCCGGGGATTTCACGCCTGTCTTACATAACCGCCTGCGCACGCTTTACGCCCAGTAATTCCGATTAACGCTTGCACCCTACGTATTACCGCGGCTGCTGGCACGTAGTTAGCCGGTGCTTATTCTTCAGGTACCGTCATTCGCAGACTGTGTTAGAGCTGCTGTTTCTTCCCTGACAAAAGAGCTTTACAACCCGAAGGCCTTCTTCACTCACGCGGCATTGCTGGATCAGGGTTGCCCCCATTGTCCAAAATTCCCCACTGCTGCCTCCCGTAGGAGTCTGGGCCGTGTCTCAGTCCCAGTGTGGCTGATCGTCCTCTCAGACCAGCTACTGATCGTTGCCTTGGTGAGCCTTTACCTCACCAACTAGCTAATCAGGTATCGGCCGCTCTAATTGCGCGAGGCCTTACGGTCCCCCGCTTTCCCCCTAAGGGATTATGCGGTATTAGCACAGCTTTCGCTGCGTTATCCCCCACAATAAGGTACGTTCCGATATATTACTCACCCGTTCGCCACTCGCCACCAGGTGCAAGCACCCGTGCTGCCGTTCGACTTGCATGTGTAAGGCATGCCGCCAGCGTTCAATCTGAGCCAGGATCAAACTCTTCAGTTTAATTCCTGTGATGCATTACTGCATCGTCGCTCACTCATTCAGAATCGACTCCAATCTTTCGACCGGAACCAAATTTACTGTTTTGTGAGTACTGCTTTATATCTGTCCCGAAGGACTGGATGTCTTTTCCCAGTACCCACATTTATCGGTTGACTACTTTTTAAAGAAGGCTGACTGTTTTTCGTTAATTTCGAATCGCATTCAGCAGAGAAACGAGACTATGCCATACCCTTTTTGGCATGTCAACACCTTTGACAGAAATATTTAATAAATTCCGTTAAAAAAATTTGATGATTTTTATGGTTTTTATTTTTTCTGTTTATAAACAATGGCTTATATGGTTACTTTTGATTGACATGGTTCGAGTCCATGGCAATCATTTCAAAGCAATTGTTCCAACACTTTTTGATTTTTACTCTGGCCTAGATTTAACTGCCCTTAGGTACCCGAAACAAACATGTAATTTCGCTAGAACATGGTCATTCTTATGAAAAAAGCCCACAAAGGTGGGCTTTTTATTGAAAGGTGAGGGCGACTTTGACTATTTCGCGCCATCCAGCCTTTTTTTGTCGGCTTCGGAAATTAAATCAAACACCTTGGTGACTTGCTTTACCCCTGGCACGCTTCTGGCTATTTCGACGGCGCGATTTGCTTCTGCATCAGTCACAATGCCCATCAAATAAACTTTGCTCGCTTCGGTAACCACCTTCATTGAATTTGAAGGCACGCCTTCAGTAGCAACAAAGGCGCCCTTGATGCGCGTTGTCAAATAACTGTCATTTGCTCTGGCACTTAACCCACTGATTGGTGCAGCCATCATTTCATTAAAAACTGCCGTGACATTTTTCATGCTCTTAATGTCTGTCTCGACGCTAAGCTTGATTGAGTCGGTTCTTGTTTCGCCCGTCAATAAAACGCGTCGATTGAACACGCTCACATTGACGTGAATGTTATCTCCATATTTTTTAGTTAAGAAGCTTTCGGCTTCCAATTGAATGCCCCGATCAATTGCTTGCGTTCCAGGATTTCTTCTGTCAACAATTACGAGTGCGCCGCCAGCCATTCCGCCAGCAACTAAAGGAAAGCAGCCCGATAGGGCTGTCGCACCAGCACCAAGTGCGATGAATTTCAATGTTTGGCGTTTTAGTTGTTTGCTCATAGTTAACCTCTAGTATTTAATCGAACATCAAATGATCAACGCCATCGCACAAGCAATGCAACAACAACAAATGTGTTTCTTGAATGCGCGCAGTGCGATCAGCAGGAACGCACAAATGAACATCAGAATTTTTTAAAATGTTTTTTATCTTGCCGCCATCTTTGCCAGTGAATGCAATCACAGACATTCCCTTCAGGTGAGCCGCTTCAATCGCTGCAATCACGTTCGCGGAATTACCTGAAGTTGAAATCCCTAAAAGCACATCACCAGCCTGTCCAAGGGCTCTGACTTGTTTGCTGAAAATAACTTCATAGCTGTAGTCATTTGCAATTGCGGTCAATATCGAAGAGTCTGTGCTCAAGGCTATCGCAGGCAATTCACGACGTTCGCGTTCAAATCTGCCGACCAGTTCAGCGGCAAAGTGCTGTGCGTCTGCAGCTGAACCACCATTACCGCAAGCCAATATTTTCTTTTCAGAAGCCAACGCCTGATGCATCAAATTGATTGCGCGAACAATATCTTCCGACATTGTTTCTGCTGCTTTTTGTTTTGTTTCAATGCTGTCAGAAAAATGTTTTTTGACGCGTTGCTCCAAATTATTTTTAATCTCTTTACTCATAGCTAGATTATGCCCTCAAGACTTATTTCTACAAAGATATATTACCTTTTAAATAGGCAAAATTGCCTTGCTAGAATCTTTGATGCATCATCATTTAATTGAGTCATATTTACTCAACTAGAAAGTTTGTATGGATTTATTTAAATTTGCGCGCGGCCAAAGTTTTCCTGCTGGAACGCTTTACCTTGTCCCAACGCCAATTGGAAACTTGGCAGACATCACAATCAGGGCGCTGCACATATTGAGCCAAGTCGATGGTATTGCTTGTGAGGATAAGCGGCACAGCGCCATGTTGCTGAATGCATACGGCATCTCTAAACCTCTTTACGCCTTGCACGAGCACAATGAAATTTCTGCAAGTGCCTATCTTTTAGAAAAACTTCGCAATGGTGAACGTTGGGCCTATATATCAGACGCGGGTACGCCTGGAATATCAGATCCAGGGGCAATTCTTTGCGAAGAAATTAAAAAGGGGGGGTGTCAAATTTGCCCCCTGCCTGGCCCGAGCGCAATTACAGCTGCAGTTTCTGGCGCGGGCGATTTCTTAAAACACGGCAATGGTGGTTTTCAGTTTTTAGGCTTTTTACCTGCCAAAGCAAATCAACGAGACGAGCTACTCAAAGTAGCAGCTACATCAAATATCAGTTCTTTCTTTTATGAAGCACCACACCGCATAGAGTCGACGCTCAACTCAATCCTCATTCACCTAGACGGTGAGCGAAAAGTGCTGATTGCAAAAGAGCTAAGTAAGATTTTTGAAGAGATTAAAGTTATTACAGTTCAAGATTTACCGGACTGGATGAAAACAGTCGAAAGCTGGCAGGGCGAGTATGTTCTGGGTATAGAGGGGGTCGCGCGCAGTGATTCACCAAGCAGTTTTGATGAGCACACACTTCAATGGATTTCTGCAATTAACGGCAGAATAGGGCACAAAGAGCTTTCTGAAATCATTTCTCAAATCACGGGAATCAGTAAAAAAGATGCCTACCGTGAGTTGATTGAGAAAAAAGAGGAATAAAAAAAGCCCCGTTCAGGGGCTTTTTAAATCATTGTTACTTTTTATTTCTTTGGCTCGGCTTGCTTTGGCGCTTCTGGAGCTGGGGCTTTGGGTTCTGCAAACTTACCGCCTGCTGAAGCTGTCAAGTAGACCACCGCTCTTCCTAATTCATAGTCAGAAACGTCATCTGGACTGGTGCCGGCACGAGCAGGCATGGCGCCCTTACCCTTAACAACGGCGCTTAAGAGGCCATCGTAACCACGGCCAAGGCGGGCGCCCCAGCCACCAGCATCACCAAATTTAGGCGCGCCAGCAGCACCTGTTGCATGACAAGATGCACAGGCTTGTTTGTAAATTTCTTCGCCAGATTTGAATACTTTTGGACCTGATGCATCTTTAAAGTCTAAAAGTGCAACCGGTTTAATCAACTGGTTAGCAGACTCTGCGGCTGCATCGGCACTTCCTGCCGGCTTTTTTCCGCTGCCCACATAGGTCATTAAAAAAGCAATGATGATCAGCGGCACAAAAAAGCTCGCAAAAACCATCACGATTAACTGCTTGGGTGATTTAATCAAATTTCCGTGTTCTTCACTCATTGCACTTTTCCTTTTTATCTAGCTCGCAAGCATTATAGCGAGGATAATTCCCCTCAGCCTTACAATCTTATAGAGGCGACCGTAGTTCAATGGATAGAATTAGAGTTTCCGAAGCTCTCGATACAGGTTCGATTCCTGTCGGTCGCACCAGATTAGAAATTCCCCACAATTAGACATAGATCAAGCTCAAATCAAGAAAAACATCTAAAATAAGACATTCTTGAATTTTGCCCTTAAAAAGGTTGTTATGTCCGCAAATACTGCAGAAGCCATTATTGAACAGCCGATTCCGGTCGGCCAACCGATTCCCCACAGAAAAGTGATTCGCTCTTGGCTAACGCCATTGACTGAGCGCGCTGTGATGCGTGCGATTGTTTTGCAAATCATCGACACGGTGATTCTGACTGCGGGCATTGTCGGCACAGTTTATTTTGAATCAGTTTTGGTAAAAATTCTTTTGGCTGTTTTTTCTGGCTTCATGATTGGCCGTATTTTTATTTTGGGCCATGATGCATGTCATCAGAGTTTTACACCGCACCGCGGACTAAATAAAGTATTGGGACGTCTTGCATTCTTACCATCACTAACTCCTTACAGTCTTTGGGAAGTTGGTCACAACGTGGTTCACCATGGCCAAACCAATTTAAAAGGTTTCGACTTTGTTTGGGCGCCCCTATCTCTCGAAGAATATAACAAGCTAACTCCAGCAGAAAAAGTATTGGAGCGTCACTACAGAAGCGGCTGGGGCCCTGCGCTTTATTACATGCTAGAAATCTGGTGGAAGAAAATGTTCTTTCCAAGCAAGAAGGCCATGCCAGCAACTCGCCCAGCCTTCTTCTGGGATAACGTTTTAGTTTCTGCATTTGCAATTATTTGGGTTGGCGCCTTAGTAGCCGCAGCCATTCAAACCAATCAATCTATCCTGCTCACAGTGATCATGGGCTTTTTAATTCCATTCATCTTTTGGAATGCCATGATTGGATTTGTTGTGTATGTTCATCACACACACCCGAGTGTTTCTTGGTACTCAGATAAATCAGAGTGGTTAAGAGCTCAGCCTTTTGTTTCTACAACGGTGCATTTGGTTTTCCCGCTTAAATGGGGCGCATGGATGCATCACATCATGGAACACACAGCTCACCACGTTGACATGAGCGTGCCTCTTTACAAACTTAAAGAAGCTCAAACAAAACTTGAAACCATGCTTCCTGAAAGAATCATCATTCAAAAATTCTCTTGGGCTTGGTATTTTGATACGGCCAAACTGTGCAAACTTTATGACACAGAAAAGAAGTGTTGGTTAGATTTTGATGGCAATAAAACAGCCGATTCAATCAAAGTTGTTTTAAGTTAAAAGTTCTTCCAAAACGCCCTTTCAAGGGCGTTTTTCAAAAAACCGTTAAAATGCTAGCTTGAATCTTTAAGAGAAGTTTATATGTCAACCCCGCCAAGCACACTGGAAAGCAATACAAGAGTCATGAAGTTTTGCTCTTCCTGCAGTAGAGAAAAGCCTTTAGAGGGTGGCACATGGATTCCTACAAGCAATCGCAAGCAACGTTGGATCTGTGCAAGTTGCTTGTATAACAGAACCCACCGTACTGGTTCTGCCAAGGCTTAATTAGCCATATCACTCACGTAAGGATTGCTTTTTCTCTCTTCACCAAAGGTGGATAAGGGTCCGTGACCGGGTATAAAAGTAATGTCATCGCCCAAAGGGAAAAGCTTTTCTCTGATAGACCTTATTAAGTCGGCATGATTTCCTCTGGGAAAATCAGTGCGCCCAATAGAGCCTGCAAACAACACATCTCCGACAATGGCCAAGTGGTCATCTTTGCCGTAAAAAATAATATGGCCTGGAGTATGCCCTGGGCAATGCTTGACCAATAACTCAACTTGCCCGACGGTCACAATATCGTCGTCTTTCAGCCACTTATTCGGTTCAAATGCTTGCGCCATGGGAAATCCAAATCGCTTGCTTTGCTCAGGAAGCTGATCAATCCAAAAGCGCTCATCTTCATGGGGACCCTCAATCTGAATGCCTAAATCTTGTGCCAATGACGCAGCCCCAGCACAGTGATCAATATGTCCATGGGTTAACAAGATTTTTTCAGGTATTGCGCCAGCCTCTTTTAGGGCATCCAGTATTTTTGGAAGATCTCCACCTGGATCAACAATGGCAGCTTGATTGGTTTTTTCACAAATCAAGATCGAGCAATTTTGCTCAAAGGGTGTAACCGGAACTATGAGTACTTTTAAAGTCATAGCTCCGATTATCTCAACAAACTAACAATTACCAACTAGATTCGCGATCAGGGCTTGAGGTAATTTTGTGGATAGACAAATCAGCGCCGTCAAACTCATCTTCTTGAGACATGCGCAAGCCCAGAACTGCTTTCAGTATTCCATAGACAATCAAGCCTGAAATTGCAGCAAACGCAACTCCAGCGACGGTACCAATTAACTGAGCGGTAAAGCTCACGCCACCCAATCCACCCAAAGCCTTTTGTCCAAAGACGCCTGCGGCAATACCGCCCAACGCACCACATAATCCATGTAGAGGCCAAACGCCCAATACGTCATCAATTTTCCAGCGGTTTTGAACCATGGTGAACATCACCACAAATAATCCACCGGCCATGCCACCCACAACCAAGGCGCCCATTGGGTGCATTAAATCTGAACCCGCACACACGGCAACAAGACCTGCTAGAGGGCCGTTATAGCTAAAACCCGGGTCATTTTTACCAACAGCCCAAGCAACCAAAGTTCCTCCAACCATTGCCATCAAGGAGTTAATGGCCACTAAACCACTCAGCTTTTCAACTGTTTGTGCGCTCATGACGTTAAAACCAAACCAACCTACCGCCAACACCCATGCACCAAGCGCTAAAAATGGAATGCTTGAAGGTGGATGAGCAGAAATTCTGCCATCTTTGGTGTATCGCCCATGACGCGCGCCCAACAAAATAATGGCCGGCAAAGCAATCCAACCACCTACGGCGTGAACAACCACAGAACCCGCAAAGTCATGGAACTCTTCGCCAGTTAATTCTTTTAGCCAAGCCTGAAAACCAAACTGCTGATTCCAGACCATTCCTTCAAACAATGGATAAACAAAACCCACCAAAATGAATGTGGCAATTAGCTGAGGATTGAATTTCGCACGCTCTGCAATACCACCAGAAATAATTGCCGGTATCGCCGCAGCAAACGTCAATAAAAAGAAGAACTTGACCAGCTCAAAACCGCTTTTTTGCGCCAAAATCTCTGCGCCAGAAAAGAAATTTAAACCGTAGGCAATGCTGTAACCAATAAAGAAATAGGCAATTGTTGAAACTGCAAAATCAATCAAAATTTTGACTAGAGCATTGACTTGATTCTTTTTGCGAACAGTTCCTAGCTCTAAAAAAGCAAAGCCTGCGTGCATTGCTAGCACCATGATGGCGCCAGTCATGATGAAAAGGGCGTCAACCCCTGACTTAAAGTTTTCCATTTATCACCCCTAGATGACCTTTATTAAGTTTCGAATTATGAATGTTCTGGTGCACAGTAAAACTCACTTATGCACCAAATTTGTGCGTATGATATTTTTGATGGTTTTGGGCAGCTTGGGTACAATGTTGCATCGATGGGAGAGTTTGGTTTTACCAACGCCGAAGGCGCAATGCCCATGAACGCTCAGGCAAATGGACCGTCGATATTTACACTCTGGAGAGCGGCATTAAATTGCCCACCGAAGGGGCTAAAAGAGTACAAATGGTTTGAACTCTTCAATCTCTCAGGTAACAGGACAGGGGGGCATCAATTCCTTTAAGGAGTTTGGATGTCGGCTGTCCCTACAAATCTAAAACGCACAATTCTATTTGACGCACATCACTTGGCTGGAGCAAAGCTTGTTGATTTCGGCGGATGGGAAATGCCGGTTAACTATGGCTCTCAAATTGAAGAGCACATTGCCACTCGAACAAATTGTGGTGTGTTTGACGTATCTCACATGGCAGCTGTTGATGTTATCGGAAAAGATGCGAAGGCTTTTTTAGAGAGAGTTGTTGCAAACAACGTCAACAAACTTAAAAATAATGGGCAAGCACTCTATGGATGTTTGCTCAATGATGAGGCTGGCGTTATTGATGATTTGATTGTCTATCGCCTAGACCCCAACTATCGTTTAGTAATCAATGCCGCGACCGCTCACACAGATCTTGAGTGGCTGAATAAGCAAGCAAGCCAATTTGAAGATGTGAAGCTCATCCCGAGAAGGGCTGATCTGGTTGGCAATCAAAACCCTCAGGGCATGATTGCAGTTCAAGGACCCAAGGCTCTTGAACTTATCAAAAAAGCCATTCCGTCATTGGCAACCGCTGCCTCTGATTTGAAAAACTTTCATGCATCATGCGAACAAACTCCTTTTGGAGAAATCATGATTGCAAGAACCGGTTACACCGGTGAAGATGGCGCTGAGTTATTGGTTCCTCTGAACCATACAGTGGCCATTTGGGATCTTTTAGTTGCACAAGGAGCTCAACCAGCAGGTCTGGGCGCCCGAGACACGCTTCGCTTAGAAGCGGGCATGCACTTATATGGTCAAGACATGAATGACCAAACAAACCCTTTAGATGTTGGTCTTTCTTGGACCATAGATCGTTCAACCGAGCGTGACTTCATTGGTAAATCAGCTCTAGAGAAGAAACCTCAAAAATTTGTTTTTTTAGGTCTCATACTTCAAGACAAAGGCGTGTTGCGCGCCCATCAAATTGTTAGATCAAACAAAGGTGAGGGCGAAATAACCAGCGGCACATTCAGCCCATCACTTCAAAAATCTATTGCACTTGCCAAACTTCCTTTAGCAACTGAAATTGGCGAGACAGTAAAAGTTGTCATTCGTGACAAAGAATTAAATGCAGTTGTTGTAAAAGCCCCTTTTGTTCGCCATGGCAAAGCCTTGGTTTAATTTTGGAGAAACTACTATGAACATTCCACAAGACCTACATTACACAGAATCTCATGAATGGGTTCGTAAAGAAGCTGAC
>Ga0208787_1000492_pt1 | contig 18713 bp, 10 predicted proteins | sample Wag4_2014_7_11_FD_187362 | JGI IMG/M metagenome (GOLD analysis project Ga0208787, IMG submission 187362) | Fresh water microbial communities from Ohio, USA - Utica-2 Time Series HT 2014_7_11 (SPAdes) (version 2) | ecosystem: Environmental > Aquatic > Freshwater > Water tank | place: USA: Ohio... | reverse complement strand
CCCGGCCTGCAAAGGCGCTCGGCTCAAACCAGAGGCCCTCGACTGGAGGGTGCTGGGACTGAACCTCCCAGCGGTCATGCAGATGTCAATTGACGAGGCGTGGGATTGGCTTGAACGGGTGGAGTCGGGGTGGGGTGAGTCCTCAGCCAGCGCCAGTCAGACTGCAGCCGCACAGCTGGTCTTTCGCGAGATGCGCGCCCGTCTGCGCTTCCTGCGAGAGGTGGGGCTTGGGTACCTCACGCTTGACCGACAGTCCAGAACACTCTCTGGCGGGGAGGTGCAGCGGATCAATCTCACCACTGCGCTCGGGACTTCCCTGGTGAACACGCTCTTTGTGCTCGATGAACCCTCCATCGGCCTACACCCCAGGGACCTTCAACGGCTGATTGGCGTCATGCACCGACTGCGTGATGCAGGCAACAGCCTGCTGGTGGTCGAGCACGACCCAGAGGTTATGCAGGCTGCAGACCGGATTATGGATATGGGTCCAGGCCCTGGAGAGCTGGGCGGGAGCCTATGTTTCAATGGACCCTACTCGGAGCTGCTGCGCGCGAACACCCTCACGGGACAGTACCTGCGCGGCGAGCGAAAGACCCAGGCTCAGCCGCCAAAGCCGCGTGCAAGTGTGCTGCAGGCCCATCGGCTGCGGCTGACCGATGTCCACGCAAACAACCTCAAACATCTCGACATTAGCATTCCGCTTCGTCACCTGGTCTGTGTGACTGGCGTGTCTGGCTCCGGAAAATCGACGCTGATTCAGGATGTGCTTTTCCCCGCACTCTGCAAGCACCTCGGCAAGGCAACTGAACCCCCCGGGCCGTTTGGTCAGATGGAAGGTGCGGCCCTCATCGCCGATGCACTTTTGGTCGATCAATCGCCCATCGGGCGCACCACCCGGTCAAACCCCGCGGTCTATGTGGGCGCGTTCGACGCCATTCGACGTCGCTTCGCAGAGGCGCCGCTCTCACTTCAGCGGGGCTACACCACGGGAACGTTCAGTTTCAATGCAGGAACCGGTCGCTGCCCTACCTGCGCGGGGAGCGGTTTCGAGCAGGTCGAAATGCAGTTCCTCTCCGATGTCTACCTGAGCTGCCAAGATTGCAAGGGCAAACGCTACCGTCCTGAGACATTAGAGGTCACACTCGAGGGCCATTCGATCGGCGATGTGCTTGACTTCACCGTTCGGCAGGCGCTGAAGTTTTTCCACGCCGATCCAGAGGTGCAGCGCAGGCTGCAGCCGCTTGTGGACGTGGGGCTCGATTACCTCCGACTTGGGCAGCCGGTACCCACCCTATCGGGCGGAGAGGCTCAGCGGCTGAAAATTGCAGGGCACTTAGCAGAGGCCAATGAGCGGGGAGGTAAAGCGAAGAAGGGCATGATGCTGATCTTCGACGAACCCACCACGGGGCTTCATTTCGATGACATTGCCAAGCTCATCAGAGCCCTTCAGGCTCTCGTGAGCGCAGGCCACTCTCTGGTGGTGATCGAGCATAACCTCGACCTGATTGAGGCCGCTGACTGGATTCTCGATCTCGGACCCGAGGCGGGACCAGCGGGTGGAACCCTTGTGGCACAGGGTCAACAAGAGGACCTAATCGCCTGCCCTAACTCCCATACCGGACGGGCGTTGGCGCGCATGCGCGGGCTTACGGTCGAAGAGCAGACACCCGCTCCGAGGGCACGCATGCAGCCTGCCGAGGCGATCGAAATTCACCATGCCCGAGAACATAATCTGAAGGATGTCAGCCTCACCATTCCGCGCAACAAGCTGACCGTGATTTCCGGCGTCTCGGGGTCGGGAAAATCAACCTTGGCCTTCGACATCTTGTTCTCTGAGGGGCAACGCCGTTATCTAGAGTCGCTCAACGCCTACGCCCGCCAATTCGTGCAGCCCGCCTCCCGGCCAGATGTCGATGCGATTTACGGCATTGCCCCAACGGTTGCCATCGAGCAGCGCACCAGTCGGGGGGGACGCAAGAGCACGGTGGGAACCCTCACTGAGATTCATCATTTCTTGCGCCTGCTGTATGTCAAGCTCGGCCAGCAGCACTGCCCAGAATGCCAGAGCCCCATTGCACCTCAAAGCCCCGAGGCGATCACAGCGAGCCTCATGCGAGACTACAAGGGTCAGCATATTGGCGTGTTGGCCCCGCTGGTGGTTCAGCGCAAGGGCCTCTACCAAGACCTGGCCAAATGGGCACTCTCGCGCGGACACACGCACCTGCGCGTAGACGGCGAGTTCCTGTCTACCGAGAAGTTTCCGCGGCTCGACCGATATCGCGTGCACACCATAGAGCTTCCCATTGGCGACCTGGTCGTTCTGCCTGAGCACGAGGCCCAGTTGCGAACGCTCGTCGACGAGGCGGTATTGCAGGGCCAAGGCAGCCTCACCGTGCTCTCCCCATTGCAAGGCCCATCAAGCCCACAGGCGCGACTCTTCTCGACCAAGCGTGCCTGCCCAGTCTGCACGACCAGTCTTCCGGAGCCCGAGCCTCGGATGTTCTCCTACAACCACGCGCTTGGCTGGTGCCCGGGTTGCACGGGTACCGGCCTATTTGGTCAGGCCCTCAAAGAGGGTGAGAGTGGAGAGGAAGACCAATACCTCGAGCGCGAGCCCACGGATGAGGAAGACACCGAGCTACCTTGCCCGACCTGTGAGGGTGCGCGTCTCAATCCCGTTGCCCGTGCGGTCACCATTGCACAGACTGGGCTGCATGAGGTCTCCGACCTCTCGCTCGATCGCTTGCCCGCGTGGCTCTCAGCGACGGCAGCAGGTTTCAATCCCCGCGAGACGGCGATCGCTGAGGGGCTCATTCAAGAAATCCAGGCACGGGTGGCCTTCTTGTGCTCCGTTGGGCTTGGCTACCTCAACCTCAACCGAGCAGCGCCCACCCTCTCGGGCGGAGAGGCACAACGCATCCGACTCGCCGCGCAGTTGGGCTCGAACCTGCAAGGTGTCTGTTATGTCTTGGATGAGCCCTCTATTGGATTGCATCCGCAAGACAATCAGGCTCTATTGCTGCTGCTGCGCCAGCTTCAAGAGAAGGGGAACACCGTGGTGGTGGTCGAGCACGACGAGGAAACCCTCGCCATTGCAGACCACCTCATTGATATGGGCCCCGGTGCGGGCAAACGTGGCGGTGGCGTGGTGGCTCAAGGCCAGGCGAGCGATCTCATGGCCTGCGAGGCCTCGGTCACGGGGCGCTACCTGCGTGAACCCATGCAGCCACCCCAGGCCCCACTGCGTGCGCCTGCCGAGGACTGGCTCGAGATTCGGGGGGCAAACCTTCACAACCTGAAGGGGATTACCGTTCCCATTCCATTGCGACGACTTACCGTGGTCACCGGGGTATCAGGCTCTGGTAAGTCCACCCTTGTGCGAGATGTACTGAGGTCAAACCTAAGCCGCGCAGTCGATCAGCAACGCTCTCGCGCAGGTCGCGCAAGGCAAGTCCTCTGGGCTGGCTGCGAATCGATTGAGCACTGGGAATCGATCGACCGCGTGCTGGAAGTCGACCAGACGCCGATTGGCAAGACCCCCCGCTCCACACCGGCGACCTACACCGGCCTGTGGGATGACATTCGTAAGCTCTACGCAGATGGCGAGGATGCACGAAGGCGCGGCTGGGCGGCGAACCGCTTCTCCTTTAATACGGGCCAAGGTCGATGCGAGGTCTGTGAGGGCCAAGGCTGGCAAACCATCGAGATGAGTTTTCTACCGAATGTGCGTGTGGTGTGCGATGCCTGTGCAGGCAGTCGGTTCAACGCGGAGACGCGCCTCGCCCGCTGGAGGGGACATGCAATTTCAGACGTACTCTCGATGTCCGTCGACGAGGCGCTCGAGGCCTTTGATGGCGTCTCAAAGATTAAGCGTCCATTGCAGCTCATGCAGGACTTAGGCCTTGGCTACTTGAGCTTGGGTCAGCCCAGCCCAACGCTCTCAGGCGGAGAATCCCAGCGCATCAAACTGGTCGCAGAGTTGGCCAAGACCCGTCAAACAGGCCACACCCTCTATGTGCTCGATGAGCCTACGGTTGGACTCCACCTCTCCGATGTCGAGCGACTGATCCACGCGCTGCATCAGCTGGTCGCACTCGGGCACAGCGTGGTGGTCATCGAGCACCAGCTCGACCTCTGGGCACAGGCCGACTGGCTTGTGGACCTCGGCCCCGCGGGCGGTGCGGCGGGTGGACAGGTTGTTGCGTCCGGTCCTCCTCGCACCGTGGCGCAGCAGCCCACACCAACTGGCAGGTGCCTGAACGAATTCCTTACGAGGGCTTCTTCGCGAGGTCGGCCGCCGTTGTAAAGGCGTCGGCGTAAAACTCGTCCTCTGGCAGCCCGCACTGGGCAACAAAATCGGCTTTTGCCGACTGAACCACAATCGGCGCCCCACAGGCATACACACAGTGGCCCGACAGGTCAGGGAAGTCTTGCATGACCGCCTGGTGCACAAAACCAGTGCGACCTGTCCAGGCATCCTCCGCGAGGGCATCACTGACCACCGGCACGAAGGTGAAGTGGGGCATTTCACGCGCCCAGGTTTGGGCAAGCTCCATCATGTACAGGTCGTGCGGACGACGTCCTCCCCAGTAGAGCGTCATGGGACGCTCAATATGCTTAAAGCGCGCATGTTCGACCACCGCCTTGATGGGCGCGAAACCCGTACCACTGGCCAATAGCACCATGGGGCGCGCACTGTCCTCACGCAAAAAGAAGGTGCCTTGGGGGCCCTCAAATCGGAGGATGTCTTTTTCCTTGACCGCATTAATGGATGGAGTACCCGAGCCGAACAACGCGTCGGTGAATGCGCCCCCCGGCGTGTGTCGGATGTGCAACTCAATGGGGCCCTGCTCATGGGGTGCAGAGGCCATGGAATAGCTTCGGCGTTTTCCATCCTTCAGCAGAATGTCAATGTACTGGCCAGCCAAGAACTCAAACTTCTCGGTGGCGGGAAGCTGGAGCTTTACCACTGCAACATCGGGCGCTGTGCGCTCAATACTGGCAACCCGACAGGGCAGCTTTCGAATGGGAATCATGCCCTCTGCAGCAACCACGCGGGCTGAGACCGTGACATCGGATTCTGCACAGGCTTGGCAGAGCAGCAGCCCACCCGCATCCCGCTCCGCGTCGCTGAGCGCCTTCTTTTGGTAGGTGCCATGGTCGACGGACCCGGCGATGAGCGTGGCCTTGCAGGAGCCGCAGGCCCCATCCTTGCAGCCATACGGCAGAACAACCCCCGCACGCAGGGCTGCTGCGAGCAAGGTCTCGCCATCGTCAACAGGAAAACTTCGGCCGGAAGGTGTGAGGGTGCAGGTTTTGGTCATGATGTGAGGGATTGTAACGACGGGGCCACTAGAGTCCCCTTCGTTGGACCCAGGAAAAGAGCAAGGTTGCAAATACCAAGGCGGCAAAGCTGGGCAGAAAGACAACTGCTGCGGGCGGCCATGCTGCTAACAGACCCAGGTGCGAAAAGAGGCTATTGACCAGATGGAACCCCAGACCGGCCGCAATGCCCAGACTCAGCTTGAGGCCAAGCGAGCCCGAGCGGCCTTTTACATAGGCAGCGGGTAGGGCCAGCAAAAGCATCACCCAGACCGTCCACGGGTAGAGGATTTTTTTCCAAAGGGCGAGTTCATAACGCACCGACTGCTGGCGCGCCTCCCGCAGGAAGGTGCTTGTGGCGAAGAGGTCGCGGGCAGACATTTGCTCGGGCTTGACGCGCAAGGCCGAGACCGCGCCGGGAGTGAGGGTGCTCTCGAGTTGGGCCTCGGGAACCTCAAACCGGGCCACACGCCCATCCGGCTCAAAAATAAAGCCCTGGACGGCCTCAAGGCGCCAACGGCTGCCCACCGGCGGGGTGCCCACCTGGATCTGAGCCCGGCGCGCACGAAGCACACGTTGAAGCTGTCGATCTCGCCCAAACTCGTAGATCACCACCTGTGAGAGTGACTGATCGGGGAGCACGCTGGAAAAGTTGACCATGCGTTCCGAGACAGCACCACTCAAAGCACCTGCTGGGTCTCGCAGCCAATATCCAGACTTCAGCGCACTTCGACCAGAGGCGCCCAGGGCTGAGGCCTTCACCCGAGCCGACTCTGCCTCCGTCGATGGCACCACCCACTCGGAGACCCAGGCAGTTGCAAGGGCAAATGGCAGCCCCATGAGCAGCACCGCAAGAAGGGCACGAGCGGGCCCATAGCCCGCTGCCCGGGCTGCAGTGAATTCAGAGTCCCCCGCAAGCTCCGCAAAAGCCCACAAGCCCCCAATCAGGCAGGCGATGGGCATGAGCTCAACCGCGAGCGCAGGCAGTCGATACAGGGTAGCTTGCAGCGCGGTCGTAAATCCGAAGCCTCCGCGCCCGATGCGGTCTAGCTCTCCGACCATCTCAAAGACCGCAAAGAGGCCCAGGAGGCCCACCAAGACCATGACCACGCGCAGCCAGACCAGACGGGTCATGTATCGAGAGAACCGGTCCATAGTGGCTCAGCGCCCCTGTCCCTGGGCGTTTTGGGGCCCGGATGAGGAGAAGCCCGCCAGGACGGCAGAAAGCCGCGCAAAAGGCCCACGCCTGGGCCGATACCGCCACCAGAGCAGCAAGGTGATGACGACGATCAGTGCGGCGTGAAGCGGCCACCACCCCCAGGTGAAATCCACCTTCTGTTGCGCGATCCATGCCTGTGAAACCGTGAGGAGGTTCAGGGCTGCCATGGTGATGAAGAAGGCCGATGCCATGTGGAAAGAGCGACCCAGACGAGGGTTCACGAAAGACAGCGGGATGGCCAGCAGGGCCAGCAAGCATGTAAGCAACGGAAGCCCGATCCGAGAGGCCATTTCCCCTTGCGCCTGCGGCCCCCAATCCGCCCAGAGGCCGTCGACTGAGCGGGCACGAACCGAGGCGTCGAGTGCTGGTCGCGGCGGGGGTATGTCTAAGCGCAAGGCATAGGATTCAAATGACATGCGACCCACCTCAAGTGCGTTTGGTGACTGCGGCGAATTCAGATCGACGCGCATGCCATCCCGCACCTTCGCCCACGAGAGCCCATCAGAGTCGACCTCCAACCGCCCTCCAGAGGCCATGAGCACCATCTCGGCACCATCGGCCTCGCGCTGAAGCACAAAGACCAAGCCCAGTTCACCCGAGCCTGGATCGGGATTCTCCACAAAGAAAACCCTACGACCCGAGGAGGATTCTCCGAACTGCCCCGGAGCGAGGCGCTGAGCATCGCCACGAGCCTCAAAGCCCTCCCTGAGCTTGTCGGTTTGATCGCGGGTCCATGGCGTAATGACGAGGGTTGAGGCCGCAGTCAGCAAGACCCACGGCAGAGCGAAGCGCACCACAGGCGTCATGAGGCCAAGGGCGCTCACCCCACTGGACTGCCAGATCACCATTTCAGAGCTACGCCACATCCGTGAAAACACCAAGAGCACGGAGGTGACCGCGGTGAGGCAGGCAATGAGCCCCAGAGAGCTGAGCGAGGACAGGGCGATGAGCGGCAGCAGCAAAGCCTCGTCAGCCTTACCCGCCGCGGCCCGGCCAAGCTGCCGGATGAGCGCCGAGGTGATGACGATCGCGAGGATGGTGGCAAAGACAATTCCTGCCGTGCTACGCAACTCACGCACCAGAGATTTGTGAAAGATCACGAACTTTTATAATGGCGCTTTGCTGAAGAAAGGCATTGTGTCATGACCGCCACCTCTACCCCCAAAGAATCCAAAGAAACCAAAGACCTAAAAGACCCCGGCGAAGCCCGTGAGTCGATCAATTTCAGCGCCAGCAACAAGCCGGTTGACCGCTCGAACGCAGACTGCGCTTGGGTTGGTGTGTATGCCACCGCTGCTGGGGCAGAGCTCTCTCCCTCGGCCCGCGTGGTCGACAAGGTGTCGGATGGCGCCATTGCCAAGCTTTTAAAGGCTGGCGACTTTGACGCCAAGCTCGGGAACTGCTTCTTGGTCCGAGACCTTCCAGGGCTGGGCATCAGCCGAGTGCTGCTCGTAGGCCTTGGGAAAAAAGACGGCTTTAACGAAAAGTCCTATGCAGACGCCGTGAAGGCCGCATCGAAAGCCATGGTGAGCCTCAAAGGTGTTCGCCGCGTGTCGTCCTACCTCACTGAGTTGGGCATGGACAGCCAAGACGGTGAGTGGCGCGCTCAGACCCATGTCACCGCTATGCGCGAAGCGCTCTATAGGTTCGAACGATTCAAAACCCGCAAGGACCAACCAGAAGACAAGGCCTCAAACGCCAAGACGGCCAAGACCGTCAAGTCCGATCAGCCAGCCCTGCGTGAAGTCGAGATGCTGCTGCCCGGCGATATGCGCCCAACAGACGCCCCGAAGGTGCTCACCGACGCCGTGGCTATTGCCAATGGCATCGAGCTCGCCAAGGACCTGGGCAATCTTCCCCCCAACATTTGCACACCCACCCATCTCGCCACGGTTGCCCGAGGTCTGGCCCGCCAGTTCCGCATGAAGGTCGAGGTCCTCGATCGAGCCGCCATGGAGAAACTCGGGATGCATTCTCTGCTCGCCGTGTCAGCGGGATCAGCGCAGCCCCCCCAGTTCATCGTCCTTCATCACCACGGTGGCACCGCCAAGGAGGCTCCCATGGTGCTCGTGGGCAAGGGCATTACCTTTGACACAGGCGGCATCTCACTGAAGCCGGGCGCCGACATGGACGAAATGAAGTACGACATGTCCGGCGCCTCAAGCGTCCTGGGTGTCATGCGAGCGGTCGGCGAGATGAGCCTCAAGCGCAATGTGATCGGGGTCATTCCAACCTGCGAGAACATGCCCAGTGGCACAGCGACCCGACCCGGCGACATTGTGACGTCCATGTCAGGTCAGACCATTGAGATCCTCAATACCGATGCCGAAGGCCGCCTGATTCTCTGCGACGCACTCACCTACGTCGAGAAACACTTCAAGCCAGCCTGTGTCGTCGATATGGCCACCCTGACGGGCGCCTGCGTCATTGCCTTGGGCCATGTGAACTCGGGCCTTTTCTCCGCCGACGATGCCTTGGCAGATGCGCTCATCAAGGCTGGCAAGAAGCGCCTCGACCCCGCCTGGCGCATGCCGCTTGAAGAGGACTACCAAGAGCAGCTCAAGTCCCCGTTTGCCGACATGGCAAACATCGGCGGTCGCGCGGCAGGCAGCGTCACCGCCGCATGCTTCCTCTGGCGTTTTGCCAAAGCCTACCGTTGGGCTCACCTCGACATTGCCGGCACCGCATGGAAGAGCGGAGCACAGAAGGGAGCCACCGGGCGGCCCGTGGGTCTGCTGGTGGAGTTCCTCAAAAACGGCCTTGCGTGACGAGTGTTGACTTCCACTTCAATGCACCAGACCGGCTGAGTCACGCCTGCCGTCTGGTGCGCAAGGCCATGCGCAGCCGTGCAGCCAGTGACGACAAGCCACTGGTTGTCTTCTGCGCGGATGAGGCCCAGCTGCAGGCCTTCGACGACCTGCTCTACACATTCTCGGACGACGACTTCCTACCGCACGTCCATGCCGACCATCCGCTCGCAGACGAAGCACCTGTCATCCTCTGCAGCCAACTCTGGACACCCCCCCCTCCTCGGGTCCCACACCTGCTGATCAACCTCGATGCGCATGTGCCTGACATCTTTAGCCAGTTCGATCGTGTCTTTGAAATCGTAAGCCTCGATGAGGCCGATCGTCAGGCAGCGCGCGTGCGCTACGCGTTCTATCGAGATCGCGGCTACCCCCTCACACGCTATGACCTCGGACAAACCCAAAATGGATAGCCTCGCCAAATCATTTGAACCTGCCAACCTCGAATCCGAGTGGGGTCCTGAGTGGGAGCGCCGAGGCCTTTACACCGCGGGCTTGGCACCCCAAGCGACAAGCTTCTGCATTCAGCTTCCGCCGCCCAATGTCACTGGCACGCTGCACATGGGGCATGCCTTCAACCAGACGCTCATGGACACCCTCTCGCGCTGGCATCGCATGCGCGGCGACAACACGCTCTGGCTCCCTGGAACCGACCACGCTGGTATTGCCACCCAGATCGTGGTGGAACGACAGCTCGATGCCAAGGGTGTGTCCCGACACGACCTCGGACGAGAGGCTTTCCTCAAAGAGGTCTGGGACTGGAAGCAGCAGTCTGGTTCCACCATTACGGGGCAAATGCGCAGACTCGCGGCGAGCTGCGACTGGTCACTTGAATACTTCACCATGAATCCGTCCTGCTCGGAGGTGGTCAAGCAGGTGTTCATCAGCCTCTACAAGCAGGGTCTTATCTACCGCGGCAAGCGCCTCGTAAACTGGGATCCCAAGCTGCATACGGCTGTATCGGACCTTGAGGTGGTGTACGAGGAAGAGGACGGAAAAATCTGGGAGATTCAATACCCGCTCGCGGACGACCCCTCGCAAGGACTTGTGGTAGCTACAACTCGACCGGAGACACTGCTCGGCGATGTGGCGGTTGCAGTGAACCCTGAAGACGCCCGTTATGCTCACCTGGTCGGCAAAGCGCTCGTGCTGCCGCTGGTGGGCCGCCAAATCCCCATCATTGCAGACAGCTATGTCGACCCCGCCTTTGGGACCGGCTGCGTCAAGATCACCCCCGCACACGATTTCAATGACTACGCCGTGGGTCAACGCCACGGGCTCGTCCCGATCAACATCCTGACGCTTGATGCTCACATCAATGACCAGGCCCCTGCCGAATACCAGGGGCTTGAGCGCTACGCGGCCCGCCGCCAAATTCTGGTAGACCTGCAGGCCCAGGGCCTGCTGGTCTCAGAGAAGCCCCACAAGCTCATGGTTCCTCGCGGCGATCGCACCGGGGTTGTCATTGAACCCATGCTCACCGACCAATGGTTCGTGGCCATGTCCAAACCCGCTCCAGAGGGAACGCACACGCCGGGCCTCTCCATTGCGGAGCGGGCGCTTCAGGTGGTGGATCGAGGTGAGGTGCGATTCTTTCCCGAGAACTGGACCAGCACCTACCGCCAGTGGCTCGAAAATATTCAGGACTGGTGTATTTCTCGGCAGCTCTGGTGGGGCCATCAGATTCCAGCGTGGTATGCCGCCGACGCGCATGGGCAGCCGCTCGAAGGGGGTGCAGTTTTCGTAGCCAGCAGCGAAGAAGAAGCGCAAGCGCAGGCCCATGCTGCTGGATTTACCGGCCCACTGGTGCGTGACCCCGATGTACTTGACACCTGGTTCTCATCCGCTCTGGTGCCGTTCTCCACGCTCGTCGCGAATGGCGAAGAGTGGGACCCTCACCAGGGGCAAGACCAAGGGCTGCGGTTCGGTGGTCCGCGCCTAAAACCCGAGTTGGCGCAGTACCTGCCCTCGAGCGTGCTTGTCACAGGCTTTGACATCATCTTCTTCTGGGTGGCTCGCATGGTCATGATGACTTGCCACTTCACCGGTCAGGTGCCCTTCCGTGACGTCTATGTGCATGCGCTGGTTCGAGACAGTGAGGGCCAGAAGATGAGCAAGAGCAAGGGCAACACCCTTGACCCAATCGACCTCATCGATGGCATTGCACTCGATGCCCTTGTCCAAAAACGCACGGTTGGGCTCATGAACCCCAAGCAGGCCGCCCAAATCGAGAAGAAAACCCGTAACGAGTTTCCGCAGGGGATTCCGGCCTACGGCACCGATGCGCTGCGCTTCACTTTTGCCAGCCTGGCCACGCCTGGGCGAAACATCAACTTCGACCTTTCGCGATGCGAGGGCTACCGGAACTTCTGCAACAAACTCTGGAATGCCACCCGTTTTGTTCTGATGAACTGCGAAGGCCAAGACAACGGGCTCTCCGTCTGCGCCGGCGATTGCGGGCCGGAGGGCGCACTGCATTTCAGCTTTGTCGATCGCTGGATTGTGTCCGAGCTTCAGCGGGTCGAACACGAGGTGCACACCCAGCTGACCGACTATCGATTCGACCTCGCAGCCAAGGCCATTTATGAGTTCATCTGGAATGAATTCTGTGACTGGTACCTCGAGCTCGCGAAAGTCAGTATTCAAGCGGGGCCTGAGAACCGTGCCCGGGCAGCCCGCCGCACCCTGTTGCGGGTGCTCGAGGCCACGCTTCGCCTCGCTCACCCCATCATTCCATTCATTACGGAAGCACTCTGGCAAGTGGTTGCTCCATTGGCTGGGCGCTCGACAAAGCTTGCTTCCGGAACACCGGACAGCATTGTTACGGCCCCCTACCCCGTGGCCGAACCACAAAAAATCGACCCCGACTGCGACACCCTGATGCAGCAGCTCAAGGCGATGGTTGCTGCTGTCCGATCCCTGCGATCAGACATGGGCCTATCGCCGGCAGAGCGTGTCCCACTGCGGGTCAGCGGACTCGCGAACCCCGCACAGGAGACCCACCAATGGATGGCTGCGGGACTCAAGGCGCTGGGTAAACTCAGTGAGGTGGGCTTTGTGGACGCGCTGCTCGCCCCGGGGGAAACCCTTCGTGCCCCGGTTCAGCTGGTCGGCGCACTTCAGCTCATGCTTGTCGTCGAGATCGATGTAGAAGCCGAGCGTGAGCGTCTCGGTAAGGAGGCGGCGCGGCTTTCTGCGGAGATTCAGAAGGCACAGGGAAAGCTATCGAATGAGAGCTTCGTCTCCCGAGCCCCCGAGGCCGTGGTGGCCCAGGAACGCGCCCGGCTAGACGAGTTTCAGTCGAGCCTTGCCCGAGTTCAGAGCCAGCTTGACGGCCTCTGAGCGAAAAAAGACAGAAAAAAAGGCGAGGCAGGCACCGCCTGCTTCGCCCCCAAAAGGCCGCTTATCGACTTGCGTCACGGCCTCTCCTCCTCAACGGTTCCAAGGCTATGGCGTGGCGCCCGTCATCACAAGTTGCGATGCAGCAGTAACTCCCGTTTGACGATGACTTGTTCAGGTGAAGGGTGAGACAACACCCTCAAACCTAGGGAAAGTACCGTGAAAATGAAACGTTATTTCCGACGGATGAGAAAGCGGTAAACCCCGCCCGTCTCGTCCCGTTGAATCAACGCGTGTCCTGAGTGTTGGCAGAAGTACTCGAAGTCATCCCATGCCCCACCATCGGTGGCGAGAACCTCCAGCGTCTCTCCGGAGGCCATGGACGATAAGGTTTTTTTCGCCCGAAGGATCGGGAGCGGACAGCTCAGTCCCTTCACATCAAGCGACTGAGTCGCAGCCGCGCTCACGACCCACACTTCGCTTGAACGAAGGCCGTTAAGCTCTGGAGCGCGCCTTCAAGCGCCTGCGGCTGCGTACCACCACCTTGCGCCATGTCTGGCCGCCCGCCCCCTTTGCCACCGATCTGTGTCGCGACATGGGTAACCAGCTCACCCGCCTTGATCCGACTGGTGAGGTCCGCGGTGACGCCAGCGATGAGGCTGACCTTGTCGCCGTCGACTGCGGCCAGCACGATGGCAGCCGACTTGAGTTTGTCTTTGAGCCCATCGAGCATCTCGCGAAGCCCTCCCGCATCGGTGCCCTCAACACGTGCGGCCAACAGGGTGACACCCGCAACGGACTGGGCCTGAGCAGCCAAATCTTGGCCTGCAGCCGCAGCCATTTTTGACTTCAGACGGGCAAGTTCTCTCTCGGTCTGTCGACTGGCGTCAAGCGCCTGAGCCAGGCGCGTGGTGAGCTCAGCGGGTGCGGTCTTAAGCATGGCGCTAGCCTCCTGAACCTGCGCCTCCAAAGACTGAAGCCGAGCTAAGACGCGATCTCCACAGACGGCCTCTACACGGCGAATGCCTGCTGCAACACCGCTCTCAGAGATGATCTTGAACAGGCCAATGTCGCCTGTTCGAGACACATGGGTGCCACCACAGAGCTCGCGCGAGCTGCCAATATCCAGCACGCGCACTTCATCGCCATACTTCTCACCGAAGAGAGCCATTGCGCCACCCTTGACCGCATCGTCAAAGGACATGACCTGGGCATTCGTGCCCACGTTGGCCAAGACCTCTGCGTTCACAATCGCCTCAACGGTTGCTATTTCTTGCGCCGTCATGGGCTGCGTGTGCGCAAAGTCAAAGCGTGTCTTCTCGTCATCGACCAAGGAGCCTTTCTGCTGAACATGGCCACCGAGGGTCTCCCGAAGTGCCTTGTGCATGAGGTGGGTGGCGGAATGATGTCGGACAATGCGGGCGCGCCGTTGCAGGTCAACCTCGGCTGTGACCGAATCGCCTACTTGAAGGCCGCCAAGCGCGACCGTGCCATAGTGCCCAAAGACCTGGCCCGTCACCTTGAGACAGTCGTCTACCCGCACCTGCCCTCCGGTTGCAACGAGTCGACCCGCATCACCCACCTGGCCGCCGGATTCTGCATAGAAGGGCGTGGTGTCGAGCACCACCACGACAGACTGCCCCTCAACCGCTCGGTCGACGGATACGCCCTCGACATAAATGGCCTGAACCCGCGCCGCATGCGTGAGCTGCTCGTATCCGACGAACCGGGTGTCGGTGCCCTCATAGCTCAAGGATGCACCCGCCTTGAATTTGCTTGCGGCTCTAGCCTGCTCCCGCTGGCGGTTCATGGCGGCTTGAAAACCAGCCTCATCAACGCTCACCTCACGCTCGCGGCAGACGTCTGCGGTCAGATCGAGCGGGAAACCGAAGGTGTCGTAAAGGGTGAAAGCGGTCTGACCATCTAAGGCCTGCCCCTTTGCCAAACCAGCGAGCGACTGCGAGAGTATGGCCATGCCCTTTTCCAAGGTCTCGCCAAATCGCTCCTCCTCCTGGCGCAGCATATCGGCCACGCGGGGGCCCGCGGCAGCCAACTCGGGGTAAGCGGCACCCATTTGTTCGACTAAGTCGGGGACGAGCTTGAAGAAGAATGGCTTGGGCTGTCCAAGCTTGTGGCCATGGCGCAAGGCACGTCGAATGATCCGGCGCAGCACATAACCCCGGCCCTCATTACCTGGAATGACGCCATCGACCATCAAGAAGGAACAGGCGCGAATATGGTCTGCAATCACGCGCAGAGAGGGGTTCTCGAGGTCTTCACAGCCGGTCTCTCGGGCAGCAGCGCGGATAAGGGCTTGAAAAAGGTCAATCTCGTAGTTGCTGTGCACGCCCTGCAGCACAGCCGAGATGCGCTCTAGGCCCATGCCGGTGTCTACACATGGCCTGGGCAGTGGTGTGAGCACGCCCTGCGCATCACGATCGAACTGCATGAAGACGAGGTTCCAGATCTCGATGTAGCGGTCGCCGTCTTCCTCTGGGGACCCCGGAGGCCCGCCCCAGATCTCTGGGCCGTGATCGAAAAAGATCTCACTGCAGGGCCCACAAGGGCCCGTGTCAGCCATCTGCCAGAAGTTATCGCTCGCGTAGCGGGCGCCCTTGTTGTCGCCAATCCGAATGATTCGGGCAACGGGGACCCCAATCTCATCGCGCCAGATCGCGAAGGCCTCGTCGTCCTCGGCGTACACCGTTACCCAGAGCTTCTCTTTGGGGAGTTGGTAGACCTCGGTCAGGAGGGTCCATGCGTGACGAATGGCATCGCGCTTGAAATAGTCGCCGAACGAGAAGTTCCCGAGCATCTCGAAGAAGGTGTGATGGCGTGCCGTGTAGCCCACGTTTTCAAGGTCATTGTGCTTGCCGCCCGCGCGAACGCTTCGCTGGGACGACGTGGCACGCACGTAAGGCCTTTGCTCACGCCCGAGAAACACATCTTTGAACTGCACCATGCCACTGTTGGTGAACAACAAGGTGGGGTCGTTTGCAGGCACCAGGGCACTCGACGGGACCACGGTGTGTCCCTGGGATTCAAAGTAGCCGAGAAATTTCTGCCGGATCTCGGAGACGGAGACGAAGGGGTGGTTTGAGCTCATAGTGGGAGTTTAATAGAAGGCTGCCCCAGCTCGGGCTATCCTATGGCCCTCTCTTGATCCAACCCGAGGTCCGCCATGTCCAGCATCCAAGCCAAGTCCTACGATTCCATGACCCCCACGACGGTTGCATTTATTGGACTTGGTGTCATGGGGTTCCCCATGGCAGGGCACTTGGCCAAGGCCGGGCACAGCGTCACGGTCTACAACCGAAGCCCTGAAAAGGCTCAGGCCTGGGTTGCGGAGTTCGGGGGACGCGCTGCGCCCACCCCCCGGGAGGCAGCTCAAGGCGCCAAGATCATCTTTTGCTGCGTTGGCAACGACGATGACCTGCGCAGCGTAATCCTCGGCTCCGATGGCGCTTTTGCAGGCATGCAACCGGGGGCACTCCTCGTCGATCACACCACAGCCTCCGCACAGGTCGCCCGGGAACTCGCAGCCATTGCTGCCAAGCAGAACCTGGGCTTCCTGGACGCCCCCGTCTCGGGAGGACAAGCTGGCGCGGTCAACGGTTTGCTTACGGTCATGGTGGGCGGTGACCTCGCTCGGTTCGAGGAGGCCCGACCCGTGGCCATGGCGTTTTCACGCGCCTTTACCCGCATTGGCGAAAGTGGAGCAGGTCAGCTCGCAAAGATGGTTAACCAGATTTGCATTGCAGGACTGGTTCAGGGGCTCTCCGAGGGTATTGCATTCGGCCAGAAGGCAGGTCTCGACATGAAACTCGTGCTCGAGGTCATCGGCAAAGGCGCCGCCCAGTCTTGGCAAATGGATAACCGGGGCAAAACGATGGTCGATGACCAGTTCAACTTCGGATTCGCCGTGGACTGGATGCGCAAAGACCTGGGGCTCTGCCTGGATGAAGCCAAACGCAACCACGCCAAACTCCCAGTCACAGCCCTCGTCGACCAGTTCTACTCAGATGTGCAATCCATGGGCGGTGGGCGGTTTGACACCTCCAGCCTCATCAAGCGTCTTCGCTAGCCCAGCTACACTCTCGGACATGGCTGTCTTCACCCCCGTGTCCTCCGAGGCGCTTGAGCAACTTCTCACGGAGTACCCCCTCGGTACCCTAACCCAGTTTGAGGGGATTTCGGCTGGCATTGAGAACACCAATTACTTCGTGGACACCACAGAGGGGCGCTTCGTACTGACCCTCTTTGAGAAGCTCAGCGCCCAGCAGCTGCCGTTCTATTTGAGTCTCATGCGGCACCTGGCTGATCAAGGTGTGGCCTGCGCCAAGCCGATGTCAACCCGAAACGGTGCACTCCAGACCTCCTGCTGCGGCAAGCCCGCAGCAATTGCAAGCCGCATCCCAGGTCGTGACGTGAAGCATCCCACTGCAGCCCACTGCCGAGTGCTCGGCCGTGCCTTGGCTCAGGCCCACCTGGCGGTGCATAACTTTCCAGGCCAACAGCCCAACTTACGCGGTCTGGCCTGGTGGACCGAGACCGTGCCCACCCTGCTCCCCCTGCTTGCAGAACCCCAAGCACGGCTGCTTCAAGAGGAGCTTGCAGCACAAACGGCATTCGCTCAGACCGAGTGCTACCGAGGCTTAGCGCAAGGCGCAGTCCACGCGGACCTCTTTAGAGACAACGTGCTCTTCGAACATGACAGCCCAACCGACCCTCAGATCGGAGGCTTTATCGACTTCTACTTTGCAGGCGTTGATCGGCTTGTCTTCGACCTCGCCGTCACGGTTAATGACTGGTGTGTTGATCAGGCCACAGGCGACTCAGGTCACCTCGACCCCACCCGGGTTGAGGCGCTCTTGGACGGCTACGACGAGGTTCGTATCCGCCCGACCGGCGAGCGCGATGCTTGGCCCATGATGCTCAGGGCCGCGGCCTTGCGGTTCTGGATCTCCCGCCTGTACGACTGGCATCTGCCGCGCGAGGCTGCGATGCTGACTCCGAAAGATCCGAGCCATTTCGAACGCCTATTGCGCGCCCGCAGGGCCGGGCGATGAGGCTGAGTAGCCGCCCGCACCTCCTGCCTGCGCGGCGCGGGGCCGCTTGGGTCGGCCTTGGTTTCCGACTCTTTCACCAGCAGCCTCTAGTCTGGTTCGTCACCATGGTGAGCTACTGGCTGGTGCTCGTACTGGTGAGTAGCCTTCCCATGGTGGGCATTGCAATCTCGATGGCCCTCTCACAAGTGATGGCATTCGGCCTCGTGGCGCTTGCCTTTGCCATTGACAAAAGGGACCCTGAACAACCCGCAACGCCTGCAACCCTCTTCTCCGGATTTCGAATGGGCCGCGAGACAGCGATTCGGCTGATTCAGCTGGGGCTCATCTATGGCGCCCTGCTCGGGCTCCTGCTGCTCGTCTCCATTGGCCTTGATCCCAGCGCAGGCCCATCCACTTTGGAGCCAAAGCCTGCGCCTGAGTCTCCTGATGAAGCACTCGAGCAGATGAGCCAAGGGTTCTCTGGATGGTTGCTCCTACTGGCTGCGCTCTATGTTCCGGTTCTGATGGCCTTCTGGTTCGCGCCTCAGCTCGTCGTCTGGCAGCAGCGCGCGCCGCTCAAGGCCTTGTTTTTCTCCCTCGTTGCAGTCTGGCTCAATAAAGGTGCCTTTCTGCGATACGGGCTCCTCTGGGTTGGCGTCATTCTGGCCTCAAGCGTAGGGCTTGGGCTCCTCATCACCGCTATTGGCTTGAGTGGTGGTGGGCTGCTGATGGCGGTGCTGCCACTCTCTCTGCTGCTGATGGCGATCGGCCATGCAAGCGCCTACATCAGCACTCGGGAAGTGCTTGGCGTTGACAGCCCCGCGGACACCACTACATCCGATCCAGCTTAGCCACCGATAATGCGAGCCACTTACTGCCGGCTCGCTTGAATTGCACTTGCGCACGCGCATCCTGGCCACTGCCCTCCAGCGCGGTGATGACGCCCTCACCAAATCGCGCATGACTCACGGCCTGCCC
>Ga0208787_1000488_pt1 | contig 18774 bp, 14 predicted proteins | sample Wag4_2014_7_11_FD_187362 | JGI IMG/M metagenome (GOLD analysis project Ga0208787, IMG submission 187362) | Fresh water microbial communities from Ohio, USA - Utica-2 Time Series HT 2014_7_11 (SPAdes) (version 2) | ecosystem: Environmental > Aquatic > Freshwater > Water tank | place: USA: Ohio... | reverse complement strand
CGTCTGCGACGAGGCCCTCTCTTTTTATTGTTTGGTTGGGTGAATTATTTCACGTCAGCCCAAGCAGCATTGATCAAGAACCAAGGCTTAGTAGGGTTGTCGGTAACTTTTCTCCAAACAGCTACAACCACGCCAGTGTTGGCAGGGTTCCAGCTCCACCATGGCAAGCCAACGGCAGAATATTTGTCTTTAACGGCTTGAGGAATTGCAGAGTAAGTCCAAGAAAGTGACTTTTCAACTTCCGCGTTAGCAGCAGGGCTGCTCATGATAGCAGAAGAAGAGAAGGCGATTGGCTTACCAGCAGCATCCGCTTGTGCAGAAGCACGGATTACGTGCTCGTGATCCATAGCAACATCACCAGCGCCAGAAACAGTTTGCAAAGCGTTTACTTTTTTCTCAACAACGAAAACAGATACATAGTAGTCACCTGCTTCAGGAGCAAATGCCTTCAATTTGTATTTGATGTTCAAAGTTTGTCCGCTTGCAGTAGCGCTAGCAGCAACACCTACTTCAGTAGCAACTTGGTTTGCGTTAGCAGAAGCAGCTTCGATGTCGGTAGATTTTACTGAGCTAGTACCCAACAAAGAGTTGTTCAACCAGAAAGTTGGGATTGAATACTGTCCAGCAGTGTTGATGTTAGATACAGTGGTCAACAATTCGAAAGAGAAAGGAGCAATGAACAAAGTGTCATTGTTTGGCTTCATCCACAAAGGAACCAACTTAGAAGAGTTAGAAGAATGGTAGTCAACAGCAACGATGTTGTCTGAGTTTGCACTAGTTACCAATTTCTTGAACTCAGGCATAGCGTAAAGACCGCATGGTCCGCACCAAGTAGCAGTGTGATAAACAACGAAAGAACGCTGTTTGTTGGTTACTGTCAAAGCAGCTGATCCGTTTCCACCATCGGGACTGTCGGGCTTACAGCTCTGCATTATTCCTGCAAAACTTGCAGCAACAACGGCCAAAAGGAGTAATTTTTTCATAAAGTTTAGTATTGTTCTAAATTGTTATAAGCGAATTAACGCCATTTTGACTTCAATTCCAATTGAAATTGGTTTCAATTGAAGGAAAAAGGAAAAGTAATGACTGCAACATTACCTTTGTAACAATGTCAGGTGTCATTGCCAAGAACAGTTTTTGGGCTTCCGTTGTAAATTACAGTGGTAGTTTGGTGGGCTTGTTTACAACGTTTTACTTATTTCCACTGGTGTTTACAGCCAGTGAGAATGGGGTGTTTCGGTTGTTTATAGAAATGGGGGCTTTGCTTGCGGGTGTGGCGCAACTGGGAACAGGCTATTCAATTTGGAAGTTCTTTCCGCGTTTTAAGAATGATCGGGGACATAACGGGGCGGGATTTTGGTTGTTGGCCATTCCGTTGGTTGGTTTTGCGTTGGTTGCGGTTTTGTTGTTGTGGGGACAACCTTGGGTTGTGAAGTATTTGGCTGAAAACAGTGCTGACTTCTTGCCTTACTACCATTGGTTGATACCTTTTGTATTTTTCTTCGTTTTCAATACCGTTTTTGAAATTTTCTTATCGGCCCTAGGGAACATCGTATATTCATCATTTTTGCGAGAGAATGTAGTTCGGATTTTGCTGGGCCTATTGGGCTGGTGCTACTATATTGGTGTGGTTAATTTTGACCAAACGATGTATTCAATTTCCGCTGTTTATGGGGTGGTGATGTTGTTGAATTTGGTTTATTTGCTGAGGAAGACGGAGTTGAGTTTTCGTCCCAATTGGACCTTTATCGATGAGCAGGCGGGTTTGAAGGGCGAGTTTTATCGGTATACAGGCTATTTGTTTCTTACGTATGTGGCGATGTTGGTGTTGCAGCGTATGGATTTTTTGATGGTAAGTTCGATGAAGGGGTCTGCGGATACAGGAATCTATGCTATCGCCGTGAATATGGCTGTGCTGATTGAAATTCCTACGCGCAGTATTTTGCAAATTGCCAATCCCAAACTATCCGAGGCCATTCACATTGGCGATCGCAAGGAAATAGAGCGTTTGTATCAGAAAACAAGCTTGAATCAATTTGTTTTGGGGGCGTTGGCACTGCTCTTGGTGTGGATCAATATTGATGTATTTTATCATTTTATGCCCAATGGCGCTTTGTATGAAACGGGAAAATGGGCGGTGTTTTATTTGGGTGTAGGTAAGTTGTGCGTGTTGCTTCAGGGCAATTCTGCGGCGATGTTGATTTTTTCAAAGCGATATTATTTATCGCTGGTATTGAATGCGGTTTCTATCTTGGTGGGGGTGTTGTTGAATCAATATTTAATTCCCATTTATGGCATTCAAGGAGCGGCTTTGGCTACTGGCGGAGTTTGGTTGGCTTCGGGGATTGTGATGGCTTTGTTGATTTATTCGGTATACGGAATGCAGCCGATTACACGCGGTGTTTTGTTAAGCATCGCTTTGTTTGCTGTGGCGTTTTGGGCGAATCATCAATGGGCGATACCCAATGAGGGATTGTTGTTACACGCCGGTTTGAAATCCCTGGTTTTGATGGGGATTACCGTATTTGTGTTGCTCCGATTTAGGTTGAGTGAAGATCTTTACAGCATGGCGAAAAAGATGCTGGCTCCCCTAGGTATCCGATTGAAGGATTGAGGGGTGTTATAATTTGGAGAAAAGAACCTCAGCATTTTCTCTTTCGAATTCATCGACGAATCCTCCAGGGGTAATATTAAGAATTTTAATGTGTTGATGCGCAGCAAATTTGCTCAATTCAAAATAACTGGTGTGGAGTTTTGACAAATTTGAAAATACTTGCCTCAAGAATACCTTTCCACTGCCGTCTGCATGAATTAAAGGGTGTTTAAATGCTTCTGCGGTGTAAAAATGAGATACCGATTCGTATACTTGATTGTCGGGACCTACAATCAAATTTCTATGAAAATCATGATCAAGTCCACAACAATAAATTGATTTTACTGGCAATAATAAGGCATGAAAGATTGCTGCATTAATTACATTCTGACACTGTGGCATTCCTAAAGAGTGATTGAATGCGAAGTTTTTGAAAAACTGAAAACCTCGAGTAACGGTGTAGTTGTATGTCTGAATGTTGATTTGTTTTGTTTTGGCCTTCTTTACGATGTAGGTGTTTTTGTATTGGTTGGGGATGTATAGCGTAATTCCCCATGTTTGATTTAGTAAGCGCTCCCAAGTTTGATTGATTTGCGATTGCCAAACTTCAAATTCTGGTTTAAGTTTAGTTCTTGGGTGAAGGCCGGGGTTTTCGTATACCGCTTGGGTGAAATCAAAAAAATCTGCATCGTGGAGTAAGTAGAATTCGGGTTTGATTTCATTAAATACAGGATCAATTGCGAATTTATTGACGGCGAATAATGTTGCGTTGGGTTGTTGGATCTTGGCCTTTTCCAAAAAATCTTTGGCAGAAGGACCATTGCCAATGATTACAACCTGTTGGCTAGGGATGTTAGCAGCGATTCGGTTTACTGGTCGACTTTTGATCGCGATTTTAACCAACGATAAGCAGGTGTCGAATAGGTCTTTGATCACAAATTGAATGATTTTAATATTTGTTCAAATTGGTTGGATCGAATGAGGATTTCCTCCACGAATTCGCGAAAAGCGCCATCGCCACCTTTTTTTTCGGTTACGAAGTGACAAATGTTTTTGATATAGTTGCTCGCATTGGCGGGTGCTGCAGCGAAACCTACTGATTTTAGTAGGTCTATGTCGCCCAAGTCGTCACCGATATAGGCAACATCTGCCAAACTGATTTGCATTTCTTGACAAATTTGTTGTGCTATAGGCAGTTTGTTTTTGATACCTTGGTGCACTTCTGTGATTTGTAGTTTTTTGGCACGATTCGCTACAATTTGGGTGTTCTCACCCGTGATAATCCCCAAAGGAATATTGAGCTGTCTACAAAAAATCACACCGGCACTATCAATCGTATTGAATTTTTTCCATTCATTGCCGGTTTGATCGTAATACATCCCACCATCGGTCCATACGCCATCAATGTCAGTGAGGATTAATTTGGGTAGATTCATAGCTGGGTTTCTGTATTTGAGAAATGTTTCTTGTGTATTTTTTCTAGGATGAGCCAATCTTCAGGTTCGTCAATCTCGAAACTGGTGTTCTCCCCCATTTCGCAAATTTGAATGGGCTCTGATAGCCGATTCTTGTGTGTCAATATGTTCTCTACTGAATTGATGTAAAATGCCCCATTTTCTAGTAGAATTCCCTCAAAATCTTGGCGTCTGGGACGGTTCTTGAAGTCGTAATTGGCAGCAGTTCCATTGCGATTCCAGATGAATCGTTTGAATGTAGCGCAAGATATCACAGACCCATGGGGTTGTTGATTGAATAATTCAAATCCTCGATTGAGATCGGCCTCCATGAGCATTGGGTTTGTGGCTTGGATTAGCACGAACGGGTCTCTTGGATTTGATTTAGCCTGGCTTAGGTATTCCAGAATTACTGATTCTGTGCTTGCCGTATCATTTGCATTTTGGGCGCTTCTGTGGTATACCGAGAGTTTGCTAAATCCAAATTTCTCTATGGTTTCAGCAATTTCGGAATCATCGGTTGCAATTACAATGTCGGTAATGTGCTGGCATTTTTGTGCTGCAAGCGCAGTCCAATATACCAAAGGGTGGCCATTAAACAGTTTAATGTTTTTTCCTGGTATGGATTTACTACCACCGCGAACAGGAATAAACGCAACTGATTTCATATTAACCCCGGTATTTAAGCTTGTCGCGCTGAACTTGTTCGATGCCTAAAATTTCCGAAGACTTTGTTGTGAGTGACTGATGTACAGCATTTAAATCTCTCGCAAGCTTTTGTAGGCCTGCAAATTCAAGAGATGCTGCATGGTCTGTGCCTTTCCAGGTTCTGTCTTTGGTGAAATGGCGTTCAACCCAATTAGCCCCCAAGGCATATGCCGCGATATCAACAGCAATACCTAGATGGTGTCCTGAGAATCCAATGTCTTTAACGTCGGCTTTGTAGGTTTGAATGATTCGGGGAATTTCTAAAAGACATATGTCTTGAAATGGCACAGGGTAGCCTGAGGTACAAGAATATACCACCAATCGGTGCGCTTGGTTCTTTTCTTTGAAAAATTGGATAAGCTCGTTTTCTTCTTCGTGGGTAGTCATACCCAATGAAACATGGACATCTCCTTGGTATTCATCACGAAGAACTTGAAGCAATCCAATGTAATTGTTACAAGCTGAGGGTACTTTCAGAAAGCTAGGATTGATTTGGATGATTTCACGCGCTGAGGTAATATCCCAAACAGATGTGGAATATTCGATACCCAAATTGTCGGCATATTTTTTCAAATCAGCATGCTGTTCCAAGCTGAATTCGAGGTATTCCCGATGTTCGCCATATGTATTGCCGTAGGAATTCGCAGGATTTGGGTGGGGCGTATTGTATTGTTCCTCGGTGAGTAGTTCTTTGTTATTTCTCTTCTGAAATTTGGCTACGTGCGCACCGGCGGCCTTTGCCATAGAAATGAGTTCTTTGGCAATTTCAATGTCGCCTTTGTGGTTGCAGCCGATTTCGGCAATGAGTTTGGGCTGATCGTACATGATGTTTTTTAAATCTATAAACCGAGTTACAACAAAAATACGAAAATGATGGCAAAAGCCATAATTTTGTTGACTATGCATGCGTTTCGTAGGATGATGGGGCAGGGTGAACCCAGTATATCACTGAATCTCCTTCAAGAACAAAAAAGAAAAGAGGTCGCTGAAAAAGTTGCCTCAGGAGTATACCAGTTTGAAGAAGTTGGTTGTTTGAATTGTGGATCAGAGAACAGTGAACTCATTGCTGAACGCGATCGATACGGTCTTCAGTATTCGGTAAAATTATGCAAAGATTGCGGCTTAGCTTATACATCTCCTAGAATGACAGGAGAAGCTTATGGTCAATTTTACGATGATGAGTATCGCCCTTTATACGTTGGTAGTGAACGTGCAGGGGATGCGTTTTTTCAAGAGCAAAAGAAGCAGGGACAGCGGATTTATCAATATTTAAGAAGCAAGGGTGTTGACCTAAGTCAATCCTTAAATGTTTTGGAAGTTGGCTGTGGGGCAGGAGGTATTTTGGCTACGTTCAAAGAGCAGGGACACTGTGTTGTAGGAATTGATTTGGGTTCGGAATACGTGCAATATGGGAGTCAGACACATGGTCTAGATTTGAGGGTGGCCTATTTGAAAGACCTTTCGATAGACTTTGTTCCCGATTTGATTATTTATTCTCATGTGATGGAGCATATTCTGGATCCGTTGGCAGAAATGGCAGAAATACAACGTCGATGCGGTGAGAATACCCTGGTATATATAGAGGTGCCTGGACTTAAAAACATCCATAAGGCTTATCAAATGGATGTAATGAAATACTACCAAAATGCGCATTCCGCGCATTTCACTTTGGGTAGTTTATCGGTTATGATGTCAAAGTGCGGTTTTGCATTATCGGCAGGTGATGAATATGTGCATGCGATTTACAAGTTGGGTAACGAAGTGTCAAGTGCTAAGAATGAATACGACACAACGCGACAATACTTAATTACAACTGAAAACAAGCGCTGGCAATACCCCTTTACCACTGTAGCGATCAAGCAGTTTTTGAAACGTTTATTGAAGCCCGTTTTGGGTTGAACTAATTCAACGCTAATTTTCTTACTTTTGTCGCTTCTATGCTGAATCTGATCATTTTTGGCCCTCCGGGCGCGGGTAAAGGCACCCAAAGCGAAAAATTGTTGAGTAAATACCAATTGCAACACATTTCAACTGGCGATTTGTTGCGTGCAGAACGCAATGCGGGAACAGAATTGGGTAATCAAGCCAATGAATTCATCGCCAAAGGAGAATTGGTGCCCGATGCCGTGGTGATTGGGATGGTGAAGAATTTCATGATCGCTCACCCAGAAGCAAAAGGGTTCATTTTCGACGGATTTCCACGAACCACCCCACAAGCTGATGCCTTGGATGTGATGCTCCAAGAGTTTCAAACCAGCATTTCCATTGTGCTAGGATTGGAAGTTAATGAAGATGAGTTGGTTAAGCGTTTGTTGTTGAGAGGGCAGAGCAGTGGTAGGGCCGACGATCAAGACGAATCAACCATACGCAATCGTTTCCAAGAGTATCAAAACAAAACACTGCCTTTGCAAGGGTATTATCAAGCACAAGGCAAGTACCATGGTGTAATGGGTATTGGTGAAGTCGAAGCCATTTTCTCGGCTTTGTGTGCCCATATCGACGCACTATAACATGTTGAAATCGTTTCCCTCATCGGTGAAATGGGTCTTTTTGGACCTTGATAACACGTTGTGGGATTTTGATGCCAATGCCAATGAAGCCCTCAAAGAGCTCTATCGCAGGCACAGTTTACACCTGCACACAGACTATCATGTAGATCAATTTGTATCGCTTTACCAAGACGTAAATGCCGCTTATTGGAAGCGATATGAACGGGGTGAAGTATCGAAAGAAGTGCTGCGAACTGCGCGTTTCACCGATACATTTGATGCGATGGGAATTCCGCCCGTTATGCAGCCGGCCGATGTTTGGCAAGAGTACCTGGATATTTGTCCGATCATGACCCTCATGATGCCCAATGCCCTTGATGCACTGAAGAAGCTGAGTCAGCGTTTTAAAATCGCCCTGCTAACCAATGGTTTTGAAGCAACCCAACAGACCAAAATTGCCTGCTCAGGCATTGCCCCATATGTGCAATTTATGGTTACGTCAGAGGCCTTGGGCATCGCAAAACCCTCCCCTGTGTTTTTTGAAAAAGCCCTGCTACAGGCCAATTGCACTGCTGAAGAGGTCGTTTATATGGGCGATACATGGGATACCGATGTGCTAGGGGGAATGGGCGCAGGAATATTGACCTATTGGTATCGTCGCGAACAGCCAATGCGTGATCATGAAAGCGCGCATTTTGGTGGTGTGGTTGATGATTTGATGGCCTTTGTCCAATTGTAATCGCTGTGTGCGGTCTTTTCCGTATTTTTGCTTTAATGAAAAGCATGATGAATCGCAGTCTGGCCCTGTTGGCCTTCGTATTTGTTGGATGGAATATGGCCATCGCCCAAGGGTTTGAACTTGAAAACGGTGCCGCTGAGCATACTTTTTATCCTGATGCTACCCAGCCAGTAGATTGCGCCATCCATTTCAAGAATCTGAAGAAAACGGCCATGGTATTCGCTTATGAAAAGGTGAGTATTGATTATCCTTCTGCTTGGGATGTGTCTTTCTGCGACAACCGTAATTGTTATGCTACGTTCCTAAACAACGATACCATGGCGAAAGTGGCTCCCAATGCTGAGGCATCTTTGAAATTAACTGTGTTTCCAAATGGAAAAGCCGATACTGCGATTGTGAAATATGCTTTGTGGGATTACGAGAATCCTTCAGACAGAGACACCATTACTTGGAATATTTACATCCGCTGGGGTGCCAATACAAATACATGGTTGATGGATATGGTAACTGCCTATCCCAATCCCGTTAAAGATGTGCTACATGTTGTGGGTGTTGAGGATGCGGAAGGACAGTTGATCGATGCCAAAGGTGCTTTCGTGAAAAGCGTGTCTGTGCAGAACGGAAGTGTGGATGTTTCTGAACTGTCTGCCGGCGTATATTCTCTTGTATTGAAATCCGCTGTGGGTGTAAACCGCGTGGGATTCGTTCGACAATAATCCTCTATCTGCTGGAAAAACCATGTTCGGCGTTCCAGTATTTGGATGGTTGATTGCTGTGGTCGTTGCGGCGGGCCTGGCAGTATTTCAATATTATTTACTCTTACAACGCGATGGCAAATGGTTGAAATCGCCATGGTTTTGGGCGATGATTTCTCGCTTCCTTGCGTGGATATGTTTGATTTTGTTGCTGTTCAATCCTTGGTGGATCCATGTAAAACAGTGGGTGCAAGATCCTATTTTGTTGGTCTATACCGATGCTAGTAAATCGGTAAGTGCTGCGGATAAATCCAAATGGGCGGGCCAACTGACCAAATTGAACGCCTTGAAAGGTGTTAGCGTTCAGACCTACAGTGCAGCGGATGCTGTTGTTTTGTCAAAACAAAGCAACGCCCTAGATACCTATCATACCAATCTATCGTCCGTGATTCGACATGCCAATGACATCGCGTCGAATACTGCCGTTGCGGGGATTGTGTGGATGACAGACGGAATTGGGAATGAAGGGGTGAATCCAAAATTTGAAATGCCTGTTTCTGGGGTGCCTTGGTTTACTGTGGGTGTTGGAGACCCATCGCCCCAAATTGATGCATCTGTTGCCTTGCTGCAGTGCAATGAAGAAGCATTCATTGGCAACGTATTTACGTTGGAGGCCTCGGTGAAAAGTCAGCGATTGAAATCCCAACCTTTGAGCATTCAATTGAAGGCGGGTGGTCAAACCTATGAACAGTTATGGACCCCTGGAAGTGAGCAAGATTGGCGACGCTTTTCATTTGAAATTCGACCAACGCGCAAGGGTCTTATGCCCATAGAAATGGTGGTTCTGAGCAATCAATCAGACCAAAATCCGGCCAATAATCGCATGACGAGGTATGTCAAAGTGGTTGATGAGCGGAAAAAAGTGGCCATCTTATATGGTTCGCCCCACCCGGATGTATCGGCGTTGAAATCAGCGTTGGAAGCTGGGGGACAGTTTATAGTGTCGTCCACGCCCAGAGCAAATGCAAATCCTGAAGTGGATGTATATGTTTTGCATGGTTGTAAATTTCAATCGGCCAGAGAATTGGATCAATTAAAATCATGGGTATCGGCGGGCAAGGCAATTTGGATTTTTGCTACCGAGTTGCAAAATAATTTGGCGTTATCCAAGATCGTGGGTTTATCTGACGAAGCAACATGGCCTAGAAATTGGCAAGAAATTCAACCACATTGGAACAATGGGGAAGCCAATTGGGGAATGGATGGCGTAGAGGCGAGTCGGTGGGTTGAATATCCGCCGGTATATGCGCCTGTGTACAAGCCTTCGGCACCTGCGGCCGCGGAAGTGATGTTGTATCAACGCTGGAGCGGGGTGAATACGCAAATTCCATTGATGATTCAGTGGGCTCAGGGGGAGGCTTCATTGGCGATGTTTTATGGAGAAGGGTTGTGGCGATGGCGGATTGCAGAAAAATCAAAACATGGCGATGCCAAGGCTTTCGATGCCTGGGTTCGGCGTTCGGTAGGATTGCTGGTGTCATCGGCATCGGCTAGAAAGCCCATTGAGATATTGTTGGCGGGTACTTCGTTTGATGCCAGAGATCAGATTGTGGCGAAGGTGGTTTGTAGGGATCGCAGTGGGATGATAGATCACGCTCAGGATCGCAGGTTGGAACTCAGCGATGCGCGGGGCAAAAAAAGAACGATTAATTTGGTTAAAGGAAACCAAGGTTGGGTGGCGAATTTATCGGGTCTGGCCCCCGGAGCGTATCAATTGACTGCGCAAACCGTGGACGGGAAGTCAGTGGCGGAGCGGACTGTTGTGGTGGTGGACCAACCCGCAGAAACCATGAATTTGCAAGCCGATCATGGGTTGTTGCAGCAATTGGCAACGCAATCTGGCGGACAGTTTTTATCGTTAGGAATGGAGGATTCTATTGGATCGGTCATCGCCCAGAAAATGATTGCCAAACCGGTAATGAAAGCGCAGTCTACCAATGTGCATTGGTGGGATTCTTGGCCTTGGATGATCTTGATTGCGGTGTTTTTTGGCATCGAATGGTGGATCCGCAGGTATTTGGGTAAGTATTAATCAATCACTTTCACGAACTTTGTAGCATGGCGAAAATTGTCGTTGGGATGAGCGGCGGGGTAGATAGCTCCGTGGTGGCGTTGTTGTTGAAACAGCAAGGGCACGAGGTGATTGGCTTGTTCATGCGCAATTGGAACGATGCCAGTGTTACTTTGGAGGATGAGTGTCCGTGGATTGACGACAGCCGGGATGCGATGTTGGTGGCGGAACATTTGGGTATTCCATTTCAGGTGTTGGATTTGAGTGATTTGTACAAAGAGCGAATCGTGGATTACATGTTTGCCGAATATGGTCGCGGCAGGACACCCAATCCAGATGTGTTGTGCAACCGAGAAATTAAGTTTGATGTTTTTTTGGATGAGGCCTTGAAGTTGGGGGCTGATTTTGTGGCTACCGGTCATTATGTGCGGAAGGAAGCAGTGGAAGTGGATGGAGTGACTGAGTATCGCTTGATGAGTGGCAGGGATGCGAACAAGGATCAGAGTTATTTTTTGTGTCAACTCAATCAGTTTCAATTGTCGAAGGCGTTGTTCCCGATTGGCGATTTGGAAAAAAGTGAGGTTAGAAGGTTGGCGGAGGCGGGCGGATTGGTTACTGCGGCGAAGAAGGACAGCCAGGGATTGTGTTTCATTGGTCATGTGCGACTTCCCGATTTTTTGCAACAGCAATTGAGTGTGAAAGAGGGAGATGTTATTGAGATAGACCCGGATTCTGAGGCGGTTTTGGCGCACAAAGAGCGGGTGTTACGGGGCGATGGGATAGAAAATCCGGCAGTTTGGCATGCCCAATTTCAGCGGGGTGATGGCAAGGTGATTGCGAAGCACAATGGGGCGCATTTTTATACGCGCGGACAGCGTAGGGGGCTGCAAATTGGCGGTAAGCCGTTGCCTTTGTTCGTGCTGCAAACGGATGTGGAGGAGAATGTGATTTATGTAGGTCAGGGGGAAAATCACTGGGGTTTGATTTCTAGTGGGTTGTTTGTGAGGCATGAGGAAGCACATTGGGTGAGGCCGAGTTTGAAAGAGGGGGCATTGGAGACATCGGAATTGCAATGCAGATTTCGTTATCGACAAGCGTTGGTGGGATGTAAATTACTAGAAAGAGGGGATGGCTATCAAGTGGTTTTTTCAGCACCGGATAAGGCGGTAACGGCCGGACAATTTGTGTCGATTTATTGGAATGACGAGATTGTTTTCAGTGGTGCAATAGCTTGACAATATGGGCTTTGTCCATATCGGTCGTTGAATTGTAATAAAAACTTTCAACCAAGCAACGAAAATTGATTTATGAGCGTTATGTACTTTGTACATAACAGGAACTAATCATTGAAATGAAAATACTTAAAAAAATTGCCCTTGTTTTCTTGATTTTATTTTTAGCAGGTGGCAAGAATTTAAATGCTCAGATTACCTCAACGGGAAAAACCTTTTACATGAGTTTCATGGAAATGGAGACCCGGAACGGTGGGTTGCCTGACACATTGTTGCTCTTTGTTACATCGGAAGTGAATACCACGTTGGTGCTCGATAATCCCCGTGTTGCGGGATCAAATCAAACGGTGAACATCACGGCCGGCAAAGTGAATCGTATTGAGGTAGACAGAACGTATTACTATCCGGTGGGTTCTGAGTTTACCGCTACGGATGTAAACAGTAAGAAGGGTTTGCGCATTGTTGCGAAAGATCCTGTAAACGTTTATTGTTTGAATCTTGAGTTGAATCGTTCCGACGCTACGTTTGTATTGCCCTATGAAAGCATACCGTCTGCACCAGAGTTTTTTGTGGCAAGTTTTCCAAACAATGCGGGCACAGCAGGTTTTCCTACATCAAATCGTTGGGCAGAGAGTGAATTCGTGATTGTGGGTATGGATGCTTCTGTGAAGGTAGAGATAACGCCAACTGCAGATACCAAAGGCGGTAAAACTGCGGGTTCGCCATTTACTGTTACTTTGGCCAGGGGACAAGTATATGAGGTTCAATCAAAGAACACTGATGGTACCAATAATACAGACCCGGCGGCAACATCGTGGTCAACTACGGGTGCGTTGAAAGGGGATTTGACGGGAACGCGCATTCGTGTAGTTGAAGGATGTGGTAAAGTGAATGTGTTCTCGGGAGCTCGTTCCAGCCACGTAACAAAAGGTAACTGTGGATCGGGAATCAACGGTAGAGATCACTTGTACACGCAAGTATTACCCACTGCCGCTTTGGGTAAAAATTATGTTTTGATGCCATTTAGCGGACAGACTGGTGGTTATGCCTACAAGGTGGTTGCGGCAAAGGATACTACCAAAGTGTATGTGAATGGTACCTTGGTGAATACAATTTTGAAAGCAGGCCAATGGATTTATGGTCATATTACAACGGCGGTTGCGACAAGTATTTCAACCGATAAACCCGCCTACGTGGTACAATACATGAAAAACGGGGTATGTTCTGGTCTTTCCGGTAACAATGGCGATCCTGCTATGTTTATTTCTCCGGATGTGAATCAGCAGTTAATCAAAACCTTGGTTGGTACGGCTACCACAAGTAATATGAATAAGCATTGGGTAAATATCTTAGTGCGTCAGACAGCCAAAAGTTCGGTAAAGGTGAATGGTGGTTCACTGGCGGCGACGAGTTTTACCAATGTGGGGTCCAAATATGCCTATGCTCAAGTAAAAGTGAATAACCCTAGCTCTAACACGATACAGAGCGATAGTGGTTTTGTTTGTGTTGCATACGGGGTAGGTCCTTACGAGAGTTATACGTATTCTGCGGGAGCGGTATTCGAAAACGTGGATTACGATATCAAAGTAACACGCAAGACCCAATGTCCGGGCGAAGATGTAAAAATCGAAGCGGTGGTAGCTGGCAAGCCGAAGATTAAGGGGTATCGTTGGAATTTCGGAGATGGTACTTCAGATACTGGGAAGTTAGTTACACATAAATTCAAGAAAGTTGGAACCTATTATGTGGTGGTGAAAATTCCTATCACCGCAGATTGTGGCCAGGTAGATACGGTTATACGAAGTAAAATTGTGACCATTAAGCAAGGTCCTGTTTTTGACTTTCCTGATACAACTACCCAGTGTTCTAGCGCTGTTAAACAATTGTTCACGGGCCCTGCATCAAACAAGTTTTTGTATAAATGGCAGGATTCAACCAAACTACAAACCTTTACCATGCAAAAGGAAGGTAAAGTTTGGCTGAGGGTGTTGGATACATCTACAAATTGCGTAACCATCGATTCTTCATGGGTTCGCAGGGCTGATGCTTTGAATGCTAAAATCAACTTTGATACCTTGGATATGTGTTACAAATCCAATCGCTTTGTGATGACCGATGGTACCAAGTACAATAATGATGCATGGAAAATATCGCGCTGGCGCTTGTTTGACGACTACAAGAAAATGTATGTGAGCAAGGATAGTTTGCGATTTAGGTATACGTTTGATTCTATCAGTACAAATAAGTTACGCTACATTGTGGAGTCAAGAAAAGGGTGTAGAGATACCTTAGATACTTTGCTGATTGTATATCCTTATCCTATTGCGAAGTTGGCTGCATCATCTACTTATTTTTGTCAGAACGCCGAAGTAACATTTACCGACAGTTCTCAGAGTAACGAGGGGGTGGGTTCGTCTATTTGGGATTTTGGAAATGGTGCCAAAGACACGGCCCTGCCCTATGTAACAAAGTATAAATTTACGACCGAGGGTACATTCAAAGTTCGTTTGATTACAGTGACTCCCTTTGGCTGTAGGGATACCGTAGATTCTACGTTTGTGGTACGACCGGCGCCATTGAATAAAATAGACATCAAGCAAATTAGTTTGTGTTTTAAAACGAATGAATTTGATTTCACAGACCAATCGAGTATAACGGCGGGTACTTATACTACAGGATGGACATACAAAAACAACCAAACTGCGACAACATCGGCCATAAAAGCAGTGAAGTTTACCGATACTGGATGGCACAAGGTTATTCTGAAGAACACTTCAGATTATGGGTGTATTGATATTGATACAGTGAAGGTGTTTGTGGCGCCGGAGCCTACAGCGTATTTCCAGGTTACTGATTCTTCGCAGTGTTTTCAGGGTCATTTCTTTGATTTGGCCGATGCGAGTACTGCGCCTAATAATGCTTTGCTGAATTCCAAGTCGGATTGGAAATACCAAAATGGCACATACAATTACGCGAAGATTGTCCCCAATAAGACATTTACATCGCCCGGTAAATATTGGATTCGCATCATCGCTACTACAGCCGTGGGTTGTAAGGATTCATTCCAACGTGAAGTAGAGGTTTTTGCAATGCCGAAGGCCGATATTATTGGTGCGGGTAAGCAGCAATGTTTGGCAGGTAACAAGTTTACGTTCAAACAACAGTATCCATGGCTGGGGGCCAATCCTACCCATGTATGGACGACCTCTGATGGAGGAAGTGGTTCTGGGGATTCATTGGTGCGTTCCTTCGCTGCGATGGGCAAATACCGCGTATTCCATAGCATTACAACGAATGATGGATGTTTTGATTCAACATCGGAAGTAGTGGATGTGGTTGCATCACCCAAAGCTTCGTTTACTACAAGTAAGGATACAGCTTGTTTGGGTGGACATCAATTCACATTTACAGACAATACTGTTTTCGGATCAACTTACACGAGCGAGTGGTCGTTGGGGGATGGAACCAAATCAACGTTGAAGAACATCAGTGGTAAAGGGTATTTGTCGGCCGGTAAATTTGATGTAAAGTTGGTATTGAATTCTTCGGCGGGTTGTAAAGATTCAATCATCAAGTCGGTGAATGTTTGGCCGGTGCCGCAATCGAATTTTGCGATGAACAATATAGAGCAATGTTTGACGGGGAATTCATTCGTGGCAAGTAACATTACCGCAGAGAATTCAGCGACAGGAGTGGCTTATACTTGGTCGGTAAAAGGAGTGCCATTGGCAAATATCAAGAACATACCTGCACAGAGTTTGCCTGACACTGGTGATTATCCAGTGAAATTGCGTGTGGTGTCTGACAAAGGGTGTGCTACCGAAAAGACGATTGTTTTGCGCGTCAATGAGCATCCCACTGTGACCATTAGTGGTATGAATGCTTGTGCGGAAGTGCCCATTCAATTTGGCTCTAATGCAAAGGTGAACAGAGGAAGTATTGCATCGTACAGTTGGAATTTTGGCAATGGGTTTACAGCGAATACCGCGAATCCTATGCAAGCTTATAGTACAGATGGGGCTTACAATGTGACGTTGACTGTAGTATCTGATAAAGGTTGCTCTACAACGTCGGCTGCGTTGCCAATAACTGTGCAGCCAAAACCAGTGGCTGATTTTACCGCGGAGTATTTGCTGTCGCGCGGATTGCAAACCGATTGGAAGTTCTCATTCACGGGGAAAAATACGGATACATACAATTGGCAGTTTCAGGATGGACAGACGTCTAATTCATCTGTGCCGTATTTCATGACTTTCTCAGGTACGGGTGATTTTAAAACGATGTTAATTGCTAGCAATGCAAGTGGTTGCAGCGATACTGTATATAAGAATATCTTCTTGAAGCCAGAATTGTTATTCCATCTTCCGAATGCCTTTACGCCAAACATCGATGGATTGAACGAGGATTTCAAACCATTCCAGTCGTTCGGTATGTCGAAGTATCGCATGACGATTGTGAATCGCTGGGGAGAGATTTTGTTCTATACCGAGGATCCCAATATTGGCTGGAAGGGCTTAGATTCAAAAGGTAATCCTGTCATGGAGGGAGCATATGCTTATGCAATTACTTTCCGTTATGTAGACGGTGTAATGCATGCTTACAAGGGCACAGTAACGATCATTAAGTAAGTGATTTGTGGTGGGGTGTTATATCGTCCCGCTGTCATATAAAAAAGGGGGCGCTGTGCGCCCCCTTTTTTTATTGCTGGGATTATTTAGGTCGTTTCGTATTGTTGTCTCCGCCTCCAAAAACGACCAATAAGGCGGCAATCATGATTAAAATAAGGATAATAGAAATCGAAATCATTCAATCCGAGCTTCGACGGGTGCAACTTGATTGTTGGATTAACCCAAGTAGGTTTTCAAGATTTTGCTTTTGCTTGATTTGCGAAGACGACGGAGTGCTTTTTCCTTGATCTGACGAACGCGTTCGCGGGTCAATCCTACCTTCTCTGAAATGTCTTCCAAGGTATGTGCTGCATTGCCATCCAATCCGAAATAGTATTTCAATACATCGCGCTCTTTGTCTGATAAGGTTGAGATGACACGGTTGATTTCGTTCTGCAACGATTCGTTCAACAGGGGCATGTCAGGGTTGGGCTCGTCATTTTGGTCCAATACACCCAACAAAGTATTGTCTTCACCTTCTGCCAATGGAGCGTCGATGCTCAAATGTCGGCCAGACGAACGCAATGCATTTTCAACTTCAGAAAGTGATATTTCAAGTGATTCAGCAATTTCTTGTGGTGTTGGTTCGCGCTCAAGTTCCTGTTCTAGGCGTGCAGAGGCCTGTGTGATACGACCTAAACTTCCTACTTTGTTGAGTGGAAGACGAACGATACGACTTTGGTCGGCCAATGCTTGAAGGATGCTTTGACGGATCCACCAAACGGCATAAGAAATGAATTTGAAACCGCGGGTTTCATCGAATCGTTTTGCGGCTTTAATCAGGCCCATGTTGCCTTCGTTAATCAGGTCACCCAAAGTGAGACCTTGGTTTTGGTACTGTTTGGATACAGATACTACGAAACGCAAGTTGGCGTTAACCAGTTTTTCCAATGCGGCTTGGTCGCCTTCGCGAATTCTGCGTGCCAATTCAACTTCCTCTTGGGCGTCGATCATTGGTACTTTGGAGATTTCGTTGAGGTACTTGTCAAGCGATTTGTTTTCGCGATTGGTAAACTGTTTTGAAATTTTTAACTGCCTCATGTTTGCTTTTTGGTGTACTTAATTACTTCTGTTACTGATATATATTCAGCCTTGCAAAAGTACAAAATAAAGTTCAAAATATTTTGAGAATTTTCAGTCCGTCACCACCCTTTTGTGGAAGAAATCCCCTTTGTTTCTACAGGAAGTGGTTTGCTGCTTGATAGGTGATGTAGGCGCCCAAATAAGCGATGAAACCGTAAATGAAAAACAGTGCAATGGGCCAATTCCACGAGCCAATTTCTCTTTTCATCACAGCCATGGTGCTCATGCATTGCAGGGCAAAGGCATAGAAAACGATCAAGCTCAACGCGTAAGGCAGGCCGTACAGCGGTTTTCCTGTTTTTGGATTGATTTGTGCCTGCATTTTTTGTCGGATCCCCGATTCATCCTCTTCTGAAGATTGAAACAAGGTGGCCATCGTGCCAACAAAAACTTCTCTCGCAGCGAAGCTCGTGATCAGGGCGATGCCTGTTTTCCAGTCATAGCCGATGGGTTCAATCAAGGGTTCAAAAGCTTTGCCTAGATGTCCGGCATAACTGGCCTCTAACCGCAAATTGGATTTGATTTCGCTCTCGTGAGAGGGGTCGAGTTGGGCCATGATTACGCCTTCAGTTTCGGCTTTTTTCATGGCTTCGGTGGGACCAAAATTGGACAGGAACCACAGGATCATGGAGATGATGACGATGACTTTTCCGGCTTCTGACAAAAAGCTCAGGCATTTCAACCACGCCTGGTGCATGACAGTTTGTAGTCTGGGACGTTGGTAGGCCGGCAACTCCAGGATGAATTCGCTTTGTGTGGTATCGCGCTGAAACAATTGGAATATCAAGGCCAAAATAATCGCTACGACGATCCCTGCCATGTAGGCGGCGGTAATTACAAAGGTTTGTGCATGAAATGGTCCCCAGAAGTCGGCAAATGGGATCGCTACACTCACCAAGAGTACATACACGGGCAATCTGGCGCTACAGCTCATTAGTGGAACCACGAGCATCGTTGCCAAACGTTCTTTTTTACTTTTGATGCTTCGCGTGGCCATGATACTTGGGATGGCACAGGCAAATCCGCCAATCATTGGAATAATG
>Ga0208787_1000487_pt1 | contig 18832 bp, 18 predicted proteins | sample Wag4_2014_7_11_FD_187362 | JGI IMG/M metagenome (GOLD analysis project Ga0208787, IMG submission 187362) | Fresh water microbial communities from Ohio, USA - Utica-2 Time Series HT 2014_7_11 (SPAdes) (version 2) | ecosystem: Environmental > Aquatic > Freshwater > Water tank | place: USA: Ohio... | reverse complement strand
CCCTGCCCGGGACCCCCGAACCACCACCCTGACCTCCGACAAATCCTCATAATTCTCCAATAACCACTTTGCCGTGTGTCCAATCACAGGCTCTTCCCAACCTAGGAATGTACGGCTCATCATCAGAAACCATACCCTAGCAGGTGGGACAAATTCCGTCCCAGCCAAGCTTTTGCATGCACCCATAAAATTCTTAACCTTCTGTAGGTAAGGCGCATCAAGTCAACGATTCCTACTACCCATTGACACCCTGAATTTCTCGCGGAAAATAACCAAATGAGCGTTACGGAGATCCTCGCCGCTGTGCGAAAACTCGACGAACACGAAAAGAACCGCTTTCTCGAAGGACTCTGTGATATCGATTTTAACGACGCTTGGGATCGCAGGATGGAGCACGATACAAAGTCGGGTAAACTCGACTTTCTCGCCGAAGAAGCCCGACAAGAGTCCAATCAAAACAAACTTCGCCCATTCCCCGGTACGTGATCTCCAGAGTTACGGCCCGTTTTTGGGAGAACTACCATTCCCTTCCGATTTCCGTTCAGCGGTTAGCGGATGAAAAGTATCATTTGTGGCTTACTCAACCACAGCACTCATCCCTATCGTTCAAACGCCTGAAAGGGCTCGAAAACCTCTATTCCGTCCGGATCGGACTTCGTTACAGAGCCTTAGCTTACCGGGACGACAAGATATACACTTGGGTCTGGATCGGCTCTCACGCCGATTACGATAAACTCCTCCAATCCTAAATCCTACTTACATGTCCCCTTCCTCCATCTACCGAAAGGTCGCCTTCCGACTCATCCCCATCCTTTTTTCCTGTTATATCTTGGCTTATATCGACCGGGTCAACGTAGGCTTTGCCAAACTCGCGATGCGCGAGGTCCCCTGGTTCTCCGATGCCGTGTTTGCTACAGGTGCAGGCATCTTTTTCGTCGGTTACTTTATTTTTGAAGTCCCTGCCAACCTCATTCTCCACCGGACGGGAGCCCGACTCTGGATCGCCCGCATCATGATCAGCTGGGGAATCATCTCCACCCTGATGGCCTTCAGCTACAACGCCACCTCCTTCTACATTCTCCGTTTTCTTCTTGGTATAGCCGAGGCGGGCTTTTTCCCCGGCATCATCCTGTACCTGACCTACTGGTTCCCGCGCGAACACCGAGCTCATATGACTGCCATGTTTATGACCGCAGTCGCCGCCGCAGGCATTCTGGGGAGCCCCATCTCAGGCTGGATTCTTCAGGTTTCCGACGGATGGCATGGGCTTCACTCTTGGCAGTGGCTTTTTATATTGGAGGGCACTCCCTCCATTCTTCTCGGACTCCTCGTACCCCTTCTCCTCACTGATCGACCTGAACACGCCCATTGGCTGACCTCGACAGAAAAGTCCTTTATCCTTGAAAAGATTGATATCGAACAGCACCGCAAACTCGCCTCTGGCGAGCACGCCTTCAGCTTTAAGGATGCTTTTCGTTCAAAACGAATTTGGATTTTCTGCCTCACCCAGTTCACCATCGTCTTCGGTCTCTACGGCGCCTCCTTTTGGCTTCCCCAGATCATTCACGATACCATGACCCAGGTGGACTGGCAGATCGGTCTTTATTCGGCCCTGCCGTGGACCTGTGCCGCCTTTGGCATGGTCTGGGTCTGCCGCCATTCCGATCATACAGGGGAACGTCGATTTCATGTGGGACTCTCTGCCCTCACCGCCGCCTTTGCCTTCGCCACCAGCGGTCTACCCGGCATTCCCGGGTGGGCTCGACTCCTCGCTTTGGCTGTCGCGGTCACGGGGGTTATGTCGACCACCTCATGCTTCTGGTCCGTGCCCACCGCCATGCTTTCCGGAACGGCCGCAGCCGCCGGCATCGCTTGGATCAACTCGGTCGGAAATTTGGCCGGTCTGGTTGCCCCAGAACTTTTCCGCTGGATGAAAAGCCACCACGGAATGGGTACGGCCCTTCTCGGTCTAGCCGCCATTCAAGCCTGTGCAGGGATCCTAGCCCTCGTCACCATCCAGCCAAAACGAAACTAGTTTTTCTCAGTCGGAGCCATCCCCCAGCATCGTAGGTAATCTTTTTTCCGTTTTTGCCCCCAACTCCCGCAGCTTCTCCGCCGTGCCGAGAATGTTTCCCTTCTTTTCGGAAAGTTTTTTCACCGCCGACTCATGCGCCTCGTGGGCTTTGCCCAGCGCCTTGCCCACTTCCGTTAAATCCCCACAGAAGTTCGCTAGATCGTCATGCAATTTACCCCCCAGTCGGGCAATCTCCTGCACATTCTTATTTTGTCGCTCGATCTTCCAGAGATTGGCAATCGTTCGCAGGGTCGACATCAGGGAGCTCGGAGTCGTAAGCACGATTCGCTGGTTGAACGCATACTCGAGCAGATCCGGATTCGCCCGCAGAGCCGCCCCGAAGGCCGGCTCAATCGGAATAAACATCACGGTAAAATCTAGCGACCTTCCCTCCAGGAGATCCGGATAGGCCTTCCCAGAAAGATCATCAATGAACCGCTTTACTGCCGACCCGTGCGCCTTGAGGCTCTTCTCCTGCTCTGCTGGCTCTGTTGCCGAGCAGTATGCGTCGTAATCCACCAGGGGTACTTTGCTGTCGATGACGATCGCACGGTTTTCTGGAAGAAAGACCACCGCATCCATCCGCTTCCGATCAGCCGACTCCTGCGTGCGATACTCCCGTCCCTTTTCGAGCCCTGAAATCTCCAGCGTCTTCTCTAGGACCATCTCTCCCCATCGACCCCGGACTCCCGAATCATTTTTCAGGGCACTGGTCAGCGCATGGGTTTCTGATCCCAACTTCGTGCTCATGGCCTGGATCTGTTGGAGTTCCCTCCTTAAATCCCCCTGCAATGTGGTCTCTGCCGTATGCACCTCATCTACACGCTTACGAAACGCCTCCATCCGATCCAAAATCGGTCTCAGCTCGATTCCCACCTGCGTCCGGTTGTCCTCGGCCAATCGTTTTGTTCCCTCCGTCACCATCTGCTGAGTAACGGCCCGAAAATCGGACTGAAGACGAACGGCCAACTCTTCCCTCTCCTTCCTAGCCTCCATCAGACTTCGCTCGGCCGACTGGCGTTCCGCCTCCGCCCGTACTTTGCCCTCCCGTGCTTCTCGACTCTCCAACTCTGCCTTGGCTCGGGCTTGCTCCTGCTCCTCTCCCCGTTGACGCGCCGTCTCCACCTCACCTAAGGCCTTGCCCAGTTTAGCGGAAAAGTAGGCATAGGCTCCTATCGCCCCGAGAACAAGGCCGACCACTCCTACCCCGAAAAGAGTACCATTCATCACGGCAAACTCTCCCCCCGCAACCTTGCTGTCAATCGTCTCTCCTGCTCTTTTTCAGTTTTCATGCGACATCCTAACATCAGGGGTGGGACAATTACGGGGTGACCTACGATTCTTGTTCCCTAGATTGAAACCATGAAACAACACCTGCTCGCTTTATCTCTACTCCTTGCCATCACCTCGGCTCTTTACCCCGAGAGTTACGATTCTTCGGTTCAAGTTCAGGAAAATCTATCGACCACCACAACTTGGGATGGTGCCTCAATTCACTATCCCCCCGGTACCGCCAAAGTCGCGGGGGCAATCGTTACCTTGGCTCCAGGTGCCGAAACCGGATGGCATACTCACCCAGTACCCTGCCTTGCGCTCATTCTTGAGGGAGAGCTCCTGGTGGAGTTAAAAGATGGCCGAACCAAAAAGCTCAAAGCCGGAGACACCCTCGCTGAAGTCATCAACACCCCACACAACGGCAAGAATATCGGAAAAACTACCCTGAAGATTGCGGTGTTTTATGCCGGAAACACGGATCTCAAAAACACTATTCTCTGCCCATAAGTCAGCTCCCGCCCACCTCCCGAATCGCTGCAACACAGTAGTACTTCACCGCATCGCTCATAGGGGGAATGAGCGTTTCTAGATCAGCCTGACTGCACCACCGAATATCGTGGTGCTCTGCGGGGGCGAGAGTCACCTTCCCGCTCTTGGGCCGTGCTAGATAAATAATTCCAATATGCTCGTGCGCTTCACTCACCCGATGGATATCCAAGAACCTTGGCCTTACTAAAGCGCGAGTCCCAGGTCCTGTGGTCGGTTGCCTTTCGCCGATCAATTCAATCTCGAGTCCGCACTCTTCTTTCGCCTCCCGATACGCCGCCTGCTCTGGGTCCTCATCCAACTCGATGTGCCCGCCGATCGGAAGCCATCGATCCAACTTCTTGTGGTGAACCAAAAGAACTTTTTCTCCCTCAACAATAAAAAGGCTAACCGTGAAATCGATCTTCTCGTGAATATGCGGCATAGAAATATCGAGCCTTCGCTATACAGAAGGAATCAAGCACACACGTATGAAGTTCTTCGGTTGAAACCCAAATGCCATACCCCGTCTTCTCACTTCGACACCCCATCTGCAACGAGTAATTTGGAACTCGCTCGACCCAGATCGAATAACCTTCAATCTCAATCCTTAATGCCCGAACTCTCCCCTCATGCTTGGCTCCTTGCCTTTGCCGCCGCCGTCTCTGCGGGACTCTCAAAATCTGGTTTCGGACCCTTTGGCCTACTCACAATTATTTTTATGGCAGAGGTCCTGCCTGCCCAGGAATCCACGGGAGTTGTTCTTCCCCTTCTGATTTTTGGCGACCTACTGGCCGTTCGCTCCTTTCATGAGCACGCCTCCTGGCAGATCCTGCGCACTCTCCTGCCAGCCACCTGTATCGGCATCATCACAGGTTGGTGGATCATGCCTCGAATCCCGACAGAGTTTTTTGGCCATACTTTGGGCTGGATCATCTTGGGCCTGATCGGAGTCATCCTCATCCAACGGATTCGCCCCCAGCTGCTGGCCTGGTTCACCACCCACCCTTTCCTTGGGTTGGGTTGCGGATGGGCCGCCGGGGTCACGACCATGATTGCGAACGCAGCCGGACCAATCACCGCCTTTTACTTTCTTTCCCAGCGCTACACCAAGATGGTCATGGTCGGCACAGGTGCCTGGTTCTACTTCACCATCAACGCCATCAAACTCCCGTTCAGCTGGCACCTCGGCCTTCTCAACGGAAAATCACTTCTCTTTGATTTGATCCTCTTCCCCAGTGTTCTTCTAGGTTTTTACATCGGCCGCTTTTTCTCCAAGAGGATCACCCAAGAACTTTTTGAATGGATTCTGATTCTGATGGCCTTCGGAGCCTCTTTAAGGATGATCTTAAAATGATGCGAATTCCTCTGCCGTCTTTCGTGCTCTTATTAGGTGCTCTCTTTCTCGCCTCGTGCGCTTCCGTCAGCGTGCAGGATGCACACGAGATTTCCACTACGCCAATTAAGATGCCAGAAAAGATCTATGTTCAGAAGTTTTCCATGGATGGAGCCAAGGTGGAAATCGACAAACAGGGTAAGGAGCTTGAGGAATATAAGCAGGCCGTTGTCGATCTGCTTCACACTCGATTGGTAGATCGGCTACCTGAAATTGCCCCTGTTGAAGAATACAAGGGTGGCCCCCTGCCGACGGAGGGTTGGTTGATTCAGGGCAAATTCACCTGGGTCAATCACGGGACCAAAGCAGCCCGCGTTTTGGTTGGTTTCGGCTTGGGTGCCACCAAAATGGAAACTGAGGTCGAGGTCACTGAATTGGCTGCTGGAAATGCCCGTAAATTCCTTAAGCTAAAAACCACGGGTGGATCCAATGCCGAACCCGGCCTCGCCGGCTCACTGGTCACTCCAGGAGCCGGTGTTTCCGAAGCCGTGGCCGGCTCGGCCGCGGGGGCCGCCATCTCATTTCCAGAAGATGCACTTCGAACCGCCCGTGAAATCCGTAACTATCTGGTCGATTACATTGAGGACCACAACCTCGCACCGAATCGACAGTTTACCGAAGCGAACAAGGATGATGATGAGGACTCCACCTCATCCCAGTCGGAAACCTCACGCTAGCTGAGCCGTTACGGATGGGGGGTCGGTTCTGTGTACAACATCATTTCCATTGTCTGACGCCCAAACTTACTCAACTTCATTCCACCCTTTCCATCTGCCTGAACCAACCCCCTGCAGTAGTGCTTTCCTTCACTCGGTTTGCCTGGGTTAGCAATCAAGACGGGCTCTAAAACGACCTCGCTTCCTGCCTCCATCCTCAAAGGCAACCCCCAGGGCGTCATTCCAATATCCCAAGATAAAGGCAGGGCGGACGGCGATTGACTCTCGACCCACTGCATCCAAGTAGGGGTGCCCTTAAACGGAGGGACACGGACCGTGAATCCGCACGGCTGTTTGGAAAGTGCCTCTTCGCACGTCAAAGGAGTTCCCTGATTCGCCGCCTTCAAAAGGGGAATTGGATCGATTCCCATTAAATTAAGTCCGTTCCACTCCCCATGCCGGTTCGGTTGCCATAACTTGCCCGGCTTGGCCGTATCTACCCATTCCGCAAACTTTCCATTAATTTGAAACGCGATCTCGAAATGGAGATGCGCCCGATCTCGTGTCAGTCCCGGCCCCGTCCATCCCATCACGCCCAACGGGTCTCCCGACTTCACCTTTTGCCCTAATTCCACTCCGATTGAGGCAAGGTGCCCGTAAATTGTGTAAACAGACTGCTTGCCCCATAAATGCTTCACAATCACCTGCTTTCCATAATCAGAGATCTTTTCGTCCAGATTTACTCGAACCACCTCTCCATCTGCCGACGCACAAACCGTATCGGTGGGTTCCCCCTTTTTGTCCCTGTGCAAAGGCCGGATATCGATGCCCTTGTGAAAATGCTCAAAGATCCGTGCTGGCTCCGGTTCCGAAGTCCGAACAAAACCAAACATGCCTGAAATCAACCGCCGGCTGATGGTGGGTTGATAAAACTTTTTATCCTCACCTTGGAAAAGAGCCCTATTTCCTGTTGGCAATTGCCAATCGATCCTCTCACTCCCTTGGACACTGTTTAGGACAAGGAACCCAACACCCGCCAAGCAACTCGTCCACTTCAAGAAATTCTACCCCAGCGCGCTAATGCGCCTTAAGCTCGACCGCCCCACTTCTCATCGCCACAAAATTCCCTTGCCGAGTCGCGCCTAAAACCGTGACCCTTACGCTTTCCCCTCCCTTGAGCTGCCTTACAGACCTAGGCAATTCACTCAAACTTCGGCAAGGCACCGATCCCAACCCTACAATTAACATTCCCTTCTGGATGCCTGCCTCTTCTGCAGGACTACCCTTGTCCACCCCCGCCACCAAAAGTCCCAATCGCCCTGCATAACCAAATTGAAGTGATTCCTGAGGCGTAAGATCTTTTAAGGAAAGCCCAAACTTCTCCTTCAAAACCACCGCCGCTGAGCGTGTCGCAGGTGCCTTGATTTTTCCCTCCACAATGCTGATTGCCTCCTCCACCCACCGCTTCACCCGCTCTCCAGGAATGGCAAAACCGATACTTTCTACCGGTAGATTTTGTGCGATCGCCATTTTCGCTGAACTCAGCCCCACTAAGTTTCCCTCCACATCCACAAGAGGGCCCCCACTGTTGCCAGGGTTAATGGCTGCATCCGTTTGCAAAAGGCCCTCCATCGTCAAATCCCCGATCGTCAAAGTCCGATCTTTCGCACTTAAAATCCCTGCACTGACACTGCTCTCATATCCCACAGGATTGCCTAAAACCAAAACAGTCTGACCGAGCAGATTAGGGGACAATTTATCTATATTTAAGTAAGGAAGCGGAGTCGGAGCCTGAATTTTAATCAGAGCTAAATCCAGAAGGTCATCGTCTCGTAGTAGAGTCGCCTCCGTGTCAGTTCCATCCGCCAATGTCACCTTGATCTTCAGCTTGGCCGTTTTATCCACCACGTGCTGATTCGTCACAATGTACCCATCAGGGCTGACGATGGCGCCCGACCCAAGATTTTGCACTGGCGTCTGCAAAATCCTGTTCCCCCGCGACACTCCTCCTCCAAAATATCGCTCAAAGAAAATATCACGTGGATCCCGCACCTCCTGCGTGATGATCCGTTCTGTATTAATATTAACGACAGCCGGCCTTACCTTTTCCACCGCTTTGACAATCGGCTCCTCCTGGGGTGACAAGGCCCATAACGGACCCACCCCGAATCCCAGCATGATAATGATCGCGCGCTTCACTCCTCAAAAGATAAACCCTGCTTTAAGGCACACAAGCCGACAGGAAACCCATCCATTCATAAAAGAATCGAACCCTTTGCCGTAATTCTCGGTTTAATCCTTATGCCAATCACATATAGGAAATGGGTTAAGGGCCATGGGCTTAGGGAGGAGCCAGGCCCCATCCTGTCAGAATCCATTCTCCAGAGAATTTGGTTCGAGTTTCTTGTCCAAAATCCCCTCACCACCCTTCAGGGAGAGTTGATTACCCTCAAACATCCTGGGATCTGGAATCATCGCCCAGGCCCTGACTTCCTTCGCGCCTCTTTCCTTATACCAGACGGGCGAACTCTTTCAGGAGATGTCGAAATACATCGCCACTCCTCCGATTGGGATGTTCACGGCCACGGCACAGATCCCACCTATCGAAATGTCGTTCTCCATGTTTTCTGGCAGGCCGACCCCTCCCTAACCGATCTCACGCGCTCTCCGATCCGCCAAATCGCCCTTGCCCATCAACTCGCTGCACCCCTCACCGAGCTCATCTCCCTGTTTCGGGCCAGCCCAACGGAGATTCATTCAGGTGAAAAGCCTGGTCGCTGTCACACCGCCCTTCTCTCCCTTCAACCCGAGGAGTTGCAGAGAGTCCTTGAGGAAGCAGGATCTCATCGTCTTCAGCAACGCCGCATACTTTCGACCGCTCGGGTTTCAGCGCACGGCTTCGATCAGGCTATTTGGCTCGCCCTTGCGGAGGGACTAGGATTTTCCGAAAATCGCGAGGCGTTTGCGACTCTGGCCCGTGCTGTACCGATTCAAAATCTACTACCTCTCTCCCACTCTTCCCTACGCGCCTCTCTTCTTTACGGCGTTGCTGGACTTCTTGGCGATCCCACAATAAACACGACTCCACGAGCACAACCCATTCTAAAAGAACTATGGGGTCACTGGTGGAAGCTTCGTAGTTCTTGGAATGAGCAAATTCTGCCATCCCCTCTTTGGAAAATGGGATCCACTCGCCCCAATAACTCACCCCTTCGCCGAATCGCCGCCCTCACCCACCTTTCCAGCGCACAAATCTGGCCTCGCTTGGTCGAATCCATTCGACAAGCCGACTCGCATTCTTTTTTGCAAATCTTAAAATCTGTCTCCGACCCTTTTTGGGATCATCATGCAGGCTGGGACGGTCGTATTCTCCCCAATCGGTGTCGTCTGATTGGCTTGGAACGCGCCCACGCTCTTCTCTTTCAAGTCTTAGCTCCACTAACCGAACAATCTGGTTCCGAGCTTCATAAAATCATCTCCACATGGCCTTTCGGAGGAGATGCAGGCCTGATCCGCTCAGCCTCCATCCGCCTGTTTGGACTTCCGTTTCCCCCACCCGAGATCCGATCCCACCTTGCCCGCGAAGGTCTACTGCAGATCTACAAAGACTTCTGCCGTTCCAAAGCCGATGCCTGCCAGCAGTGCTCCATGCCCCAATTTTTGAAACAACGATAGGACCATCTAAAAGCCAAACCCCTTAATCCCTTAACACCTTTACCCCAATCGGCTCATAGCTCCCCCAATCCCTCAAATCGTAGTGCCACCACTCGTCTGGCACGCCGGAAAATCCTGTACGAAACATCGCGTTTCTCAGGATTCTTGCCCGCATTGCCACTTCTTTCGGAACGTCGGAAAAGTCCTCATCCGCCTTTTCGCTAAACTCGTCATGGTCACTTGGCATTTCCAAGATCTTTCCATCCTTATCAGCCAGGGAGACATCCACACTCGTTCCCCTGGTATGACGACTCACCTTATTCGGTGGCGTCAAAAATTTTCCATCCGGCTTGGCCACCCATAACGCCTTCTGTGCAGAGGCCGGCCTCCACGCATCCCATAAGACCAGTCGGTATCCCCTCTCGTTTAATTCACGCGCCACCTTGGCCAACTTCTGGATCGTCTCCTGTCGCAACCAAGCACGGCAATCTGGATAAATCTTTTGGCCTGTAATATTTCGATCCGTTCCATATCGGATCTCCATCACCACCCCTGGAACGTTCTCAGAGGTCACCTCAACAAGCCTTTCATGGGGCGCCTCTCCGAAAACAACCCCTTCACTCATCCCCAGGGCCAACCCAAGGAGAAAACCTAAGGTTCGTGCAATCAACGCTTGCTAAGCGGGACTACCTTACGCCCGAGTGCTGGGCCCACATATTCGCTGTCAGGCCGGAAAAGACGATTATCCGACCACTGCTCAAGTACATGCCCAGTCCATCCCGCCATTCGTGCCACTGCAAAAATTGGGGTGAACAGATCGGTCGGCAGGCCAAGACTGTAGTACACCGTAGCTGAATAAAAATCCACATTGGCCTCCAGTTTTTTCTCCGTCCGCATGATGTGGGCGATCCTCTCGCTCATCTGAATCCACTTCGGTTCCCCCAACTCAGCCGTCAACTTTTCCGCCATCCGCTTCAAGTGCGGGGCCCGCGGATCCAGCACCTTATAAACGCGATGTCCAATTCCCATAATCTTCTTCTTTTGACTCATCTGCTCCTTTACCCAGGCATCCACTTTCTCCAACGAACCAATTTGCTGAAGCATGTGAATCACACCCTCATTCGCTCCTCCGTGCAAAGGACCCTTCAATGTTCCGATGGCTGTGCAAATCGCCGAATAAATATCGGTCAATGTCGAGGCACACACCCGTGCCGCAAAGGTAGAGGCATTCATTCCGTGATCCGCATGCAAAACAAACGCCATGTCCAGCGTGGCCACCGCCTCCGGTCCCGCCTCCTGACCATTCAAAAGATAAAGAAAGTGTGCAGCTTCCCCCAGATCCCTTCGAATCGGCGGAAGGGATTGCCCACGACGAGCTCGGTGAAAATAGGCCGCGATCACCCCGATCTTGGCTGTAAGGGAAATCTGACGTTGCCGATTCAGTTCCACATGCTCCGCTCCGATCGCATCGTAATCGTAGAGCCCAAGCATCGACACACAGGTTCGCAGAATATCCATTGGACCCGCATCTTTGGGTGCCCGGAGAATGTAGTCCACCACCTCTGTCGGTAAATCCCGCTCTGCCGCCAAGGCCTTTTTGAGTTCAGCCAATGCTTTTGCCTTGGGAAGCTCTCCTTCCCACAAAAGATAAGCTGTTTCCTCAAAACTTATTTTTCCGGCCAACTCATCAATATCGTATCCGCGATAAATCAGTTTCCCCTCCAACCCCAGCACATCGGACAACGCGGTTCCCGTAGCGACAATTCCCTCCAACCCTTTAGCCACAATCTTGGCAGGAGAAGGTGTTGTACTCATCTTACTTCCCCAATGCCTGGGCGACTTCTTTGCCAATCTCGCCCAGATTTTTCGCCATTCCAACTCCTGCTTTTTGCAAAGCTTCAATCTTGGCCTGAGCCGTGCCTTGCCCGCCTGAAATAATCGCTCCCGCGTGTCCCATTCGACGTCCCGGCGGTGCCGTTGCCCCAGCAATAAAGGAAACCACTGGTTTCTTTACCCGTGCCTGAATGTACTCAGCCGCTTCCTCCTCTTCAGATCCTCCAATTTCACCAATCATAACAATCGCTTTCGTGTCGGGATCCGCATGCAGATACTCTACCGCTTTTTGCAGGGTCAATCCGTGAATCGGATCTCCCCCGACTCCAATACAGGTGCTCTGGCCCAGACCCTGGCTTGTGATTTGCCAGACCGCCTCATACGTCAACGTTCCACTGCGCGAAACCACTCCCACGTTTCCAGGCCGATGAATGTATCCCGGCATAATTCCGATCTTGCAGGCCCCAGGGGTGATAATCCCAGGACAGTTCGGCCCAATTAAAACACAGGAATACTCCTCCAAGGCATGACGTACCCGCATCATATCCATGACAGGAATTCCCTCTGTAATTGCCACGATCAACTGAATTCCAGCATCGGCCGCCTCTAAGATTGCATCTCCCGCAAACTCAGGCGGAACAAAAATCATCGAAGCGTTCGCCCGAGTCGCTGCTACCGCTTCCGAAACAGTATCGAAAATGGGAACGGTGTTCTCAAACTTTTCTCCACCGCGTGCTGGAGTTACACCTGCGACAACCTGAGTGCCGTACTCTTTGCAAGCGGAAGCATGAAAGGATCCCGATTTACCGGTAATTCCTTGCACCAGGAGTCGCGTGTTCGCATCTACGAGAACCGACATCTTATTTCCCCTTCTTTCCCGCAGCCGCTGCGACCGCTTTTTCTGCACCTTCCATCAATCCCTCGGCAGGAATCAAAGGGAGCCCGGACTCTTTGAGTAATTTTCTCCCCTGCTCTACGTTCGTGCCTTGAAGCCTCACGATAATCGGAACGCGGGGCGGATTGCTCTTGCAAGCTGCGATCATCCCCTGCGCCAAGAGATCACACTTTAAGATCCCCCCGAAAATATTTACAAAGACCGCCTTTACCGACGCGTCCGCCTGCAACAACCGAAAAGCAGCCGTGATCATCGCCTCGGACGCCCCTCCTCCCACATCCAAGAAGTTGGCCGGCTTTCCGCCCGCTGCTTGGATCAAATCCAACGTGGCCATGGCTAAGCCAGCTCCATTCACCATGCACCCGATATTCCCCTCCAACCCGATATAATTCAGATGATGCTCTGCCGCCGCCAAATCCCGAGGATCTTCCTGTGATGGATCTTGTAAATCTTGAATCTCTTTGTGTCGGAAAAGTGCATTGTCATCAAAATTGAGCTTCGCATCCAAAGCGACTACATCCCCACCCTTGGTTACGGCGAGGGGATTGATCTCCACCTGCGAACAATCCTTTTCAATAAAAAGCCTGTAAGCGGCGTGGAGCAGACGGCAAGGTGCTCGCAATCCGGTGGATGGAAACCCCAGAAAAATACTCACCTTTCGTGCCTGATAAGGCTGGAGACCTAAACCAGGATGAATGACCTCACGAAGAATTGCCTCAGGGTTTTTCTCCGCCACTGCCTCAATCTCCATTCCGCCCTGCTGGCTGGCAACTATGACGGGACACCCGGAAGACCGATCGAGAACAATGGCTAGATAAAGCTCCCGGGCGATCTCCGTGGATTCTCCGACCAACACGGAGTGAACAGGTTTGCCTTCCGGGCCGGTTTGATGCGTGATCAGGGTGTTACCGATCATATGTTGGGCCACATCCCGGACTTGATGCGGGGTTTTCACCAAATGCACCCCACTTTTATACCCATCCACAAAATGCCCTTTTCCACGTCCACCCGCATGAACCTGCGCCTTCACCACAAAACTGTTGCAGGGAAGGCTCCGGGCAATGGCCTCCGCCTCCTCTGGTGTTTTTGCTACGGCACCCCTAGGGATCGCAACCCCAGATGCTGAGAGCAGATCCCGCGCTTGATATTCGTGAATATTCATAAAGAAGAAAAACTAATGATAGGGAGAGTCGAGGAAAGTGACGTTTGAGTCAACCCACCAATCCCCGCCCCTTACTCCTGTTTAGGCTCTTCCACAGGCACCGAATCTGTTCCTGCCGCTTGCAAACCTACATCTTTGCTCTTGGAACCACTCTTCATGGTCAGGGGTTGAAGCTCTTTCGCTGAAAATCCAGTCAAATCCCGCTCCGTTTTACTTGCCTCACTCAACTCCTTATTATCCTGCACAATGGTAGGTTGAATCATCACCACAAGCTCTTGGCGATTAGTAGTATCTGAGGTCGATTTAAAAAGGTTTCCCATCAGAGGAATCGTGGACAAAAAAGGAACTCCAGCAACATTCTTAGTGTCTTGTTGGGTGACTAAACCGCCCAAAAGAACAGTAGCACGATCAGGCACAATCACCGTGGTGTTTAGCTCCTGGGTGTTGATGTCAGGGACCTGAACGCCACCGCCGACAGCCTGAGTAGTCTGAGAAAGGGTATCGTTGGTTTGTACAATTTGAAGACTGATCTCCTTGGCACTGTTGATGAGCGGAACTACCTCAATCTTCAGAACTACATCCTGATACTGAATGTTAGACTGTTGCGAACCTGAGGTAGCGTTCGCACTTCCTCCTCCCCCCAATGTTGTCACCGTGCTCGTGGGTACAGCAATTTTCGTCCCATTGTAAATGGTGGCTTTTTTATTGTTTGCTGTGAACACAGCAGGACGCGATGCGATCCGAAAACGATCGGTAACCGTTAACGCATTTATATAAAGATCAATAGAACCAAGAATGAAAGTGGCAATCTGCATACCTGGCAAGGCGCCAGTTGCCATTTGCGCAATTTGGCCAATCTGTTGAGCCTGCTCTTTTGTAAGAGGCGTTTTGCCTGCTTGAAACTGTGAATAGGGAACACCGTTTGTAGTTGTACCATAAACGATTGTCCCGGGATCAACTACCTGTTTCCCACCCATCACCGACGCGGATCCTGTCCTGTTTCCACCAATGTACTTTTGCAGTATATTTACAGCAAACTCATCTTGGTTGTTCAAGGTCAACTGACCAATCACGGTCGCCAAATATACCTGCATCGGTTTTTTATCCAGCTTGGTGAGAATCGCTTTCACCTTGTCCTTTGCCTCAGGCTGCCCAATCACAAGGATTGAGTTCGCCCGATTGTCCGCAATCAACTTTGTTTTCCCCACAATCAATGATTCGGCCGCCTGCTCTTCACCCGGTTCGGAAAGTACATCCGCTTTTCTTCCACCAGAACTCGATGAACCACTCGCACCACCAGCCACCACCCCCCCTGTTCCAATTCCTCCAGAAACTTTTCCAGTCGATTGACTGCCCCCCGCCGCACTGTCGCCACCCTCATCCCCTTCCTCCTTCAACATATCCCCCAAAATCTGAAGCATGTCCGTAGCCGCAACATAATTCAACGAATGCTCGTAAGGATCCGTCAACTCGACTGCAATATCGAACTGCTGAATCAATGCTTGAATCGCTGTAAAATCAAACGGGCTCGCAATCACGAGAATTCGGTTCGTCCGAGTGTCTGCAATCAGCTGAATGTCACCTGCGAAACCACTTTTCCCTCCGCTGATCGTCACTCCCGTCGCCCCACCTCCAGGTGCCTGCAAACCAGGAACGGATGGCTGCGCCGCCTGACCCGTAGCCGCCTTTCCACTACCTCCACTTGCCCCCTCCTGTCTTTTCTCAAGAATCGAGGTAATCAACTCCACCACCCTGTCCGCATTCGCCTGAGCCAAGGTAATAAATTCCGACTTCTTTTCGGGAGCCGGGATATCGATCAGATTTTTCACATCAATCAATCGCCGGATCAGGGTGGAGTTCTCCGTAATCACAACTTGGTTTGCCACTGGGACTGCAACCATGCTTCCGTAGGGGTGAAGCACAATAAACTGGTTAAAGATCTCCACCGCATCACTGGCCGCCAGATGAGTCAACGGCAAGACGTAAGAAGCAACAACTTCCCCCTCAGGCAATTCACTTTCATTCGTAAAGAGAAACACTCCCTCACTCCTAGGATTCTTTCCACCCGCCGTATTGATCACCTTCACCGAATTCTTATCCACCGCGATGAATGCATACCCGTTCAGTAGAAGGGTCGACTCGAGAAGGCGAATCGCCTCCGCTTTGCTCACAGGTTGATTGAGGGTCAGACTTAGATTTGCACCACCCGCCAATAGGCTGGCATCTTTAATCAACGTGACCCCTTTCAATTTCTCATAAACCATCAGAAAATCGGAAACTGGATTATTCGGAAACTGGATTGTGTCGGGAGATATCATTTCAGACGTTGAACCCTCAGTTGCCTTTGCATCTCCCCCAAGAGTCAAATCTGCGGGGATCGAGGTCTGCGCCGTTACCTGCGCATGGACTGTTGCGTTAAAAAAAGCAACGCCGCTCAAAAGTAATGCCAGTGGAAAGAATTTCACTTCTTACCCCCTTGTGGAATTGGAATGACTCTACGGCGAATGACGGGAGCAGGAGTTGCACCAGGCTTTCCGCCAGAATTTATCTGGGCCTGACCAGGCTGTTGCGCAGGCAGACCGGGAATAGGAGGTTGACCCTGAGCCGCAACAGGGATCGGGGCGACAGGTGCCCCGCCTCCACCCGTAATCTCATACTTGAGCGTTGCCATCTCTGTTCCCTTCTTAATTTTTGCCTGTAACTTGGAGGGATCTCCCGATGGATCTTTCTTCAAATCCTGTAAAACCATACCCTGCGCAGATGGAGACGGCTTTCGGCCAACCATAATTCTTTCCGGTTTCGTCTTGTTGGCCACAATTACAAAATCCTCCCCATCCATCCGAACGTATCCCCCTAGAACGAGCTCTTTAGCAAAATCCGCCTCCGCCGTTGCAGAAGCCAACGTAAAAGGTGACTTCTTTCCCAACGCATCGAATCGCGATAGATCGAGGGGCTTGGGCAGGCCTGAACTCGTCGTTGTCGCAACGGGAATTACAGGAGGCTGCGAAATGGTTTCGGTCGTCATCTGTCCCCAGACTATCCCCTTCCCGACTAAAACGAGGATAACCCCTACCGCCAATGTGAAGAACTTGTTCACTCTTTGGATGTCCTAAAGAATTGCCCCACCTCAGCCTCCCCCACCATCTTGGGAGGCTCGGGACTCAGCTTCAGATTTAGTAAGGTTAAGGCCACCCCACTCTCAGGTTGGTACAGTTGCCCCGCCCACTGAATAAATTGCCCCAAACTTCCCGTTAACCTCATTCGATTACTCACCACCGTACAGGCCACCCCTGGACGTGGAGCTTGAAGTGTCTGCTCCTCAATCTTTAATCCTGCCGCCGTAGCCGCACTTTGAGATTTTTTCTGGAGTGCAGGGGCAGGATTCTCCGAAGGCACAGTTTTTAAGTTTTTCTCCAACCAGGCCGACTTCTCCTCCCACTCCGCTTTCTGCTCCATCCAACCTCTCGCCTCCTCAAGCTCATCCCTCTTTTGGACAACTTCTCGCCGATTCGCCTGATCCCAACTGAGCAAAAACTTAAGCCCTAAAAGATGAACCCCAGCCAAAACCGCAAAGGCAAGGAAAAGGGTCAGCTTTTTCTCATGGCGCGTCAGGGTTCGCATCTGTCCCTCCTTCCTCGGAAACTTGACTCCCCAAGGGAAGCCCCTCCGCTTGAAATCTAGCATTTCCGTTCGGTAATAATGTGGGTTGCGGATGTTTCCACTGAAAAGCCGCCAGCATCGGCTCCTTCTTTAACCACTCAAAATACTTTTCCGTCTGCTCCAAATCTTTTCCCTCACCCTGAAGAAGCAACCTCTTGGAATTATAGTCAAACGTAGTCAAACGCACCCCATCAATCTCCCCGGGATCTTTCTCAATCAACGGCCGTGAGACCTGCCACAATAATTCCAAAGCATTCATCTTTGGATTAACCAAAGCCCCCGCCTCCCTCCAACTCATCGCTGCATCCCGAATCTTTGCAGACTCCACCCCAATGCCCGCTAGCTCCCTTTGAATCAGATGGCGCCGCACCAGCGGGACTGAAACATATACGACGGCCAATGCCATAAGAGCCGCGTAGAGTCCTATCCCCATACGAATAAATTTCCTCCGCTCGCCCATCTGCGCCTTGGCCAATCTTCGCTCGGCCAAAACCGCTGGCTCCAAGTCCCAAGGAGCTGTAGGCAGACGAGGCGCTGCCCGCGATTCAGTTCTCACAGGACATGGCAACTGCTTGAGGAAATCCTGGCCCCCTGAAGGAAGCTCCCCTTCATCCCTCAATACAAACAAACTTAATGGACCTAATGTTCCCTCTGCATCCATCTGCGCGAGCAGAGAAGCGATCTCTGCAGATACCGAGCTTTGTAACTCCCTTGCCAAAAGCGGTTGGGTGTGAAGCCACTTCCCCCCCGAGTAAAAATCGACCACCCAACGCCCCAGCTCCTTTCGTAAAACTCCCGAAGCCCCTCCCGCGGGAGCTGGCAATACCCTCCCAGCTATTTCATGCCTACCCGCTTCCTCAAGAAGCCACTCCTCCTCCAACGCGCCTGTTAGGACAGCGACTGCTTCCAACTGACGCGATCCAGGTTCCCCCTCTCCCACTGCAGGGACGGGCTCAGTTCGAATTGCTTCCATGGCCCACACCGCCGCATCGGGATTTGTGCCCAGAAGATTTTTCGATTCGAGTGCAATCTTCGCCAACTCCCTTGGCGCGATTCCCTCCTCAACAGGGATCCATAAGGGAATCGAAAAGAAGGAACGCGAAGGAAGGCAAACGACGCAACCCACACCCCCTTCTACCTTTTTTGGGCTATCCATTGGCCCCACACACTGAGAGCCATCCTCCGTCGTACTCCACGCCTCCCACCCCTCAGGCCCTGGAAAAATAAATACAAGACCCGTCGCCGCTTTCCCTTTTCCTTTCTTTACTTTGGCTACTTTGCCTTTCATGGAGACTCCTCCTCCGACCAACGGGCCCTAACCTGCGGGGGATTAGATTTACGGGAGATTAAAGCCACAACTTTTCTTGTAGCTTCCCCCACCGTACCCGTCGAGGTCACCCGCCAAAGATCATCCTCATCAGACGTGACACGGTCCGCCCAAGCCGCCGAGTTCGGACCCAGCAGAGCCTGATTCACCAGATCGTCCTGAGTCCCAAGGACTCCATCCTGCCCTAGACGCTGCCTAATGAATTCACCCGCACTGCCGTTTGGCAAACCAAGGAATGCCTCGATCACGTCCTGATCTGCCGATCGAAGGGAAAGTTTCCCCAACCCAAAGACTGTGAATTTTTTTATCGCATCCACCCCCTTACTTCCCTCTCGAGCCTCCTTTGCCATCTCAGCCCACCCAATTACCTTCTCT
>Ga0208787_1000486_pt1 | contig 18842 bp, 24 predicted proteins | sample Wag4_2014_7_11_FD_187362 | JGI IMG/M metagenome (GOLD analysis project Ga0208787, IMG submission 187362) | Fresh water microbial communities from Ohio, USA - Utica-2 Time Series HT 2014_7_11 (SPAdes) (version 2) | ecosystem: Environmental > Aquatic > Freshwater > Water tank | place: USA: Ohio... | reverse complement strand
CAGCACCACCGTGTACTTCTGTATTTGGATTTACTGTGTTTGGAAAAACGTTGTGAGCTTGAGTTCCTGTGCCAGTTGTTCCTGCAGCTAAATCTCTATAAGTTGAATTAAAAACTCCAGCAGTAACTTGATTTATGTGGCGAATACCAAAATTACGAGCATACGTATCATCATAAGTTACAGCTCTTTTGGAAGCAGATCCTCCGGCATCGTGTGTCGATTCTTGCGTACCGATTTCCGAATTATTGAGTCTCCTGCCTTGCTTTCTACCGATTATTGGTCCGCCTGACATTTTAAACCTTTTTATTAAGCTATTGTTTCGTAAGAAATAACGTAGTCTAATCTACTTGTTGTAGCTGCGCCACCTCTTATTGAATCGCCTTCTTCAAGGTATAAAGATGAGTTTTTATCTGTAACAATAACTACCGTATTTGCTGGGCAAGTTACGTTATAAGCTAAAAATCTATCAGTTGTACCATCGTAAAAAGAAATTCTAAAAGTAGTATCAGTACCAGCAACGTTTGTAACCACGATACTATTAATCTTGTAAACAATACCTGAAGCAGCACTGTTTGTAACTAATGCTGTTGTATATGTTGCACTAAGATTACCACTATCAGTTTTACCTCTTATCGTTGCGACACTTACTATATTTGGATTTGCCATTTTTTATTACCTTTTTATTATATTTATTAACCAAAAACTATTGACATAGCAATAGCTTTTCCTGTTGAAAACGAGTTCGTATCAACATATGTTTTTACCGCTTGTTCAGTAGGCACAGCAATATCTGAATTTCCTGATAAAGTACCATCAGTTGAAAATTCATTAATCGTTGCACCAATTTGAGCACCAATAGAACCTAATTGTAATTGTGTTAAACCTGAAAGATCGAAAGCATCAGCATTTAATGTTGCAACACCAGTTGCCTGTTCAATTCTGAATAAATCACCAACTCTAAAATCTCCTCTTTGGTCAGTAGATGTGAAATATACTCTACCTCCGTTTGTAGCTACAATTTCTGAAGCTTGATCGGCCGGTTGAGAAGGCACGCCTGGATAGTTAGTAGTTACAATATCACCTGTTCCTATATCTAAGAAATCGTGTCCTGTTAATCGAACATTTGAATAATTACGTGTAATTGTAACATTTGCGTTGTCAGCTACAGAAGTTGTTTTTCCTGGATTTATTCTTACAGTAGCTTGTTGACTTCCTGTTACCTCATCTGTAACTGCTGTAATAGCATATACAGTAGAGTCTCCTGTAAATTGAATGTTATCACCTACTTTTAAAACACCAGTTGTAGATAAAGTACCATCTGTACTATCTAATAAGAATAAAGAACCTTTTTGACCTATTTGAGCAGTACCTGCTGATCCTTCTATACTTCCTACAACAAACGTGTAAGTGGTTGAATTTGATTTTGTCGCTGTAACAGTTTCGGCTTGGTCAAAAGTTCCAGTAACGTTTTCAATATAAATAATTTTAGGATTTTGTTGATAGTTTCTTACAGTAGCAGTAGCTCCTGAAGTTCCACCTAATAAAGTATCTCCATTTTCAGGTGTATTTCCACCACTAATATTTCCTGTGAAATATAATTGCAATCCTCTTGCTTGTACCGTAATTGGTGTTTCAGAAGCTAAAGTTCCATCAGCAACAGCACCTTGTTCTCCGTATGCCATTGAACAGTTTAGACCTCTTACGAAACCTCCTGATTCTGCAAAGAAACCTTTATCGCAATAATACGTGAAAACAGAAACCAATTCGCAACGGCCGCCTCTTAATACGTGTACACCGATACCATCGCTATTAATTTGTGTAAAGTCGTTTGCTAACATTGACTTATTACCACTCACTTGTGCTAATCCATCAATATATAAACCTGTAGTTTCAGTATTAATTGAAGTACAGTTTTGTATATATGGTGAAGCAGTTGCAATAGAACCAGTTGGGTCTAATGACATTACTCTACCACCAACCATACCTGTAAAGGTAAATTGTCTTACGTTTACAGCATCATTTAATAAAAACATTTCTGCTTGAAGATTTAGTTTTAATGTAGCAACTGTCATTGTAAGTGCAGCTGCACCACCTGAACCTAGTTGAGAATCTGCAATTGTAATAGTATCACCTACTTGATAGTCAACACCACCGTGTGTGCAAGTTACTGTAATGGCACTTGAACCGTCAACAACAACTGTAAATTTAGCTCCTGTTCCAGAACCACTTGAAGTGCTGATACAATTTTCATATGTTCCTACTGTTCTTAATGCGTCATTTGCACCAATGCTGTTTACTGTGGCAACTTGTGTAGAACTTCCTGAAGAAGGTCTTACTACAGTATTTCTTAACGAATCTCCTTCTAAAGTTGTTCCTGCTGTTAATTTTATCGGAAAAGTTTCATAATAAGTACCATTTCTTACTCGTATTAGATCTCCTGCAGTTACGGCAGCAACATTAAAAGTTAAATCTGTTCCACCACCTAAAACACCTGATGATATTGTGATAGTATTACCTACAGCAAAACCTGAACCTTGATTCATAATTGTAATACTAGCTGTACTTGAACCATCTTTTACAACTTCAAAAGTAGCGCCTGTGCCTGAACCGCCTGTGCCAGAAACGCCTCTATAAACTCCTGGAGTGCCTCCTGTGCCGCCAGATAATGTATCTGTTGTACTAATACCATTTCTATTAGTTTGTTGTGATGCTTTTTTAATAGTTTTATAAGGTAAAAATTCTGAACCATCTCCTGTTGTATCATTTCCTGATGGTGCTACGTGAATTATATTTGTTGAATTTGAAATTTCATTCCATAAAACATCTGTGCCGTTTGATACTAATACTGTGCCTGATCTGCCGACAGGAAGTCTAACAACTCCTACATCACCTCTTGTAATAAGGTCGCCTCGTGTAGTTAAAACACCTGCTGGGTCTCCTTGATTGTATAATGCCCAATCAGCTGCACTTGTAGATGGAACATCAGCTACGTTATCTCTAATTGCTCTATAAGAACTATTTTGATAAACTACAACTTCACCTATTAAATAATTTGTAAGTGATGACCAAACTCCTTGTAAAGAAATTCCTTCTACTAATAAATCAGCATATGATGAGTTTGTAGGTACTTGTCCTGCAGTTGTATTAACTTTAAATACGTAAGTATTTCCTCCGTATTTTACTACATCTCCTGTTTTATATGCCGTGCCTGCTGAATAAGCACCTTGCATTTTAAAACCTGTTGTTAAAATATCCCAATATGCGTTATCAGTAGGTGTTTGACCAGCAGCTGGAGTAGCATTTACATAAACATATGTATAACCACCGTAATTTACTACATCACCATCTTGGTAAGTTGTTGCTGGATTATAAGTATCTTCAAATTGTAAACCTTCTGAATAAATTACCCAATTTGAACCAATCGCAAAATCTGAAGCAGATGTGTGTTGTAAAATACATCTATATTGATATGCACCGTATTTAACTAAATCATTTAATTTGTAAAAAGTTGCCGCAGTCCAATCACCAGCAAAAGCTAAGCCTTCTGTTTGTAACGACCAATAAAGTGTGTAAGGTCCATCATAAAATTGTGGAATCGTAGAAGATGAAGTAAAATTTTGTATAGCAACATAAGTGTTACCACCATATTTTACTATATCATCTTTGATGTATGCTGTTGAAGTGGCCCAATTACCTCTCCAATTAAATTTTAGTCTACCTAATACGAAATCTGCCATTTTTTATGCTCTCCAGTTTCTCGTTGCACCTGTAGCTGTTTCGCTAAAGGTAAAATTTTTAAAATATCTTGCTACTAAAAATCCAGCTTCATTCATAAAATAAGTTACTGGATTTGTTTGAAATTGTATTTGATCGTAATTTCTTTTTCCTCTATCATTTAAATGTGAAGCAACTCCCTCAGTTACACCTTTTTGACTTAGATTCATAGAAACATTATTATTATCTTTATTGTTTTCCAAATCTGCTAAACCTCCATAGGCAAAACCTTCACCTGTTGTAACTTCAACTATATCATCAGAATTTACAGACGTTTTATTATAATATAATAAACCTGTGCTATCTTTTCTTAGACCGTGAAAGGTAAGTTTCTTTAAACGATCTAATTCTTCAAAAGTATTTGTTATATTATTTGACGCCAAATATGACATTTTTTTATAAATCCTTAGTTTTATCTCTATATTTATACAACATAATCTTTTTAATTATGTTGTATTAATTTTTTTTATTAAGTTACCTCTAATATACTTGCAAACGCTTCAACATCAGGTGCCGTAGAATCAAGATTTGCAGCCGCTATTACCCTAATTTTATCATTTGCTTCTAAATTTATAGGTTTATCAAATATTAAAGTATTTTCTGGTTGAATTTCAATAGATTTTCCTAAAAAAATAAAAGTTGTTCCACCGTCTATTGTAACTTTAATATCTACTTCTGCTGTATTATTTGCGTTCTTATTTGATATATAAAGAGCGTGTATAACTGCCGTTCCTGCACCAGGAGCAGTATATAAATCAGCAGATGAATTGTCTGTTGTGCCTACTACTAAACCTGCATTTTTAAATGTACTAGCCATATTATGAACCGAATACTATAGCGTATGCTAAAGAATCTCCTTCTGTTGCTAACACACCACTTGAATTAGGTAATGTTATTGTTCTATCAGCTGTAGGATTAGTTACCGTAACTGTAGTTTCAAAATCATCATTAGTCGAACCCTCAAACACCAAAACTCCATTTTGAGTCAAATTTAAATTTGAAAAAGTTCCTGTAGTTCCTGACACAGCACCACTAGAACTTAATGAACCTACTGTTACAGTATCACTACCTAAATTTAGTTTTTCAGCTCTAATTGTAGTATTAGCAATATCGCCGTTTACAATTGTACCATCAGCAATCATTGTACTTGTAACTGTACCTGTATCGCCAGTGGTTATAACGGTTCCTGATATATTAGGTAATGTTATGGTTCTATCAATTGTAGGTTCTGCAACTGTTAAAGTTGTTTCAAAAGCGTTTTCTAGTAATCCTTCAAATATTAAATTTGCACCGTTAAGTGTAATACTATTTGTTGTAACAGCTCCAGAATTAGTAACAGCTTGAAGTGTTGTAGCACCAGCACCTCCAATTTCTTTAACAACGTTACTAGAATCTTTAGTATAAAATTTACCATCAGGTATATTGATGGCTATTTCTCCAACTTCTAATTGACCTGCTGTAGGAATAGATGCCGGAACGACCGAGCGTTTTGGTTTAATTACAGTTGTCATAATTTAATTATTTTTTAAAAATATTTTTTAATTTATCTGCAAATTTATAATTAACTTTTTCGTCTTTTTTACCAATACTGTAACCGATTAAAAATGAACCGGCCATTACTGTAAGTATTGCTATGATATGCCAAGCTAAAAATGCCATTAGTATGTTCCTCCGTCTATAGTTGTAACAGCTACCGAACCACTTGTAACTGTAAAGTTTGCTGTAGGGAAATTAGCCACACCTATATTTGATGCCGTTGCTAATTCACCTGCAATTGTAATTCTATTTTGAGATACTGTTGTATTAATTCCTTCGCCTGCTAAAAATTCTAAAGTATCTTCTAAGAAAATTTGTCCTTGTGATGAAGATTCATCTGATAATCTAATAAAAGGATTTGCTAGTTTGTTTCTTGTAATAGAACCTGCTAACATAGCATTTGTAATACCAGAAGCTTTAACTCTTAAAAGATCTGCATTTACTTCAATTGAACTATCGTCAACTCTTACGTCTAATCTATTACCAGTTTTTAATATAGCATCTCCATCTATAATTTGTCCAGCACCAGAAAATTGTTCAAAATTAATTGAACTTGTACCAATAATTGATGTAACTTCTGTTTGAACAAAAGAATTACCTCCATTTAGAGTACCATTTGTTACGTAAGTAAAATCTCCTGAAGCAATCTCTACTATTGTATCAAAATCTGAAGCTCTTGTAAGAGTAGTTGAATTTGTATAAACGTAAATACCGTTATGAGCTTGATTAACCTGATCTTTAACTAATATTCTATCTTGACTTTGTAAAGTATAGTCATCAAGTATTGTTAATGGTTGACTTAAAGATAATGTAGCATTTACTCCTGAAGTTCCATTATCATAAGTTACTATACCACTAATTTCCTGAGAAAGAGGTTTATTTGTAGAAACAGCAGAAGCTTCGTGTACATTTAATCCTTCTGCAATAGCATCAACATAAGATTTATTAACTAAAGAGTTAGAAGTAAATCCTGCACGGCCTTCATAACCGGCTGGAACTATTACTGTACCTGTTCCGTGAGGTGTTAAATTAATATCTTTGTTTGAAGCAGTTGTTGTAATTGATTGGCCATTAATTGTAATATCATCTACAACTAAAGATGTAAGACCTGCAATATCAGTTGTTGTTGCACCTAAAGTAAGTGTAGAACTTCCTAATGTAATTGTAGAATTTGCTAATTTAACGTTTGTAACACCGGCATCTGTTAATTGTGTTGTACCAATTGATTGATTAATTATATTAAAAGATACTTTATTATTTGAAACAGTAGTATTAATTTGAGAATTACCTTCAAAATCTAAAGTTTCATTTGTATTAAATGTATCTGTACCTGTATCGCCGACAATTGTAAAATTAGAATATACAGTTTCGAATGCTAAATTTCCAGAACCATCTGTTTTTAAAAACTGTCCTGCTGTACCTGTTACTGTTGGTAATGTTAATGTGTAAGATGCTGCAAGCGTGTTAGGTGATTTAATAGTAATAGATTCAGTACCATTATTAGTACCTTCATTAAATTTAATTCCTCCGCCAGTAGTTGTACTATTTCCTATAATTATTTCATCAATTGCTTTGTTAGAATCTACAACAATACCTGATGTAGCAGTCAAAACTCCTGGTTGATGATCTAATAAATTTGTAAAATACTTACCGCCAATGACTTCTTGCGTTGTTGCATCGCCGTTGCCATCAACTGGACCAACACCGATAAAAAGTTTATCTCCTAATGTGTTATAGGCACCTGTAGCGTATGAATACGAAAGTTCTCCGATTTTGGCTGTAGCTGGTTTACCTAAACCACTTGACGTTTTAATTTTAATTATAGTTGCCATCTATTAATATTCTCCACCGTTAAGTGTTAAATTTCCTGTCGTTGTAATAATGTTTGTTCTTGTAACAAACTTTTGATCACTTGCTCTATATTGTAAAAGAGAACCATCATTTAGGCCTTCTGTTGTTGTATCCACATCGCCTAATAATTTTAATTGTAATGAACTGTTTTGTAATGTGGCACCAGACGGTATCGTTACTGATACTTTTTGTGGTCCAGCAGATGTAGGTGAACTGATCCTAGCAGTTATGTTAGCCATTCAAATCTCTCTTTTTTCTTTATATTTATATTAAATGTAATCTATAATATATAATAATTAAGAGGTACTTACTTCAGGTCTTACTGTTATAATTCCTTCTAAAACTCTTGTAACCGTGTTAGTACTAGAGATTATTTCAACGTCATAAACGTATCTTTCTGGATCTAATGCGGCCGTTTGAGTGGCCGTTAGGGAAATCGTTAAAACACCAGTGGTTCTATCTGTAGCAAAAGCCGTGGTCATCGCTGTTCTTGTTCTTGTAGATGAATAACCCTTAGCTAATTTTGCAACGGCTGTATAACCAGTTAGATCAAATACGTTTCCGTTGATATCCTTAACTGTTATATCAGATGTAAATGTTGCGCCTTGGTCTATTGATAGGTTTGCTACAGCTGCCATTTATTTTTTTTCTTTAGTTTCCTTAACGTCTATACCTAATTCTTCTATTATTCTATTATTATAGTATTCAGTTAATACGTCTATTTTCTCAATTTCAATAAGTAATCTTGTCTTATTGTTTTGTATTTCTTGTCTTGCTATGATGTAATTCTTCAATTTATCACTAAACTTAGTTTCATCATATTCGCTACCATTAATTGTAATCGCCATATTCACTCCTTTATGTTATTATTTATACTAGATAAATAGTAATATATTATTTAAAAATTGATGATTATGCAACCATTATTACATCTAAAATACGAACTTAAAAAAGATTTAATTTTAAAAGAAACAGAAGAAGCTAAAAAAATATCAAAATATCATACTGATAGCCGTTACCCTTTAAGAATATTTACAGAATGGAAAGTCAGTATGTATAATGGTGAATATATAAAACAAATTATGAAAGATTTTGATGTAATAGGCACTCCTAGATTCTATTGGTTAAAACCTAACTCTACTATAAGTACTCATACAGATAACACAACCAAATGCTCTTTAAATTTTTTATTGAGCGATGATAATACAGCCATAACAATAAATGATAAAGATTACTTTTATAAGAACGCCTTATTAGATACAACACAACCACATAGTGTTAAAAATGGAAATAAAGAAAGATTACTATTTAAAATATCAATATTGAATGAAAGTTTTGAAACTGTTGCAAATAGAATAATTGAAAAAGGTTTAAATGAGTGATATTAAAATATTAGAAATAGATAGTAACAATTGGTTAGAATACGAAAATGTTTTAAAAGAAATTTGTAAACTTTCCGAACAAGACTATAGTGTAGCATCAAAAAATATACATTGGGAAAATTGGGATAAAACACCATCATCTTTGATGTATTGTATAGTGAAGAAAAAAAGATTTGACAAGGGTAAATTTTTTATTTTATTGAAAGATAATAAACCTATAGCTGCTAGTGGATGTTATTTAAGTCCTTGGTCAAATGATGTAATGATTATAGGTTCACGTACTTGGACAGCTTTAGAAGAAAGAGATGAATGGTGGCAGGGAGATTATTTGTTACCAAAACAATATGAAGAAGCTAAAAAATTTAAATCAAAAGCTACAATATTTACTTTTAATTTATATAATGAATGGTTAATTAAATTTTTAAAAAGAATAAAAGAAGGAAAAGCAGTAACGTTAGGAGAAAAAAATTCTGAATTTTACAAAGATTTAATTTTCTTCGATAATATATATTACATTAATAATACTAAACAAAAAATAGTTGTAAAATTAATAGATTGTAAATTAGAAGAATTTACACAAAATTATTTACCTGAGGAATGGCGATGATACCGGTATGGGCTAGTATAGATTTTGATTTTGACCAACTAAAAATTAAAAATGAATTACTATCGAACAATGTGTTTGAAAAAAGTATGGTAGCAACTACAGACTATAATGAAAAAGGATATAGTAGGTGGGACCCAAATGGTGATATATTTCCTGAAGCTATGTTTGAAAAAAACAAACAGATACATCATTACGTACAAGAAAATGGTGAAAGAAAATTAATTAAAGGTGAATATAATACTTTTCAAATGTTAAATTTAACTTATTTACCTGAAAAAGAAAAATCTCAAAAAGATTCTTGGGAAGGCAAATTTGAAACTAATGATAGATTACCATTATGGATAAAATATACATCTCCTTGGTCTTGGCGTGAAGATTTAAATATATCATATACTAAAAGTGTTATTGAGTCGTTACCTATAGAATATCCTTTGACTGTTCGTTGTATATTACAAGAACCACCTAGTATTGGTGTTGTACATAAAGATAGTGGACCTCAAACTAATAAAATGTTCTATGATAAAGGTTTTTGTTCTATTACTTTAAATATAGCCGATGGTGGTGCAAATCTTTGGATACAAGATTATAGAAGTGGTAAAAAATTTATGATAGATGAAAGCAAACACAAAGCTTGGCATTTTGATGATGCTTGTTTACACTGTACTAGTGAAGTTAAAAGTCAAAGAATACAATTAAGAGTTTTTGCAAAATTAAATAAACCTTATTTACAGCTTTTAAATATATAAAACAGACTCTTTAAAGTTTTTTAAATTATTCTCTATATAATTTATATGTTTTTTTTCATCCACAATACCTCTTACATACACAGTAATTCTTTCACTTATTTTTCCAAAAGAAACAACTCTATGTAATAATTTTGTTGTATTCATTAAATAACAACAAGGAGTGATAGGTAGATTTGCATTTACCCATTGTTCTTTTACATAAAATTGTAGAAATGTATTCTTATTAGTTAAAACAAATCTATATCCACAAGGTTCATTTTTTATAAAATTTTCATATATGTCTGAAGGACATTCATCAATAGGTATATCTATATGTTGTAAAACAGAATTGTTTTGTTTAGTAATTCTTACACTAGATAACTCTTTAAGGGGCAATTGATTTACTAATTCTTTTATAAAAGTATATTCATTATTTAAATCTTTTTTCCAAGTCTTTGATTCATATTTGCCTTTATCAGTATCATTCAATAACTGTTTATAATTCCAAAAATGAAATTTTGTTGGAAAATCATTTACAATATTAAAATTTTTAGGAAAATTTATAGATATAGGTAAAAAAGCCAAATCATTATATAACATTTACTTTTTTATTAGATTTATAATACTACCTGTTAAATCAAACTCCCACCATTTTCTTTTAAACGAAGCACGGCCTGGCGTAGCGTGGTGATTATTATGCCAGCCTTCGCCAAATGTAATTAAAGCTAGTAGAGCATTGTTTACTGAATCATCTTTTAAATTATAATTTCTATAACCAAAAGGTACCCATTGTGCGTGATTTACATAGTTGCTTAATACACTAGACCATACTTGACATACAATAGGCATAGAAAATAAAAATACAAAACCTGCAACACCAAAACAGGTAGTAAGAATTGATGCCCATACTGCAAGTATTAAAAAATAATATTGATGTAAAAATAGATGAAACTTATTTACAAGTAAATCTCTTACAGCCCACTTATTCCAAGTAAAATCATAATTAGGAAACAAAACTTTCCATCCTTGATGTCTAGGGCTATGAGGATCTTCTATTGTATCACTGTGTGAATGGTGATGTCTATGAACGGCAACCCAACCTATAGTAGAACCTGTACCACCCATAGAACCAAAAAAACTAAAAAGATATTCCAATGATTTAGACATTTTAAAACTATGATGTGTTAAGTATCTATGAAACGTAACTGTAATGCCTAAACAACCAGTAATAAAATAACTTACAATACCAGCCACCCACCATTTCCAACTAAAATCTCCAAGTATAATTGCCAATAACATTACAATAGTTAAAGTAATTTGTATTGGTATAAAATAACTGGTGTTGGAACGAAATATATTTTTCATATTATTATTTAGTAGAAGATGGCATATTCTTTATATTTTTCAATACTGCGGTCAAATAGATTAAACAATTTTTCATAGTCATAATCGCCTATCAAAACACAACTAATTCTATTACCAGCAGGCTTAGGATTTTTTTCAACACCGTGAAAAGCATCCATACTATTCAACATCCAAGCACACCTTTGAGTAGGAAATTTGGCATATAATTTTTCTTTTTGACTATTTTCCCATAAGTCATTATATTGGCCATCTTGCATAGTTTTTAAACGTTCTTTTCTTTGTTCTAAACTTTTTACAAAATATAGTTTTTCTCCTAAACCATTTTTTAAATAAAATCTCATACCCCACCTATTATCAGGATCAGTATGTAAATATACATCTCTACTTTCTTTCTGATTTAAAAAACTAATACTTTTTGCTTGAATAAAAGGATATTGTTTTATATATTCTACTAACTCTGGAAATTTTTTATCAAAATCGCATATCCAAGGATTTGGTTTATTGTAAGTGTTCCACCACAATGCCCAACTTACTTCCCAAGGATATTCTTGTTTGCCATCTGCTAAGGCAGCTGTCTTATTATGTTTCTTATTATATTCTAATTGTTCTAAATGCCATTCTTTAAATTTATCGTAGTCAACATCTGGTGGTGTAGGTAAATCTAAAGGACAAAATAATAATTTTTTATAATATTCATTTTTAGGCATATTAAACTGGCAATCCTGTTTCAAAATTCAAATTAAGAGAACCTACTATTCTTTGAGGTACAATAGGTTCTTTTATTAACACATCATTATAATTATTTAGTGCTTTTTCTATAATAGGTTTTAATTTCTCATCATACATACTGGCGTGTAAATAAATGTGGTCTCTATCAGTATCACCGCCATTGAAAACATTATGATAGTAGTGGCCATTCAAAATCCATACTTCACCTAAAGCATAATGTTTTTTATATATTTTAAAAGGAAATTTGCCTGAAGGATGTTGAGTAGAAACTCCCATCCAACATTTATCATTTGTTTTTAATACTATGTGTATCACTAAAGAGCTATTTAAACCTGAAGAAAACTTTTTAGTTGGTCCATATTCAGATAAAATTTTATGACTATGCCAATGTATATGAGATTTTTTAGGCAATCTACTTAATCTTGTTCTTTGAGGATTTTGTATTATCTCATATATGTAATTTAAAATATTAGAACACTTTAATCCCATATCTGTTGTTTTATAAATTGGTTTTCCATTGTCATCTAAATTAAATTCTAAATTTTCATTAAACAAATCACTTGAATAATAATCTGCAAATTGTTTACCTGTTTTTACAGTATCTATTAAACTACAACCAGTCCAATTTTTTGATAAAAATGTTTTAAAATTTTCATCTTTATCAGCTGCATCATAAGGATAAAAATCATTATCTTCAAATTGATTTAAGTCAGCTATTAGATTTTTTAAATCAATAGTTTTTAAATATGGTGTTAAATTTAAATGAGGTATACTTTTTAATTTATCAAAATAATCATTATCAATCATATTAAAGAGGTAATCCAGTTTCGTGATTTAAATTAAAAGAACCTGTGATTCTTTGAGATATAATTTCATCTTCTATTAAAGGCCCTTTATATTCTTCACAAGCTTTTTCTAAAATAGGTTCTAACTTTGCGTCATCTACGTTAGCATACAACATAATATGTTCTCTTGTTGTTGTACCACTATTAAACACATTATGATAATAGTATCCATTTAATATCCATACTTCACCAAGAGCATAATGTTGTTTATATATTTTAAAAGGATGGCCACCCATAGGGTGCTGGTTAGAAACTCCCATCCAACATTTTTCATTTGTTGTTAATGGTATATGAATGATTAAACACTTTTCATATTTACCTGATTTGCCTGTAAATCTTTTGTCAGCAACATCAGCTTCAGCTAAAACTTTATGACTGTGCCAATGAAAATTACCATTAGCAACTAGCCTACTCAATCTTGTTCTTTTAGGTTTGTTTGCAACTTCAAAACAGTATCTCATCATATTTGGACATAGTCTACCAACATTTGTAGGTTTAAAAACAGGTTTGATTTCATCTTCTCTATTTTTTTTAAATTGATAATCTAAAGCGTTTGAATTAACCTTACTTGTAACAATATCTGTGTGTTGTTTGCCATCTTCGGTTGAGTCTATTAAACACATACCTTTCCAGTTTTTACCTAAAAATTCTAAAAACTGTTTATCTTTTGTGGCTGTTTTATAAGAAAAAAAATCATCATCTTTAAATTGACTTAAATCCTTTATCATTTCTTCTAAAGGAACTTTAGGTAAATAAGGTGTTAAATTTAAGTGAGGAATCCTCACCAATTTTTCATATAAGGTTGACATAATAGTATAAATAATATATACTTATTTATATGATTACTAGGCGATTAAATTGTAATGATCTTCAACAAATTGATGAATTAATAGATGTAAGATGGAATCAAGTTCTTAAAAGAAGAAACTCACAACATAACATAATATTAAAAAATAGAATTAGAGAGTACATAGACTTATCTATTGATATTGATATTAAAGAAAATATAGAAGAATTACGACAAGTTGTAGGTTGTTTTAATGATGAAGGAATATTAATATCTATTTTAACTCAAAAGTTTTGGAAAGCTTATCCAATATATTATATTGGCAATATGATTACGAGGCCAAATTTAAGTAATTTATATAATGTAGAGTCTATTGGATTAAGTGAGTGTTTAGATAGTGTTGTAAAATTTGCCGAAAGTAGAAATTATTTTAAATGGTATTGGATTACAGAAATTAGAGGTTGGAATAAAAGAGAAGAAGAATGGTTTAAAAATAGTTCAGCTTTTAAAAGTTATCATATATTTATTGATAGTATGTACCATAAAGGCGAAACAGCACAATTCAAATATCAAAATAATATGTTAGGAGAATATGGAGCAAATACTACAGTTGCAATTAAATACGCTATATTAAAACCTAAATTTTTACATAACATATTTAAACAAAAAGGATATTTAAAAGAAGATTTTGTGCCTTTACAATATAGTAATTTAAATGATGAAGAAATAACTTATAAAGAATTAAAAAATATTAATGAAATTTTTGATGTTACCAAAAAAGAAAATAATATGATAGTTGATAAAGAATATTATGAAAAAAACTTTCCTGATATTGCAAAAGGAGAGTATCGACATTTTGGTGCATATTTAAATAATAAATTAATAGGCACAAGTTCTATGGTTAAGTATTATGATAATGATAATAAAAAAGAAAAAATATATCACCTATGGTCTTGGACAGACAGTGAACATAGACGCAAAAAGATATGGTTAAATTTGATGAAAATTAAAGCGAAATACATAAAAGAAAACAACTGGTGTGAAGATAACACTTTAAATATGGTTGCAGTTTCTAAAGATGATTATAGATATAAAAATATAGGCTGGACGGAAGCTTATAAAGTTGAAAAAACTTATAATAATAAACCACTAACTAAAATAATTTGGTATGTTTTTTGGAAACATTATAAAAAAATATGATTAGTTTACAATTATATAAAGAAGTTAAAATGCCATCTTTAGTGAAAGAAGTTAAAGGTATTTTTCCATATATAGATAGTTTATCTAATAAATTGAATACTAGTAAGTCTTTATATTCAGTGAGCACTATAAATTTTCTAAATAAAAATGACGCAACATACGAACCTTTTACAAAAATAGTTGAAAAATATCCTTTTTTACAAAAATTTTTTCGTATTTTAAAAATAGAACCTAATTTTTCTATAGCTATTCATTTAGATGGTTTGGAAAAAACAAATCTTACAAATTACAATTTAAATATACCTATTTCAGGATGCACAAACGAAAGTATTACAGAATTTTATAATGTAAAACCTGAACACATTTATACTGATATTAAAAAAAATACCAGATTTATAATTGATGGTTCACCAATTGAAAAAATTGACGAATATAAAATGACTGATAATCCTTTTTTGTGTCATACGCAAATACCTCATAGAGTACTTAATAATTCAAATTTATATAGAGTATCTATAAGTTGGGCTGTAAAAAAAGAATGGACTATAAAATCAATTTTAAAATCTTTAAAAGAATAACTTAATGTTTGAATATACTTTAAATAACCATTTTAAATTTGGCTATGATAACGAATGGTTTATAGATAGACCAAATAAAAACAGTAAATGGTCAGTTAAATACGGCCAATGTAACAGGCCTGTTAAAAACTGGAGAGAAGAATGTAAATTGGCTGCAAGTATAATATATGATAAAAGACAAGGATTACCTATTGATATTTTATTCTCAGGAGGTATGGACAGTGAAATAACACTAAGGTCTTTTTTGGAAATCAAAGTACCGTTTAATGTTCATTTTGTGGATTACAAAGGTTATAATGTATATGACAAAAGATGGGCAATAAAAGTTTGCGAGTTTTTAAACGTAAAACTTAATATACATAACTTAGATATAGAAAAATTTTGGCAATCTGAAGAATGTTTGCAAATAGCAAATTTAAGTAAATGTGTTAGTCCTCAATTAATTTCACAACAGTGGTTAATGGGACAAGTAGACGGTATACCTATACTTGGTGCCGGCGAATGTTATACAGCCAGAACAGATATATCTATGCAAAAAAAAGAAATAACAGAAAACAGAAATTATACAAATGTTGATTGGGTGCTTGTAGAAAGAGAAAAAATAGCTTCTTGGTATCGTTATTTAATTTCTAAAAATAAACCTGGAATACCTGGTTTCTTTCAATATACACCTGAGATGATGTTGTCTTTTTTAGAAGATCCTATCAGTGAAGAATTGCATAATAATAAGAGAAAAGGAAAATTAAGTAACTCTACTTCAAAATTTGATATTTGTTTTAAATATTGGCCTGAATTAAAAAAAAGATTTAAAAAAACAGGATTTGAAGATTTGCGTGATGAAGATTTTATACTAAGAAAACAATTAATGAATTTATATGAAGATTATCATTACGAATATTGGAGTGAGGTAAAAAGTTTAATTGATTATTTAAAAGGCAACATTAATAAAATGCCAGATAATATATCACCTAATATAACAGATCCGTGTGATAACATTACAACATATTATAATAATATACAAAATGAACAATTTTAAATTTTTAAAACACAATCTTTCTATATTAAACGATAAATCAAATGAATTAGAATATATTCCTCGTCATTGGGGATATAATGTTTTTTCAAAAAATATAGAACAATATATTAATAAAGATTTGTTAGATTTATTAATTGCAAATAATTTAAAACCTAAACTGTTAGTTTTATTCAAAGGCAGTTCTAATAAGAGAGATACAGAAAAATCTTTATTACATTCAGACGTTTATTTTGATTTTAAAAATAAAAAATATCAATATCATTATTGTGGTTTGAATCAAGAGTTAACAAATAGTAAAGCCATTTTTCACTGGTGGAAACCTATAAATGCAAAATCTATCTATCCTAATATTGCCAATATTGTTAATGAAGATTTAATTTATTTGGATGGTGTACATTTTGAATCAAGATCAAAACTTTTTAAAGATCCTAAAGAAAAATTTAAATTATTAGAAACAACTAATTATGATAATCAAAAACTAATTTTAGCTAGAACAGATATACCTCATAGTGTAATATATGAATCAGATCAACCTAGACTTTCTGTTAGTTTGAGATTCGACACATCTTTATTTAATAGTTGGAATGATGTACTAAATAGATTTGAAAGATTATTATGACAAGTGAAGAATTTAAAAATCAAGTTCAATATAAATCAGTAATTTCAGAAACAAATGTTATTGACATTAAAAATGATCCTTTGGAGGTTCATTCACTATTTGATAATGAAACAAATAGATTATTGGCTGTAAGTAGATGGACAAATACAATATCTACATTAAATGAATCTAACGAAAACACTTATGCAAGGCACTCAATTAACAAAATATTTAATTTAAAAAGTTCCGATTTTGAATTAATTTCTACAAAATGTTTTTTAATTCGTTTTTATAATGGAAAATTTGAAAAAGATGAAGATAATTTTACCTTTGATGAACTATATAATTTTCATTTAAATATTGAAAAGGCAGCTGTTTTAGACTATTTAAATTTTAGAATAAATTTACATAGGCGTTCAGTACTTAACGGTTTATTTTTACAAGAATCAATTTATGATTTTAAACAAAAAGAAGCTGAAGAAATACAAAGAAGTTCTGAAAACATTGATGAAATGAATTTTCCTTTTTTAAGAGAATACGCTGAATCAAAAAATATAGATTTAAAAACAGCAGCTAAAGAAGTTTTAATACAAGTAAAAATATACAAAACAAGATTAAATAACACTGAAATTATGCGTCTAAAATATAAAAATTTAATAAAAGAATGTAATGATATTACAAAATTAAATTCTATACTAAGTCAATTTTTACGTGAAAGTACAATGTATGCAAGAATATAATTTAATTTGGTATGGTGCTGTAGATATATTTCACAATACAAGAGGCTCATACACACATTTATTTCAAAATAAACCAGGATTTAAATATACTAGGTATCTTATTCAATTTTTTGCTTCTCAAATTTCTATGATGGATAGAACAGAAACAATAAAAATGCCTATCAATTCTACAATTTTGCCTTTTTTAAAACTTCCTCAATTTAAAAAAGTTACTACAGATTTAGAAGAATTGTGCGAAAATAGAGCAAGATATTTACTAAACAAAGCTATTTCAACAAACAGAAAATTAACAATAATGTATAGTGGTGGTATTGATAGTACATTAATTATGGTAAGTTTATTAAAGGTTGCCACAGACAAAGAATTAAAAGATTACGTAATTGTTTTACTGACTCAGGCCAGTATTTTTGAAAATAAAAATTTTTTCACAAATTATATTATTAAAAAATGTAATATTGAAAGTACCTATGATTTTACACACTATCTAGGAAAGTAACAGGAGAAACAGGAGATCAACTATTTGGTTCAATGGTAATTAGAAATTTTTACATTAAATATGGTAAAGACTTTGTACACGAAGAAGCAACATACGAAAAAATAGAAAGAATATTTTTGGATGCCACTTTAGATGATAAAACTTTAACAATAGAAGAAGTCAATAAAATTATAACACCATTATTTAAAATAATTAATAACGCACCTATAAAAATAACAAGTGTTTATCATTTTTTTTGGTGGTTAAATTTTATCTTAAAATGGCAATCTGTCTACACAAGAACTTTAGCTTATATAAAACCAAAATATGAAAAAACATTAAAAATGGAAGAAAATTATTTTGCTTTTTTTAGTGATGATGAAATGCAGTTGTGGGCTATGAATAATCCTGACAAACTAACAAAAGATGATTACAAGTCTTACAAATATATTGCAAAAGATATTATATATAAATTTGACAAAAATGAAGATTATAGAAAAAACAAAGTTAAATGGGGAAGCTTAGGTGACGTTTTTATGACAAGAGAACCTGCAAAATATATTGACGATAAAATAAATTTTGGTAGAGATGATATACCTGAAAGTATTTGGAAC